>JGI26528J50254_1000244_pt1 | contig 43798 bp, 45 predicted proteins | sample ThiBiot_300_plan_FD_50254 | JGI IMG/M metagenome (IMG submission 50254)
GTTATCATCGTAAAGGGAAAATCAGGAATCAGCTCAGCCGCCCTCTCTGACGAACTGGAAGGAATCATGAGATCCATCCGGAAATTAAAACCTACCGAAGAAGACAATTTCACTCTGAACCAGATCAGTGCACTAAGTTCCCAGGTCAGTGGCATTTTCTCCAGCATCAATATGGGTGGATGGGCCATTGGAATCCTCAGTCTGGTAGTGGGCGCATTCGGAATCAGCAATATCATGTTTGTAACCGTAAAAGAACGGACGCCGATAATCGGATTGAAAAAAGCCATTGGAGCCAAAAAGCGCAGCATACTCACCGAATTCCTTTTAGAAGCAGCAATCATCTGCATTCTCGGGGGTATTATGGGATTGTTGCTTGTATTTATCCTGACACTTGTACTTTCCCAATTACTTAATTTTCCTGTTTACATTTCAGTGGGAATCCTTTCACTGGCGATCAGCATTTGTATTGTCATAGGCATTCTCTCCGGAATCATTCCGGCCTACACAGCTTCCAGAATGGATCCGGTAGTGGCTATCCGCTCCAAATAACCAATGCAATTATCTTTGCATCTCAAAAAGAAAAGAAGAGATTGAAATGTCATTAATTCTTGCAATTGAATCCTCCTGTGATGAAACAGCCGCAGCCGTCATCAGAGACCGGCACATTCTCAGCAATGTAATCCGCAGCCAGCAAATCCATAAAATGTATGGAGGTGTCGTTCCCGAACTCGCTTCCAGGGCGCATCTTGAAGCTATCGTTCCCGTGGTTCACGAATCGTTGGAAACGGCGGGATGCAAACTGCAGGACATGGATGCCTTCGCTTTTACCCAATCACCCGGACTGATCGGATCATTAATAGTTGGCGCGGGGNTTGCCAAATCTCTGGCGCTTTCTTTGGAAAAGCCATTGATTGCTGTCCAACACATGAAAGCACATGTACTTGCCAATCTCATTAGAAAAGAGGGATCAAAAAATCCTGATTTTCCTTTTCTGTGCCTTACAGTAAGCGGCGGCCACACACAGATTGTCATTTGCCACGACCCACTCAACCTTGAAATCATCGGACAAACCCTTGATGATGCTGCGGGTGAAGCTTTTGACAAAGCAGCGAAAATGTTGGGATTGCCCTATCCCGGAGGGCCATTGATAGATAAACATGCAGCCTTGGGAAAACCGGTTTATGAATTTCCGGAACCACACATCGAAGGGCTCAATTTCAGTTTCAGCGGATTAAAAACGGCCATCTTATATTTCATCAGGGATCATCAGAAAGAAGATCCTGAATTCATTTCAAAAAATATAGATAACATCTGTNCATCTGTTCAGCAAAGAATCATTTCCATACTGCTCAAAAAACTGAAACGGGCATCAAAACAAACGGGCATCAAAGATATTTGTATTGCCGGCGGAGTCAGCGCCAATAAGGGTTTGAGAAGGGAATTTGAAAAAGTGGGCAAAGAGCTCGGGNGGAGAACTTTTATTCCTCCTTTTGAATATTGCACAGATAATGCAGCAATGATAGCTATTACCGCACACTACAAATTCCAGGCAAAACAGTTTGCCACAATGGAAGCCGTACCTTCAGCCAAAGTACACTGATGGCGAATAATTATTTCCGCTTCAAAAAGTTTACTGTGTTTCAGGATCGTTGTGCGATGAAGGTTTGCACAGATTCCTGCATCTTTGGGGCCTGCATTTCAGACTTGCTGGAGAAGGGAGAAATACATGCTGAAAACATTCTCGATATTGGGTCAGGCACCGGTTTGCTGAGCCTGATGGCAGCTCAGAAGAGCAAAGCTGAAATTGATGCCGTTGAAATTGACAAGAATGCTTTTTTGCAAATGAAGGAAAATTTTGCCGGCTCTCCTTTTTCTGGCAGCATCAATGCATTTCATTCTGACATCAGAGATTTCCCACAAAAAAAATATGACCTTATTATTTCCAATCCGCCTTTTTTTGAAGGTGATTTGAAAAGCCCTCGGTTCGCTTCCACACTTGCGAAGCATGATACCGGACTGCTGTTGAAAGATTTAATTTCAGAAATTAAAAAACGGCTGAATGAAAATGGAATTTTCTTTTTGTTGGTTCCCTTTAAAAGAGAAAAAGAAATCAACCGGCTTTTTCAAAAATCAGGAGCATTCATTTCCGGCGAAATCTTTTTGAAACACAATCAAAAAAGAAATCCTTTTCGAATAATTTATCAGGGCAGTTTTTCAAAAACAGAAGCAATGAATACTTCAGAAATTGTAATCAGAGAAGGAAGTAATTATACAAATCCGTTTATTGAGTTGTTGAAAGATTACTATTTGAATCTTTAAAATCCATAAAGGCAAAATCCGGATGGGATCAGATTTTTATTTTTTTGAAATTATTTCCGGATCCTGTCAAATAATCTTTTGGCAGTCAAAAATGTTCAATGTAATATTGCACCCCCAGTATAAATAATGCCCGGGTGGCGGAACTGGTAGACGCGCCAGACTCAAAATCTGGTTCTCGCAAGGGAGTGCTGGTTCGATTCCAGTCTCGGGCACTTTTAAAGGTTGTAAGTAATTGATTTACAACCTTTTTTGTTTTTGTAGTATGTCACTTTTTCCCTCTTTTTGACGCTTTCTGCCACATTTCTTGACACATAAATGACACACCAGATGACACACCGATTTTACGGGATTGCGACATGCACACGCAAATTCACTTCTCCTACAAAAATGGCAAAACTACCTCCTTCCCAAGGCCAAATGACGCACAAAATGACACACCGAATGATACACCCTGACATGCCACCTGTCATTACGAACCTTTTGCCTGCTAACACCGGGACATGTCCAAATAATTCTTTTGTCCATATTTGTTCGCCTTCTCCCACAGTAACTTTATTATTGCAGACAGTTACAGATACGGCACAGGGCTTGCAAATCCATTTGCTCACCTTTAAAATGCAGTGGATATGAACATCGGGGAGAGATTGAGCAAAAAAGGCGACAAGGTCTATTATTTTTATGACTATGGACGTGGTAAAGACGGGCGCCATGCTACCGGGTTGTTCAGCTATGTGAAACCTAAAAACGTAGTTGAAAAACAACACAACATGGAAACAAAAGCATTGCTGGAAGTAAAAAGAGGTCAGGCTGTCTTGGATCAACAATCTATAGGCACAGGCTACATCCCAGTACATAAGTTCAAAGCGAATTTTCTCGATTACTATGCTGATTACGTAAAAGCAAATACCCGCAATGGTAACCGTCATCTAAACAACAGCCTTACACAGTTTAAGAAATTTATTGGAAAAGACTTTATAGCACCTATGGAGATCACAGAAAACCTGGCCAAGAAATTTCGTAGATATCTGCTGGATCATTATAACGGTGAAACACCGCTTAATTATTTTGCACGCTTCAAATGGGTAGTGAATGCTGCTACTTCTGATGGCTATTTCAGAGAAGCGCCAACACGGAAAGTGGTAGCACAATCAAATCCAAGCACTATGCTAAAAGAGAACTTGGAAATTGAAGAATATTTTGCTTTGGTAAGGACTCCCTGTCTTAACCAACAGTTACAGTTAGGTTTTTTGTTTACCTGCTACACCGGCCTCCGGTGGTGCGATGTAAAGAGCCTGCACTGGAAGCAACTAAGTGGCAACAAGCTAACCACCCGCATTATCCAGAAAAAAACCGGCAGACCCGTTATCTTATTCCTTCATCCCGTAGCGCTTGCTATTTTACAATTCCTCAGGCCGGACGAGGAACCAATAAAATACCAGGATGAGCGGGTGTTTATACTCCCTTCTCAGGACGGTTGTAATAAAATNCTCCAACAGTGGATGAAAACCGCCGGCATCAACAAACACATCACCTGGTCATGTGGCAGGTTAAGCTTCTCCATTCTTCTGCAAGACAAAAAAGTGGATGACGCCACAATAGCCTACTTAATGGGACACGCTACTACCAAACAGGTCGTTAGAATATATAAGCGTTACAGACCAAAGGATCAGACGGCCACCATCAACCTACTGCCTAATCCTGAGAGCTTGCCAACGTTCCTAACGTCTTAACTTTTCGGCAGCGGCTGCCTGCAGGGTAGGGCCTCCGGACATAATCCTGTTCAGATCCTTCCGGCAATAGTAGCCGCTGTCATTTTTTACTACACCATATTCATCACATTTTTTAGCAAATTGTGTCCTTCCCAGGTTACAATAAATTTGCGCTTCCTCAGGCTTTAAAAAAGGTTTAAAGCATAATACAATTGCTCGCATCACCACCTTTTCATCCGCTTTTACCATGGCTGTTTCTTTAAATGATTTTAAAACCTATTTCTGTGGCATAATACCTTGCATCCATTTCCCCAATCATTTTCCCCGCACCTACCTGCTTTAGATTTTCATCGAAGAATACCAATCGTTTTAGCTGTGGATTGTATCTGGCAAAATAAGTAATGGGTAACAGGAACGGCTTTGTCCCGTCTATCTTTTTATCCAGTATATAACACGCTCGCCTCGTATGATAATAAAAGCGGTACAGTTCCAAATAACGGTCAAAAGCTGCGTCCCTGATTTTTGCCTGTAATTTTAATTCTTCTCTGCTGTCAGCCGTACCGATTAGACCGCATTGTTTCATAAAATAATCCAATACCGCACAGTGATCCTTACTGCTGAACATTACTTTATTCGGAACATGACTTATCAAAACAAGCCAGTCGGATATATCCGAGAGTGGATTTATGATCCTGTTCCAGATAACGGGGAAATATGCATCTGCCGAAATACCCGGCAGATGATCCGTATAAAGAGGAAAAGAAATCGCCGGGTATTTTTCACAAAGCTTTGCCTTTGCTATTTCACCTGGTACCTGCCGCCTGCCTTTCATAGCGTAAGCCTGCATTATCTTCAAAAAATCCGTTATGACACAGACTTTAAAGGGTAAGCCGATACAATTTTTATTTTCCGTTTCGCAAAACTTAGTCGCCTGCGAATACGACCGGAAACATTTTATTTCTTCCGAATGGATACGTCCCATATTTTTATACGCACTCCACCTCAAACCGGAGCGCCATTCCTTTTTCAATCGGGTAATGACTACCTGCTTATTTTTACTCACTGTCATTTTTTTTACATTTTACAACTTCACTAAATCCTTCACGTATTTACCAAAACCTCAATCCTACCCACACGTTTATGATTATAGAACGGCACATAACGGATGTATCCGAAACGCTGGAGGTCAGACAGGTAGCGATAATAAGCCGCTTTGCCGCCAATGCGGGCAACATGGCGCAGTCCTTTACCGGTTACATGGATGCAATTATTTTTCGACTGTTCTTCATTGATTTTTAAGATAGCTGCTATCAGGCTGATGTGCGCTGGTCCGGTACGCTGGTCATCCAGTACTTTGTTCAGTAACGCAAATGATTTACTTTCCATTTCAGCCGATTTTCTGTTTTTGTCTGTTATCCTTCGATAATGACTTTTTTTGCTGTTGTATCACATTTTCCATCTGCATAAGCTTCTGCCCCTGCTCTCTTGAAATCAGATTTCTCTCAACCAGTTGATCTGTCGATATCGTCTTTTTATTTTTATCATACACATGGAGCGAACCCATTTTGATATTTGGAGAAATGAATAATCTTTCTTCTGTATTGTCTTTCGGTATAAAGGTTGCTGACTGCAGGTTCCCTCGGTGCAACGATTCCATCAGCCTCACCATATATTTAATATTATTCAGCTCCTTGATCGGATATTCTTTCAGTACGTTTTCAAGATTGTACCCATAATTTTTGGAGAAGAAAAGAGTTTCATGGTTACCGTTAGTCAGTTTGTTTTTAAGGTTCAGCATTACCCAGGCTTCAAAAGATTGCCCCTCTTTGCTTACCAGCCGTTTAAACACAGGACGACCCGAAAGCAGATTATACCCTTCTTTCAGCGTATATCGGTTTTGCCGGTAAGTTTGTTTTCCGCTATTGTCATAAACCTTTCTTGTTTCGCCGATGTAAAAGGTCTGGGCGATTTTGCTTTCCTGCCCGGCTTTTTGTACGCCTAAATCAAACTTTTTGATTTCAAAGGCATCCAGTGCGGGGTATTTTTGCAAGTGAATAAGCGCCTCTACCTTGTCTCCGTCAAACTCTTTCTTATACAGATGCAGAATTTTCTGTTCACCCGACGTCATTTTGATCCTCAATTCATCATTATAAGCGTCCGGCATACCGATACGCCTGAATTGTTTTGCATGAAATTGTTCTACCTCGTTTTCCATCTCCTCAAATTTTTATGATTAAAAAATAAATGCACTGATACTATTTCTATCATTTATCCAACCCTGACTTAAATTAAAATTGAATGGGTACTTTATCCTCTATTTTCCTTCAGGCAAGAAACGATCCCCGAACAACCCGAACTTCAGGGGCGGGCAGGCATAAATCATGTCGTATTCTTTCTTCACCGTTTTCATCACACACCATCATCGTCTTTGACTACCGGGATATGAATCGTGACTATTCTTTTAGCATTCTTGCTCTAAGCAGCTTATTTGCTTTAATAAGGAGTGTCAAATTCCTGCCGCCCGAATTTTCATTGATTTGTATTTTCAATCGCATGGCGTTTGCTAATGTGAACGGTTTAAATGCCAATAGCAAATCTTTTGTAGTATTCCCTTGTATTATTTTCATTGATTCAATAAACACAGGATGTAACAATATTTCCTGGCGGGCAGTACGTTTGGCCTGCCTTCTGTCCACGATTGAAAAAGAGATATTATCTGGCTCATAGTCAACCTGTGACTGATTGGATAAACGCAGTTTAAACCACATCAACCCGTCTTTCAGGTAGATGCCTGCCAAACGAAGGTTCATTTGCCCATCGACAATATGCTTATGAAGGAATACCCTGGCAGAAAGCAGCTTTGCCGCATCTTCATTCAGCAAGGCTTCGTTATAATGTTCGTCTGATATTGCTATGTTTTCTACCGGCCCTGCGCCTTCACCACCTTTCCCGACAAAGGAAAGATTCAATAATTCCGGGTTGCTGTTATAATCCGCCAAAAAAGAATAGAACCTGCCATCTGAAGTAATAACTGTAATATTAGTTTGTTTAAAATCCGCGCCATTCACTTTCAACTGCAATACATTGCCAAAGCCCTGCACTACCTGTGCAATTATATCTTCACTGCCCCTGTCCACGCTCTTGACTGCATAAGGAAAGAGGATATTGGTCGTTTTGTTATCGCTCAGCTCAACATGGTACACTCCTATAAAGGAAATCGGATCGCTATCCTTCAATACCTGTCCTTCTACATGTTTTCCGATAGCCGTAACCAATATGATTATCGCCGCCACAAAAATTCTCACGCCATTTTTCATTTCAATCTGTTTTATGTTTAAAAAATTATTCTTACCGTTAATTGTTCTTATCGTTCATATCCCGAAGCCAGACTTTATAGCCGCTTCTTACTGTAACTTTCACCAGCTTTATTTTTTTGCCGATAAGCTGCTTCGCCGCCTGTATGCCTGCGCTGGCTGCCTGTACGCCAAGCGAGGCGTCATAAGTTCCCAGATTGAACGTTTCTATGCCCTGGCCTGCCGATTGTTTGGCAACATCGCGGGTGATGGCTCCGGGAATAAACAAACCTTGCTGCCCGTCCACATCATACACAGTCAAAGCAATAGGTAAGATTTGTCCCTGGTAGCCGATGGAGCTTATATTAATATCCAGACGTTCGCCTTTCAGGCTTGCCATACCATAAAGAAATGAGCTCTTTGGAATAAGCGTGCCGCGTATATACAAATCATTGAGTAGCCGTAGCTTAACCATTGCGCCATTTACCAATACTTGCTGTTCGGGTATTTCCGCTGCAATGGTATTGACAGCAGACACACTACTTATTTCATCATCCAATCCGTAAAAATGATTCTCGTTTGACAAGCCCGGCTGTTTTTTAGAATCGCTGTCCTGAATGTTTTGTAACAGGGAGATAGCTGCTCTGTCGTCTTTTGTCATTACCGGATAAACCAGCTTTTTATTTTTTTTGGATTCCTGCTGTATTTGCTGCCGGACTCTTTCAGGATGCTGGATGTCCAGCACCTTACTGAGCATACCGTCCAGCTTTTCCAGTTCGGGGTCGCCGGACTGCGTGTCATCCGGCATGGCGGGTGAATATGCTAATGAAGACTTTTGCGGGTACTCCTGCATTTTCTCAAATGGTGCCTGAAACGGCTGTCCGGTCGGTTGATCGCCATAGCCTTCTTTTTCGGGGTTAAGAGGCGACGGTTCATTCAGTTTTTTATTGAGCGCCGCTATCTTTTCTTCTATCATCTTTTCTTTCGGGTCAGTACTTACGGTTACACCTGAAACATTCTCTTTACCTGTATTGAAAGTGCTAAACATACCTGCACCGCTATCGTTGTGATAGCTGCGCATGAGCGACCGCAGCCGCTCCGAATCCTTATCCGCCTGCGCGTAATACTGCATTTTATTCCAGTTGCTGTCTTTCGCCTGAAGGGCGAGGGGCAAATGGAAATTGAAGCCCATCTGTTTTCCACTTTTTGTAGAATGTGCATCGCCGCTACCGACAATTCCGGCCGACCATAGGAGCAAGGTGATAAAAGGAATAATAACCACCGGCAGGAACAATAGAAATTTTTTCTGTTTCTCTTGCTTCAATACTTTCCCTACGTTCATTTTCTGTTCCATGTTGATGTTTATTTTGATTATTGATGTTTATGGTTTTTTTGTTGAAATACGCTGTCTTTCCGATGCCGGTAAATTTCTTCCATGAGCTGCAGGCTGTCCCATTCCCTGCCTTGCCTGAACACGGATGAAGGAAGGGCTATGTTTTGCGGGTACAACTTAGGTATGCCATGCTGTCGTTTTCCGGTAATATTGTTAAGAAGAATAGCCACCGCCATTCCGCCGAACAACAGGCAAAACCCGCATAAGAATAACGTCCACTTTTTCCGGCTGTAGTCTTTTGTTTTTCTGTTGAGATATCCGGCAACCTTTCTCTGCTTTCGCTCAATAACCTCACCCAGCTTTTGAAGGATACTATAAGCCTGATCCTGTTTCCCTTTTCTTCTTTTGAATATTCTAAACATGGGTTACCGGTTTATTGTTTTTAAATCCTTGTTTTCCAAAATGCTCCATTTCTCAATTAAAAATCCATGCGGGTTATTATCGCTGCGCGGCACTTCGCGCAAATACCCCTCCGTGATAAGGTCCCGGTAAGTAATACTCACCGGGCGGGTAATTTTTTCCGTGCCGTAGCAGCGGAAGTAGTAGGGATAGACATTGGTATTGATCTGCACGCTGTCCATAGTAATATCCTGGCTGACGTTGCCGGATATCATCTGGGCGTAATAATTGTTTTCCTGCAGGCTTCCATAGACATTCCTGGCAGAGCCGTCAGCGAGGTAGAGCGCTTTACGAATAGTGGCTTTTATTTGTCCGTCGTCTGGTGATAAAGTGAAAAAGTATTCATGGAATCGTTTGATATGATCCTGAGCTTCTACCACCAAATTGTCTTTTCTGACAGAACTAAAAGCTTCAATCACTTTTCCATTGGCTAATACATAAATTTTATTCTGCGTTGCAACAGATAATTCATAACTTTTGAAGAACACAAAACCATCCAGCAGCAGACTGCCTCCTACGATAAGGATAGTAAACAATCTTACATACTTAAAAGCCGTATCTATATTTTTCATCTTTTGAAACATAAATTGATTTTAGATTATTCAACAATTCATTTATTCGACACTCACTTTTAATAGTCTGGTGACTTACTCTGTAACTTCTCCTTCATATACTGCCCCGCACCGCCGTAAGCCCTGCCAGTAGAATCCTGGTTATAACCTGATTTAAAATCAACCGGAGCTTTCACTATATTTTTGACAGCCGTACCTGTTGCAGTCATTCCTGCCGCTCCAACAGAAGCAGCGCCCGCAATAGCACCACCCGCTATTCCGCCTGCCAGCCCGGTCGCTTTGCTGCCAATGGCGTCCCCGCCGCCTACGTGCATGATATGCCCCGCGATGCTGGGTACCGTGAAATAACCAATGATGCCGATGATCATGAAGATCAGGTAACCCATATCCGTAGAGCTGAAAAAAGTATTGCCGGATGAACCGATCTGAGCAAGGTCAATCTTCAACATATTTTCCTGTATCTTACCGATAACCGCACCGAATATATTGGCAACCGGTAACCACAGGAACACATTGATATACCTCGCCAGCCAGTGTTTTAACGTAAACTGAAATCCGTCAAAGACGCTTAATCCAAAGACAAGCGGCCCCAATATGGCAAGTATAATCAGGTTGAATGTCCGCATGGTATTAATACAAAGTGAAGCGGCAGCAAATAAAACCTGCAACACTTCACTCATCCATTCTTTGACACTGTTACGAAAATTGTACGAAGCCTTTGCCATCGCAAATTTGATGTCGTTGCCGATGCCTTCAAAGACGCCTTCATCCGAAGGATCTTCGTCAGGATGTGTATATTTATACCAGCGGTCACGGTCGCCGCTACCGCTTGCGGCTACATACATCTGCCAGGCGTCAGTTTGCTTTACCGCATCTTCTTTCTGCTTTAAAAGCGCTGCCACTGCCGCATCAGAGTTGGTGACCATATTCGCCGTTCCGGTAACGGTGGGTTGCAGTACCCCGTTCATCATGGTAATCACAGAGGGGAAAATGAGAATAGCAAAGCCAATGACAAAAGGACGCAAGAGCGGATAGAAATCCACGGGCTCGGCGTTCGCGATATGTCGCCAGACACGGGCGGCGATATACCAGAGTGCTGCGAAAGCAGCAATTGCACGCCCCACCCCGATGAGTTGGCTGCACATCGGCATCATCTCATTATAGAGTTGATCCAATACGGAGTGTAGTCCCTGTATATCGCTTGATAGTGAACCTGAACTGTCTTGCGCCAATAATAGATTCGGAACAACTGTTCCCACTGTTGCGAGTATCGCAACCCAAACACTTCTTTTTTTCATCGCTTATTCTTTGAAAATCCAATCTTCACCGTTCCATTCGCACACTTTTCAAAAAGTTGCCACTAAATAAATTTTATGCAGAACGTAAAACTTATAACGTACAACTTACAACCCATAAATGCCCTGCAACGCCTTCGCCTCATTCAAATCCTTCTGCCTTTGCACAGCCAGCACGGAAGTATTGTTATTGAACGATCTTAAAAAAGTCAATTTATCCAATGTATCATCATATAATTTATCTATTGCAGCAAGCCTTTCCGAATCCGACATCCGTAGTTGACCGGCAGTAAGTACCGTCGTTAAATCACTGATGTTTTTTAGTGTTGCATCCAAGAGATTACTGTACACCTTGCCTATATAAACCAACTCATCGGGGTTGAATAAATTACCCGACTTAAATTTATTATAAGCAGATTTGTATTCTTTCAAAATAGCTGATTGCATGGAAACGATATCTGCCGATTTCTTATAATTACGGACAGCCGGGCTGACCGCCATCAATCCGTCTAAGAATACTTTGTGCAGGTTAAAATCGCCCTGCGATATATCCCGGACGGTGGTATAGCCCTGCATAATCACAGTGTATGCTGTTTTCATATCGGACAATATTTGCTTGAACTGCGAGAGCTTCTGTAAATCCAAAATCAGTTGCTCCACTTCCTGATCCTGGGCATTTGACTTATTCATCGTAAAGCCGAAACACAGCACAAGCATAGCTATTGCCTTCCCAAACGCTGCACGTTTAATAATCTGCTTCATCGTATATCCCTTTTAATGTTTCCGTCTCGATTTTTTCTTTGGTTCTTTGATTGATGAATACTTTTACTTCATTGTAAAAACTGTTCGCGAACTTGTTTTTATCCTGTATATCCAAATAAACTTTGTCAATCGCCTGTAATCTTTCATCTTCGGTCATTTGATAATTGCCGGCTGTGGTAAGGTTATCCAATTGCGTGATATCATCGCTGCATTTATCCAATAAATTGCTCCATACTTTTTGGATATAATCTTTTTCATCCGTTGATAAATAATTGCTTTGCCCGCCTTGCTTTGCTTTGTTGTATAAATCATTAATGGAAGATCGCAAGGCAAGAGTATTTGCAATGTTGTTATCTTTCTTCACCGCAGAGCTGATATTACTCAGCGATGAAAAATAATTCTTGTCCAAATTGAATGTGCCGTTCTTTAAATCGCCGATAAAGTTCAGCCCGTCGCTGACAATACCGTAACCTTTTCTTGCCAGCTCGATATAGCTTTGCAGTTCTGCAATTTGCTTGAGCAAATATTTTTTCTGCGTTTTGTCTTGTTGAAAAAACTCCGAGAACGTCTGCCCGCTTGTATTGTACGCCATCAACACAATCATCAATAGGTATAAATATTTTTTCATTTTCGCGTACTTAATGCTTACATCTTATTATTTAAAACTATTGCAGTCCGTACATCCACTTCACGATTGCCGCATCATTTTCATCTTTGCTCCTTTGTAAGGAGAGCATGGCGTTTTCGGTATTGAAGCGTTGCAGGTCGCTGTAGTGTTCATCCACTTGGATACCCACATCATCAATCATTTTCATTCTTGCCGCGTCATCCATTTGTGTCGTGAAAGCAGGAACAATATTCAGTAAGCCGTTGGCATCTTCCAACGTCTGGTTAAGAATGCCACTATATACATCGCTCATATAACTCAATTCTTCCGGCGTAAAATGCTTGTCCTGTTGCAATAAATTCCAGGCACGTTTATACGCATTGACCAACGCGACTTGCTTTTCCGATATTTCCTTAATACGATGATAACCGGCAATGACAGTCTTCACTTCCCAGAGTTCATTGAAATAATTTTGATACAGGTCTTTTTGTTGCTGCATCCAGCCGGCAATTTCTTTCAGGTGCAATTCGGATTCTGTGTTCTCCAAAACTTTCTGTGCGTTTTGTAAAGCGATGGTGTTATTCTGCAAACGCTGCACTTTCAAATCAATCGCTTTGATAACACGTTTCACCAGGCCCGTTACCACACCCACGCCCGGAATATCCTGTGCTTGGCTTTTGGCTGTAATACCCGCAATCATTACTAAAAGAGATATAAATACAAATATTTTTTTCATCACCTAATAATTTAGTTACATATTATTCATTACTCATTATTCATTATTCGTTTGAAAGCATTTGTACCCAACAAAATTTCCTGCTTATCCAAATCCACACTCAACACTTTTCCCGAAGGCTGGATGTCCAATACATCATATTGCGGATCGAATATGCCCAGCCAATGCTGCGTATGAAACTCTTTATTCTTACTCAGTTTGCCATTGGTGATCCTTTGATAAGAAGACGATTTGGTAATACGGTAAGAAGTGCTACTTACTTCATCCAGCCGCAGCGTATCAACACCAACGGCGTATTCACTGTGAAACGAACGCACATATACGCCCGATAAATCATTTTCCTTCATTTTATTCCCGTTACACGAGAAGATCAACAGAAACAATAATACCGGTAATATCCTCATTCTTGTCAATTTTCTATTATAAATTATCCATTGCTAATGCCTTGATGCCTTTCTCAATATTACCGTACTTCTTAGCGTATTCCAGCATTTTTACTTTCTCACTTTCTTCAGTAGTGTAAGCAAAGTATTCTTCCTTCGATACTTCCGTCCGGTACACTTTGGAGAGTATTCCGCCGAGAGAAATAAAAACTTCTTTGTATTTTTTATCCGGATCGTTGGCTTTATTGACAGATAGTACAAGTGCTTTTTCTTTTTCCGTCAAACCGAGTAATTCCTGAATCTGCTCAAACTTGTTTTGATATTTTGATTGGTCTAATAAAATCTTGCAATCACTGTTGTTGATAATCGCCTGCTTGACAATCGGGCTGCTGATAATATCTTCAACTTCCTGGGTAACCACTACCGCTTCGCCATAAAATTTACGGACAGTTTTAAAGAGGTACTTGATATATTCCGCCATACCTTCCCGCGCAATGGCTTTCCAGGCTTCTTCGATTAAAATCATTTTTCTTACGCCTTTGAGCTTGCGCATCTTGGAAATAAATGTTTCCATAATGATGAGTGTTACCACCGGGAATAAAATATTGTGGTCTTTGATATTGTCTAATTCAAAGACAATAAAGCGTTGTTGCAAGAGGTTTAAATTTTCGGTGGCGTTCAGCAAAAAATCAAATTCGCCGCCGGTATAAAAAGGTTTCAGAACAAACAAAAAATTATCAATATCAAAATCCTTTTCCTTGACTTTGTCTTTTTTCAATTCCTGTACAAATTCATCTCTTACATACTCATAAAAGCTATTAAAACAGGGAAAGATTTCTGCCGCATTTTTATTTTTTAATTTTTCCTTTTTACTTAACGCGAGCCTATCGAAATAACCCTGCAGCGCATTGGACAGAGCCACATACTCGCTTCTGGTAAAACTTTCATCATCTTTCTTCCAAAGCGCTAACAACAAAGTTTTGATGCTCTCTTTCTTCTCCGTGTCCAGCGTATCGCCCTCGCCTATATAGAAAGGATTGAACTTTATCGGGTTGTTTTGTTCGTAGGTAAAATAATAACCCTTCACCATATCGCAGAGTCCTTTGTAGGAATGTCCCACATCCACCAGCACGATATGCGTTCCCTGCTCGTAATAGCTTCTTACCATGTGATTGGTGAAAAAAGATTTACCGCTGCCCGAGGGGCCTAAAATGAATTTATTACGGTTGGTACAAATACCGCGTTTTACAGGTTCATCACTGATGTCCACGTGTACAGGTTTGCCTGTTAATCTATCTCCCAAACGGATACCCATCGGGCTGACGCTGTCGCGGTAATTGGTTTCCATATTCAGGAAACAACAAGCCTGTGCCGCGAAAGTGTCGAAGGTTTCATTCTGCGGTAGGTCGCCGGCATTGCCCGGAATACCTGCCCAGAAGATTTGCGCCGCTCCTACGGTTTCCTGTTTGGCGGTAGCATCTATCTGCGCTAATGAAGTCGTAACAAGATTGCGGATGTTTTTGATTTCTTTCGGGTCGTCTGTCCAACAGAGTAAATTAAAATGTGCCTTAACAGGTAAACTTTGTTCTGCAATACATTCATTTAAAAAATCATTGACGGCATCCCGCGCAATCGCATTTTCCCGGGAATAGTTGGCTAAGGATTGCAACCTCAATTTTTTCGCCTCTAATTTTTTAATCGTCTGCTGCGCATCGCAGAGAATGATGTATTGATTATAGATATGGTTCACCGGTAAAAGCAAACCCAGCGTTGCCGCAAAGCCCACCGAGAATTTAGTTTTATCAGTGCTGTACTTGTCATAATTAATACGACTTCCGCAAAATGCGGGTAAGTCCTGCGCATCTGCCAAGGTATAAAGTTGCACATAGTTGTCTCCGATTCTCAGTTCATCTTTCAGTTGAATATCCTTGACAAAACCTTTTGCTTCGGAAGAAAGAAACAAGTAACGCTCAATAATACCTGCTTTATCTCTTGTACTCCATATAGATTCTTCTCGTATTCTCGTCGTCTTTATCCCGGCTTCTGAAAGAATATGTGCAAATTGCCCCGCGTTATCTTCAAAACTTTGTAAAGCCGCATTGCTCAAAGTTTGTTCGGGCACCAGGTTCGGTCTTGTCAAATTATTGATAACGGATGATGACGGCTTTCTTTCATCGGACGTTTTTGTCAGAAAAATAAAACACTCGTGGTGCAGGTAAGGTCGTTCATTAAAAAACCGTTCGCTGGATCGCGAAAGAAAACTGTTGTCTTCTTTTTCAAAGTTCGCTCTGTAGTTTTCTTTGACAAACCAATCCTGCTTGTGCAGGACACTGTTCTTCGGTAGTACCTTCACAGCTTTGATAAATGCCTGGTGCAACGTTTCATATTCTTCATCCGACAAGGTGAAAATTTCCGGTAAGCTTACTTTGTAAGCAATGGTTACATCGCCCTGCCTGCTTAATACACAATTATGTTCCACATCCATAATCGGATAAATATCTCCCAGCCTCTTTTCCATACTCACCTCCTTTAATGCTTAAAAAATATTTTTCTTGAACTAATCCTGGAGTTTTGAGGCAACATCCTTTTTGCCGCCCGCTTCATCATACCATACCGTCCGTAGGTCTTGCTTAATTTGTAAACTATAGCAAACAGATAAGTTCCTGTACCGCCAATTACAATTAGTATAATAATTGGGTTGATACCGATGATGTATAATACCGCAAACAGAATCAGCAGAATAACCAGCCCACCGCCCAGATACCAGATATACTGTGCTTTCAGCCCCTTGAACGTCAAAGGCTGGTTAATACTCTTATTAATGTTATATACGCTGTTTGCCATCGCTACAATCCAAAAAAACTTTTCAAGACCGTAGCTACCACTACTAAAAAAATACAACTCCCAAACCATGCCGCCGCAGTGCTTCCCGTATCGGGATGACCGTGCTGCCATTTTTGGTAAACCTTGATAGCGCCCACCAGCCCAAGCACCGCGCCAATGGCATACATGAGATTGCAACCCACATCAAAATAACTTCGCACCTGCGTATTGGCTTGTTCAATACCGGCAGTACCATCCTGTGCCCTGGCAATGGCTGACACGGCGGTTAATACAATGGTTGTTGCCGCATACCGCACCGTTTTCAAAAAGGACACATTATCCAAGCGATTTCTTATTCTCATATCATTTTTTATTTTTTAATTTATTTTATACCTCGTCTTTTGGGGGCTGAAGAGCTTAACCTGCAAGCCGACCCGCCTGGATCAGTTATGAAAAGACGGGTGACAGCAGGAGTGGCTTCATGGTTGCCACTTTTTATTTCCCTTCGCCCTTTGGGTTGGGAATATAGTCGCCCCGCGTGCGCTACTTCAACCCCACTCTTTCATCCGCACCTTCGCGCAACACGGGGCATTATCTTAACTGGGACCGATCACATCTTCGCTTTGGACAGCAACATCATTTTGGTGCTGTCTTTCTGCATCAACATCATAGTTTTGCTGCCTTCTACGAAGGCGAAAGAGGATGTACACAACCACGTAATAGAGCAGGGAAATCACGCTTACATCTGTCCAGTATTGCCTCCAGTTAATCATCTGCATCATTCATGTTTTTTGTTTGAACTGATAGAACAAAGATGCAAAGGAGAGCTGCTGCTCCTTTAATGTAAAAGGAATAGAAATTAGCGAAAAAGGATTTTCTTGGGAATCTTTACTTTCCCACTGGTGAGTAATGCAAATAAGTATGTATTTTTGGACGTAGAATAACAGAAAAATTACAGCGGGTTATCCGGCAGGAAATCTTTAGGGCTGCAACCTAATATTTTGGCGAGATTGTTTAGGTGTTTGATATTGTAATGAGAAGGATACTTCCTGCTTTCAATTTTACCGATGAAGCCAGGCGACATGTCTAATTCATTGGCTAACGCCACCTGCGAAATATTTTTCTCAAGACGCATGGTTTTTACCTTGGTGATGACGTATTGATCAACTCTTGATTTCATTAGCCCTATATGTAAGGACTAAGGTCAAGCAATCGTCAGATCCGTACAATCTCCTATAGGCAAGTGTTTTCCTATAAGAGAGTAAAAAATTTTGCAATGACTGAATTGGTAAATAAGTTAGAAGAACTATCGGGAAAACGCATTAATCAGGATTTTTTACAACAGGCGATCGGGAAACTTCCCTATCATTCCAGGATCACTCTGCAAATGCGCTATAATGAAAAAACCTCCTTTAACGCTATCTGCCAGGCACTCGACCGATCTATATCTTCCGTCCGGCACTATCACAGCTACGGCATCTTTTTATTGAGGCAGCAACTTAAAAACGGTACATTATAAATGCTCTCCGTATCTCCTGTAATAGCCCGGCGTTACGCCAAACTTTTGTTTGAATAATATATTGAAATTGACAACATTTTTATACCCGATCAGGTAGGCGATATTGGTGATTGACTCATTCTTTTCTTCTAATAGCAGGCGCTTGGCTTCTTTCATCCTTAGTTCCAGGTAATAGTCATAAGGGGAATGACCGAAAAGCTGTTTGAAGCCGTTTTTTAGCTTGAACTCGTTGAGTGCCACTTTCCGGCAAAGGCCGTCCAGCGTTATCGGCTTGTCGATTGGGTTGCCGTCAATAATTTCCTTTGCCTTGTACAGGCATTCTGTATCATAGTCCGACAACTTTAATTTAGGGCCGGTTGCTTCGGCAGGCGAAATAATATCAAGTGCATCCAGTAAGATGATTTTCACTTTATGCTCCCAGGTAGCTTTTCGCCGCCGTTCGCTGTACTTCCTGAAAAGGATCGTACGCAGGATATGTATCATATCCGGCGAGCAGAAGGCATCGGTTTTCGACAGACTGCCGGAAGTCTTACTCCTTACCTTGTCCAGCAGCACGGACAATTCCGGGAAGTCGTGTACGTGTTCTTCCAGAAACCATTTGTCAAACTGTATATCACAGGTAACATATATTTTACCACCTTCAAAATATGCTTTGGTTTGCACATCAGAGCTGTACCTGAAGTTGAATTGATAAGAATTCAGTTCCGGGTGCTCAATACCCTTCCACGTTCCCTGTATTTTATTTTTAAAGGCGATTTGTAATTCCAGCGAAGGAATATTACCGGTTGCTTCAAGCCAGGTATCTTCCGCAGGAAAGTATTCGCTGTACCATATACAGAAACCGTTGCCGATAAATAGATAGAAGCAACACTTCCCTTTTCTCCATTCTCCGACAATGACTTTATCGCACTGAAGCCCTTTATCATTATGTTCCAAATAATAATACCGCACTTCTTCATCACCATCAGCATATACTTTAAAGCCTAAATCAAAATAATCCATTTAAGTAAATTTTTAGTCCGTATTCATAAACATCCCCTTAAAGGGAGCGGATAGCTTGCAATTCATTCACACCAAATATTTTCTTATGCAAACTCCACCCATTTTGTTTTTTAAGACCTTCAATACTCAGGAGGCCGTCTATCAAAGGCAACTCCCCAGCACGGGCAACACCAGGTCGGTTACCCTTTCTTTCAGAAGCTTCTGCCCTCAGGACATTTCCTTTATTCACCGGTGGGTGAATGAACCCTATGCTGCCAGATTCTGGCAATTAAAAGGCAGCCGAGAAGACAGCCTGAGCGTGCTATTCGCTGAAACAATGCGCCATCCTTCACGCCATATCCTGGTAGGGTTTTACAATGGCAAGCCTGTCTGCGAAGTGGACATATATCAGATCTGTTGCGATGAGCTTTCGCGGTATATTCCGGGCGCTGCTGTTTCCGACTGTGGCATTCATTTCCTGATGGCGCCGCCAAGGGAAACGTTTAAAAGCCTGTCCGTGCTGATGTTGCTGTCATTCATTGATGCTTATTTCTCTTATCCGTTTGCCGGTGACCTCTATGCGGAGCCGGATGAGCTAAACGCATTAGCCAACCGATTAGCACTAAAGGCCGGTTTTAGCTTTATAAAGAAAATAAACCTGCCGGATAAAATGGCAAATCTCTATCGCATAAAAAGGCAGGAATTTCTGTCGCAGGCACGGCTCCTTTCAGAAATATTACATCATACCTCTTAAACCATAATCCTATGCGTATCCGTTCACTTGATTTAGCCCGCGGCTTTACCGTGCTGTTTGTCGCACCGATCCATGCCGTGCTGTTGTTCAGCAGGCCAGAAGTATATAACACCTGGTTTGGGGATTGCCTCAGGTTTATCGCCGAAGGCCCCGGCGGGCAGCTTTTCATGTTGCTCATGGGCACATCCTTCGTATTGTCCAATCACACGGATCTCTATTCAGTTCTGAAAAAAGTTGTGCAGTTGTTGGTGGCAGGCTATGCCTTGAACTTCCTGAAATTTGTACTACCCGCGATGCTGAATATTCTGCCCGCAGGCGTCTATCCTGCGCTGGGCATCCACCGTGATGTAAATGGAATTTTGCAGATGTTCCTGACGGGCGATATTTTACAGTTTGCAGCGCTCGCGCTTTTAGTAATTTATGCCATATCAAAGCTGCCCTGTTATCCAATGTGGGCAATTATTACAGCAACAGTCATTTGCTTTATGACACCAATGCTCTATGACAGCCATTCTGCAAATGCCGTTACCAATTACCTGTTGGAGTTACTTTCCGGTCAGGCGCCACACGTATTCTTCCCTGTATTACCCTGGATAGTCTATCCGTTAGCGGGTCTGGTAATTGGCTATGCTATTAAACAGCAAAAGACATCGATATTCAGGTATAGCTTGATGACAGGACTTATTTTGTTGCTGATTTCTAGCAGTAATTGGCTGCCTTATACGCATAAATTCAACGTTTCCTTTTACCGCACCTATCCGCCGGGGACCCTTTACCATTTGGGGATAGTGCTGATATGGCTGTATATAATGCACTGGGTATCGAAGATTAACCCGCATCGATTTTTGCTCAAGCCTTTCACTTTCTCGAGCCGCCATATTACGCTGATCTATTTTGTTCAGTGGGCGCTTATCTGCTGGTCATTGCCTTTCATTGGTTTCAGGGTATTGGGCAATACGGCTTCTATTGGCATTGCAGTATTATTCGGTGTCCTCTCAATTATGGTAAGCGCTGTCCTATTATTGATAGCCTGATACATTTCAATCTCTCTATTAACTTATTACTTACAACTCATCAATCAAAAACTATGGACAAACCAATCATTTACGATATTCTCGGCATCGGCATCGGCCCATTCAATCTTGGTCTTGCTGCATTAACGGAACAAATTCCTTCCTTAAAATGCATCTTCCTTGATGAGAACGACGCCTTCAACTGGCATCCCGGCCTGTTATTACCCTGGGCAACCATGCAGGTGCCATTTCATGCAGACTTGGTAACCCTGGCGGATCCCTGCAGTAAATTCTCTTATCTCTCTTATTTAAAAGCCAGGAAACGCCTGTTCCGCTTTACCATCCGTGAAAAGTATTTTCCTTTTCGCAGCGAATACAACGATTATTGTCAGTGGATGTCCGACCAGCTAAAAAATCTGAGTTTTGGTTTTCGGGTGGAAAACATAGAATACAGTGATAACCTGAGTGCTTATAAGATCTTCGCCCTGAACATGCACTGCAAAGAACAAGAACACTTCTATGCAAAACACATCGTTATCGGTATCGGCAGCAGGCCGCATATTCCTGAATGCGCGAAGGACAAGTTGCGTTTACCCCATCTGCTCCATTCATCCGATTACCTATATTGCAAGGAAGCATTACTGAAAAAAGATAACGTGACTATTATAGGTTCAGGTCAGAGTGCTGCAGAGATATTCTGCGATTTATTGGAATACTATCCTGGTAAATTAAAAAAACTGTCCTGGTTTACCCGTTCCACTTTCTTCCCGATGGATTACAGCAAGTTTTCCTGTGAGATGACTTCGCCGGAATATGTGGATTACTTTTATTCTTTGGATAGCGCTGTCAAAGAAGAAATCTTATCGAGGCAGGGAAACCTGTACAAGGGGATCAACGCTTCGCTGATTGATGCCATCTATGATAAACTGTACCTGCTTTCATTGACCCATCCGGATTTATATTCTGATGTTTTACTACTGAGTCATTGCGATTTAAGAAATGTAGAAATGTGTGGAACCAAAATATCCCTGCAATTTTTCCATCGGCAAAAGAAGCAGTTTTTTGAACTGACCACCGAGGGCGCCATCCTTGCTACCGGTTACGAATACCGTTCCCCGTCTTTCCTCCAAAATGTCAAAGAGCTTTTGTCCTTCGATGAGAAAGGACACTTTGCCGTTCATCGCAATTACAGCATTGACAAAGCGGGTAATACGCTCTTCATTCAAAACGCTGAATTGCACTCTCATGGTTTTAACTCAGCCGACCTGGGGCTGGGTGTTTACCGGAACGCTGTTATTATCAACAGCATTCTCGGTTGCGAATATTATACAATCGAAGATGCCGCTGTATTTCAGACTTTCGGCATGTCACATTTCTGATGTTACTCAGTATATACCTGTAAAGAATGGGGGACCTAGAAAGGAAGCCCCCCTAATTAAACATGAGAAAAAAAATCGTTAGACAACATCACGACATAATTAATTACCCAAATCAGATATTACCAAGTTGGGGCACCATTTTTCATTTTATTTAAAGTCTTAATATAGTCTGCATTATTATTCGAAAGTGTTACAGCCTTTTCTTCCCACTGAATTGCTTTATCCTTTCTCCCGAGCTTGTATAATAAATTAGCATAAGTATCAATACTTTCCGGATTGGGTTTCTGAGATTCTGCTTTGATTACTGTTTCCTGCCATTTCAAAGCGCTCTTTAATTCTGCCGTATCGTTGCTGTTTTGAAATACCAGCCAGGCATCGTTATTCATATCCCATGTGCTTACATCTCCCGGATATTTATCATTAATCAGATTTTTATAAAAAACGAATCCATTAAGCGGCGTTCTGATATCTCCAGGCCTTTGGCGGTTATAAAATAACGGTACATAATAATAGTAAGCCATGTTAGCTAACACTTTTCTTTCACCAAGTGTTCCATATTTAGCAGTGAAATCTTGCAATACCTGATTAAAATCATGATCATTCTTAGCACCTATCGTAAATGGCTTACTTAGGTTTGACACAATTCCCCCTGCCTTGTCCGTAGCAAAAGAATTCCCGAATAGTTGATTAATTTTTGCTGAGTCTTGCAAGAACATTTTAAAACCCGGATCTTCTGCTGTACGTGTTACCGATGCAATAAAATTGAGATTTTGTTTCGAATGAGGAGCCTTCAACGATTTTATATAAGCATCCTCAACTTTTGTTGCATTTTCCTGGTCTTTCTTTCTGAGAGCCATCAGAGTGAGTCTTCTCAGGAAGGCGGAATCTTTCTTACCGTTGTCAAATGATTTTAATAATTCAGGGTAGCGGTTATCGTTATCGTCTGGATCGATTTCCTTGCCAATGGTGAATTTTATTTCTGGGTGATAACTTTCCGCATGTGGATTTAATAGGCTGTTCATTTCACGTATTTTATTCAGTGGCATTTTGATGATTTGCCGGTCATAAGTCATCAGCCCGTTTTCTTCTCCCTCCACATCAAAGGGTTGGGTATAGATACTGCCGCTTAATCCCTGTGTTTGCAATTGTTGCAGCAGGTGCATCATACTGTCATATTTCTGAATAAGTTGTTCGGGTAGTACTTCGACATATCCCCAGCCTTTCAGGTCGTTCCATTCATGATAGGGAACAGAAACGCCGATGCCGCCGAATTCCCCGCAGACCATCGCTTTGCCGGGCTGTTGTATCGGAAGCCGTGGTGCGGGATAGCTGTGTACATCCGTAAGGTCTGCATCCACATACGCATCGGGACTCGGACTTCTTAATTGATCGTTCACGTACAGGTATTCCCCCGAATGTCCGTTGATAATCCTTGTGGGGTCTGTTTGTTTCAATTCATCAGTCAATCGCTTCTGGTCGTATTGCCCCCATTTTTCATTGAAAAGTACCCAGGTGGTGATGGATGGGTGATTGTACAGTTGGGCAATATTTTCTTTCATTTCCTTTTCAAACTCCACTCTCCCTTCGGGCGCGTCATTACCGGGTTGCACCATATCCTGCCATACGAGCATACCGATCTTGTCGGCATAGTAATACCAGCGGTCGGGTTCTACCTTGATGTGCTTGCGGATGGTATTAAAGCCCATATCCTTGATCGCTTTGATATCGAATGACAAGGCTTCATCGGTAGGTGCAGTATATAACCCGTCGGGCCAGAAGCCCTGATCAAGAACGCCAAGATTATAGTAAGGCTTGTTGTTAAGGAAAATGCGATCGAAACCTTTGTCGTCTTTCCCAATAGCGATCTTACGCATACCGAAGTAACTCTTGACTTCATCCTTTCCCATTTTTACTTGGAGGTCATAGAGATAGGGATTTTCCGGCGACCACAATTTCGGGTTCGCAACAGGAACGGTGATTTCCATGTTGGCATTTCCTTTAATCGTTTTTCCTGCTGTTCTTATTTCTACAGGTTCATTGGCTTCAGATTGTACAGTTATCTTAACTGATGATTGGTCTATATCTGGCGTAATCTTTAATCCTTTGATATAGTCCTGCGGTACGTTTTCTAACCATACACTCTGCCAGATACCCGATGTGGGTGTATAATATATATTTTGAGGGTTTAAGGTTTGCTTTCCCCGGGGATTGATTCCCTTGTTGGTGGGGTCCCACACTTTTACAACTAATTCGTTGGTGCCCTGTTTCAAAGCTGATGTTATATCCAAATCAAAGTGTTGATAACCGCCCTCATGCACGCCTGCTTCCTTTCCGTTAACATAAACAGTGGCTTTAAAATCCACTGCTCCGAATTGTAGTATTACCTTTTTATCGGATTTTTTGTTTTTTACTTCAAAATTTCTTTTATACCATAAATATTGTTCGGGTTGCAGGCTTTTTGCAACACCAGATAAGGCGGATTCCACAGGATAAGGTACTAAAATCTTACCGTCATATTTTGAAGGGGCGGACTTTTGATTTCTGTCTGTAATGGCATAATCCCACAATCCGTTAAGATTTTGCCATTCTTGGCGTTCTAACTGAGGGCGGGGATACACATCTAACGGCTTGTTGGGATTTACATCTTTTGCCCATCTTGTTTGCAGCGTTATGGGTTGCATTTGCCAATCGGCTTGTTGTTGACTTTTACAACTGATGCCGGATAGAATAAGGCAACTCGCAATTGTTGCAGAAAAATATTTCTTGAATTGCTTCATCAGAATTTTTTATTTTTTAATGAAAGAGTATTTTATAAGTTTTAGGATTGGGGTACCAAGAATCGCGGCGCATTAGTCAGCGAATCGACGATCTTTTGTTGTTCGGGAATTAATAGGTTGGCAGGAGGTTCTACACCGGCAGGTTCTAATTCCAAGCCATCGTCAATTGCCTTTTTGTTTGCCGGAATACCTTCCACCATCCATTTTGGCGCCGGCTTATCCATCAGGTAGTGATCAAAAAACTGTTTCATACGCATGGTCAGGTCCAATTCCGCTGCTTTACTTTTCCAAAGCCAATGCTCTTCATTGTCATATTGCAACATCCAGACTTTCTTCCCCATTCTTCTGAGTGCAGTAAACAATTCCACACCGTTTTCAAAAAACACATCCGGATCCGAGATATTATTCATCATTAATAAAGGCGTAGTGATTTTATCAGCATTGAATATTGGAGAATTATTAATATACAGATCCGGTCTTTCCCACAAAGTTGCATTCATTCTGTGCAGCCATATTTCGTATTCAAATTGTCGGCTGTGACCATTGGGTCGAACACCATCATAAGTATTCACCAAATCAGACCATCCCGATGCTGCCATTGCAGCAGCAAACATATTTGTACGAGTAACAAGGTAACTGGTTTCATAACCGCCGCGGCTATGGCCCTGAAGCCCCATTTTCTTCTTGTTGACGTAACACCGCTGAATTAAATAATTGGCAGCAGCTATCACAGAATTGTAAACACTTTCACCCCATTCGCCTATAGCAAAATGAATATCCGGTACAAAAACCAAGTATCCGTTACTGACGAAATAAGGAATATTCATTTGTCCGGTAGATGGTTCAGTATCTAAGTATTTATTCAATTCATCAGAGAGCTGTTCGTAATAGTAAAAAATAATGGGATATTTTTTAGTAGAATCAAAATTCTCCGGCTTGTATAAAATACCCTGGCAGGGCTTTCCGTCCAATGTCGTATAATTAACTAATTCTGTTGTTAGCCAGTTATAAGATTTTTCAGGATAAACAAAACTTAGCTGTTTGTAAGTCTTAAAATCTTTGGTATAAAAAAGATTAGGTGACTCAGAGGCTCGCTGTTTTATAACTATATACTTATTGGCATTGACTGCCTTAAGGGGTTCGTTAATTACATTCCAGGCACCCTCTTCAGTTCCTCTAATAATATAGGGCTGTAAACTTAGAAGTTGAGGTTGCATAGATTTGCCGATAACAATTTTAAAGAATCCATTATCCTTTGTATTTCTGTCATAAGCAGTCAAGATAACAGTATCGCCGTCCTTATATTCCTTATATTTAATATTTAAAGTATATATAATATTTCTGTCAATTGCATTCAGCAATTTAAAGGCTATATTTTGTTTCATCCCATAGCCGTGCGTAAGATTTATTGGAGGCTTTTTGCCATAAAGATCGATCTGCCAAAGGTCGGCTTGATCATAGATAAGCACTTCGCTCCCATCATTAACATAGCCCCCGATGCCCATCGTCGTATATAGCTGATTTCTTGGAACATCCCGATGATAATAACTGGTCCAGGTAGCTGGAATATTTTTAGTAATATTCCTTATATGCGATGTAGCGATTTCATAACTGAAATAATTTTTTTGACTCGGATCATACCAGAAAATAAACTTTTCATTTGGTGACATTTTGAAGCTGCTTGAAACATCATGTACCTGATTTTCTTTAATAACCTTTTCTGTCCCATCCTTAGTCGAGACTAATAAGACTGTGACAAGTGCAGTTTTATTCCAATTCCATTCAGTGTCCCAGTCTCCCTCGCCAATCCTGCTAATAATAACATAATCGTTGCCATAAGTGATTATATTATCGCCTGATAGACCGTAACCACTGGTATTATAACTCTCTTTCCCAAGCAAAGTAATACGTCTTGTTCTCATATCTATATCTGCAGATAAAGTAATTGACCTTTCGGTATCTCTTTCTTTCAATTGCAGAGATTGTAATTTAGGGTCAAAATAGCTCCAGATATCTAAAGATACTTTACCCGAATCCGGATGATAATTATCAATTTTCTTATTAAATCTGAAAAACAATACATTATTATTTGTGCTGAATCCGATAATGTCATCTAATGTTAGTCCATCCTTTTCTCCGGAATCATTAAAAAGCAATTCAACGCGGTTAGTCCCCGATTTATACAAACAAACAGAATTTATTTCTTTTCCGTTGGCTGCTGATCTTTGAATAAACGCAAACGAAGTACGGCTGTCATTCAAAATCAATCGTGTGTTATAAGTTTGCCGATCGTCAGTTGTCCAAATTATAATATCGCTACCGGTAATCAGATTTATTGACCTGATAATTTTTTTCTGTTGTGCATCAGACGACTGTACAATTAATTCTGTTCCATTTTTCATCATAAGATAATCCTGAACATCGTTAATTGTCTTTGTCTCTTTTGTATCTATATTATAAAGATAAAGTCTCTCCGGCGCATCATTTTTCCGATACACTAACCATTCGGTTCTGTCAACCATCACAAATTTGAAAGATGATACGTTGTGCAAATAATCTTTCGTTAGTTTCGTCAAATTCAAAATACACAGACTGTCTTTCCCTTGTTTAAATAGAAAATATTTTTCGTCATTAGAAAAGATACCTGCAGAGGCATCTGGATATTCTTTTTTAAACTGCTTACTAGTTGACTGTAAAACGAGAATTTCTTCTTCAACAAGTGGATGGCTCATTTTGTAAGGAATAGAATAACAAACGTAATTCCCATAACTACTGATAGCCCGATATCCAACATGATGCCATTTATCAAAAACACTTGTATCTACAGCAGGTTTTTGACCGAAGCATTGTACAGTTATGAACATGACGGAACAAGAACAGAAAATCAGCCTTCTGAATTGAGAAGTTAACATAATTCAATTTTTGATTAAAGAATGAAAAGTATTAAGGGAATCCAACAATATTGTTAATAGTCAGGATTTTGGGTAAGTGAAGGTTCTTTCTGTAACTCTCCCAATATAATAGGATATAATTTATATCCCGTCTTCCAGGTCCCACCTTTTGCAGCAGTGATGGAAGGCATAAGCGTATCCGCCATACCGCTCCTTTTTAAATCAAGCCATCTGTTGCCCCATTCCGTAAACAGCTCTACCTGTCGTTCATGCATTATTATTTGCATGGCCGCAGCCAAAGAAGATGCAGACGTATCCCGTAAGCCGGCCCGCTCGCGGATGACATTTATATCTTTCATACCCTCATCAATACTACCCTCATTGGCTTTTGCTTCAGCGCGGATAAGATATTGTTCTGTTAGCCTGAAAACCATCTCGTATTCGGTAACGGGAGCATTCGGTGTATTTACTTTGTACTTATAGGGAAAATAATAGGTAGTACCGCCTGCGATGACCGAATCTATCCATTGTTTTCTGCGCAGGTCTCCGTTTTCAAAACTGTTTAATAAATAGTTGCTTAAATATACTGGATAGGCTGTACCGGGCCCGGAAGCCGGAAGAATAAAGGTCGCAGCATCTCGCGTATTGATTCCGTAACCTACTGGTTGTAATTGCCATATTGCTTCAGCGCTTTTCGCCAGGAAAACATTATTTAAAGAATCCAATTTATATAGAGCGTTATTGTTGATAATAGCTGTCGCCTCGGCATCGGCATCAGGATAATCTTTTGTATATAAATATACCCGTGCCAACAATGCTATCGCTACCCATTTATTCGGGCGCACCCGAAAATCATAAGGTTTTGTAATGCTGGCATCATAGTAAGTATCATCCATTAATTCCTCCGCGTCCTTTAGGTCAGTGATGATTTGCTTATATACATCATCCTGATCTGACCTGGCCAATGCCTGATTTACCTTATAATCAGTCGTAAGGGCAAGAGGCACGTCCCCGTATAAATTAGTAAGGTAGAAATAGCAGAATGCCCTGATAAACTTAGCTTCGCCCAACAATTGGCTTTTTACTTTCGGTGTTAAAGCCGTCGAATTGTTTAAGCCTTCGATGGCAGCATTGGCCTGGTAAACAAACGGATATATTTGGGACCAGTAGTCATCGTTGGATGATAACGTTTGACTGCTTAATGAATTGGTATAATACATTAAGGTATTAAGATCAGCTATACCGACATTATAATATGTTAACTCATCGCTTGACAATGATGGGAAATATGATAGTGACAGCAACCCGGCAGTCTGATAAAAACTCTGGCTGCTTATATAATCATATATGCCTGTCAAAGAGCTCGCAGCAGTAGCATCAGAAGAAAAGACTACAGCGGCATTGGTGCTGGTAATGGGCGCATCTACTTCAACTAATTTCCTGCATGAAAATGAAGAAATAGTAGTTACTGTAATCCAAAATAAAAGATGCTTCGTTAATGAATATTTGTGGTATTTGCAATTGTATAAATTATTATTTTTCATTTCTTTCTTATTAAAAAATTATGTTAGCTTTTTATGATAAGACATCACAAACCCACTGAAAGGCCGAAAGTAAAAGTTCTAAGGGGTGGTAATGTCGTTGAGCTTTGTGATTCGGGATCCAAGCCTGTATATTTAGTAAAAGTCAGGAGGTTTTGCCCTTCACCGAATATGCTTACTCGCGTCAAAGACAGGCGTCTTATCCATGCTTTGGGCAATTGATAAGAAATTGCCACATTCTTTAACCTGATGAAGGAAGCATCTTCAAAACTTGCGTCGGACTGTCCCCAATCGAAATATTGCGTAACAATGCTATAATTTGTATTGGCTTTTTGTATAGTCGTAATATCCCCAGGCTTCTGCCATCTTTTGAGCGCCATAATAGGAAAATTATCATTCGCTGCACCAGGATACAAAATGGGACTTGGTCCGATTTGTTTGACAAACTGAAAGAGAAAACTTAAGGACAATCCTTTATACTGAAACTCATTCTCCAATCCTCCGTAATATTTTTGCGTCCGATTTAAAAATACGGTCTTATCAGTTTGTCCGTCAGGGTTAGAAGTTGCTCTTCCATCGCTGCCGAGGAATTGATATAACCCTGTTTCCGGATCTACACCCAGCGAATGATATAAAATCGCACCCTGTAGCGGTTTACCTATCCTATAATAAGAAGCGTATGATGAAGTTGCCAGATCAGGAAAGGCCACCAGCTTGTTCTGAGGTATGGTAATATTAAAATTAGTGGACCAACTGAAATTCTTTGTTCGGATATTTTTCCCCTGTATAGATATTTCCACACCAGTATTTTGAATAATGGCAGGCAGGTTCTCAGTGATGCTGTTAAAGCCGGTTACAATAGGAAGTGGCGCGCCAACTAATTGATTGGACGACCTGTTCCTAAAGTAATCAACAGTCAGATAAATTCTGTCTTGATAAAAACCGAGATCCGTGCCTAAGGAAAATTTCCGTGTTTCCTCCCATGCCAAATAGGGATTAGATAAACCCGTGGGGTAAAGCCCGGTTGCTCCCTGATAGGGATTGCCTACACCGTATGGGCTGTATAAATTCAGGAACTGATATTCTCCTATCTGGTCGCTCCCTGTTGTTCCGTAACTTGCACGCAATTTTCCAAAGCTTAAAAAACCTATATTCTGCTTAACATATTTTTCTTCTGAAAATATCCAGCCGATGCCTGCTGCGCCGAAATTGTGAAATTGGTTCTGTGAACCGAAGCGGCTGCTGCCGTCTCTTCTGGCGGTTAAGTTGAATAGATATTTATTTTGTAACCGGTAATTGATTCTGCCGAATAAGGCGTTATACTTATAGGTATTATTAATAGTAGTTGATACCGAAACTTTTGAAGCCGATTTTATATCTTTCAATACCAGGTCACTGTTATATCCGGACGCGAGTAACCAAATTCCGTCACTATTGTTCTGTTGTATGGTGCTACCGATTAAAGCTTCGAGATCGCCTCCTAATACACTTTTATGATAGCTGATCTGTGGCTCGATGAGCCAGCTGTTTGAATTGTTGTTTTCAAATTGAGCGGTTGCCTGAGAAGTGGGTCTGTTTTCAGGGGGTTTAGATATTAGCGGAACTGTTATGACTTCTTTCATCTGCATGTTCGTGTAACCGAAACTGCTTTTAATATCTAACCCCGGCAGTATCCGGTAACTCAACAACAGATTAGATACGAGATTATTTGTTTTGGCATTATAATGATCATATAAATAAGATAGCGGGTTAGTCCAGGTAGAAGACCCTGTTACAGAGGGCGCCCAGTTAAGAGTCCCATCCGCATTATAAAGATCGGGCGCATCAGGCGGTAAATTAATGGCAGTTTGTGTTAAATCTACAGTCGGGAGCGTGTTATTATCTGCCAAATAACTGCCGGACAATTGGAATGTCAGCCTTTGCTTGGCAGTTAAATTGTTTACATTAAAATGGAGGGAACCCTTTTGATCATTATAACTGCCTGGAAATATGGAAGTTTCCTTATGGTACCCTGCACCGATCAGATATTGAATATTATCATTACCACCGGAAATATCCGCATTAGCGTCCGTATATTTTGCTGTACCACCCAATAATGTTTTCTGCCAATCGGTTGATCTGGTGGTATCCCAAACCATTAGGTCATAATCACCAGGTCCCGGTACCGCGTTATCATTTTTAAATCCCTCATAGCGCAGATCCAGATATTGTCTCAGGTTAAGCAATTGCATTCTCCTGTTTACATCAGACCATCCTGACCGCATATTTAAATCTACTTTCATCTTTCCCGCTTTGCCTTTTTTGGTAGTAATAAGAATTGCTCCGTTGGCAGCCCTCGAACCGTAAATGGATGTGGCATCTGCATCTTTCAATACTTCAATACTTTCTATGTCGGCAGGATTAATAAAACTCAAGGGATTACCAAAACTTGATCCAAAACCACCACCACCATTAGCCCCCAAAACGCCACCTCGATTTGGCAATAGTTCGGAATTGTAAGGCACACCGTCAATTACATAAAAAGGGTCATTGCCTTTCGCAATACTGTTAAGTCCTTGTATCATGACATTGACACCGCTGCCCGCAAATCCTGTCGCCTGCGTTATTTGCAAACCAGGCACACGTCCTTCCAATGCCAATAAAGGATTAGTAACAGGCTGTTTTTCAATATCTTCCGAGTTAATGGTTGTTATATTTCCTGTTTGGAACCTTCTAGTTGTTGTTCCGTAGGCTATTATCTGTATCTGATCTAAAGGATTATTGCTTTTCTTTAAAACTATATTTGCAAAACGGTCGGATCCAATATGCATTTCTTTCGTTTCATATCCGACGTAACTAATGACCAGCGTTTCATTACCGGTAATCTCCGATAGAGTAACATTTCCCTGCGCATCCGTAGAACCGCCTTTTTTAGTTCCTTTTACATAAACACTGGCACCGGCTAATGGTTGCCCGGTGGAGTCTGTTACATGCACCGTTACGTCATGAGTTAGAGGAGGAGAGACAGGGGTGTTCATTTTTGCATCGTTAGTCACTTCTCTTTCCTTAATGACAATGATTTTATCAGTTATGGTATAGGTAAAAGGCAATCCTTTCAATAATTGGTTCAGAGCATCTGCAACCGTTGCATCTTTAACCCGGATGCTTACCCTGACTTTAGCTAACTGGTCGCCTCTATAAAAAAACTGGTAGCCGCTCTGCCGCTGGATGCTATTGACTACATCAGAGAGGGCAGCATTTTTTTCGGAGAGGGTAATTCGCTGGCCGAGGCCGGTGGCAGAAACTTGCAGGCAAGCAACAATTATAAATATGGTAATCAGTTTCATCACCACAAGAATTTTGAATTTGGAAAAACGAAACGAATGTTGGTTTTGGCTTTTCCTCCATGCAGATATTTGCATATATTTGCTGAGTTTGGAATTAATTAATAATTGGTTCAACCCGGTCTTTGATTAGTCCCGACTTATTGCCGGGAGTGTTACAAGCGCTTCCGGTTTTGTCTTTTTTGGGAATAATCCTATTTGTTTTTTGCAGCTATGTTTTCATTCCTTTTAAGTTTTTAGTTTTAGTTTCAGTTTTTATTTTTTTATTCTCTCTTTTTTACTTCCTAAGGCATAATGATCAGTTTCCTGTCTTCTATACGAAAATGGACGTCTCCCAATTCCAATACTTTTAAGATTTGGGATAATGAATTATCCCTGCGTATCTTTCCGAAAAACACATCGTTTTTGACCCCGTTTTCATAAACAACATCCACATCGTACCAACGCGATAATTCACGCATCAGGGTATGCAGATCGGTCCGGTTAAAAATAAAAAGATCGTTCTTCCATGCTACAGTTTGTTCAATATCATCATCCCTCACCACTTTCAAGTTCAGATCCCCCACGGACTGTGCCTGTTGCCCCGGCTTCAATACCGATGAGCCTGCTTTAGTGGAAACCTTAACAATGCCCTCTACGAGAGTTGTTTTTGTATCCGGCTCATCCGAATAGGCGTTGATATTAAACGCCGTACCGATGTCCTCAACAGTTTGTCCGTTAGCTATCACTGTAAAAGGTTGGGCGGCATGGTGCATCACTTCAAAATACGCCTCTCCTGTGATGGTTACTTTCCTTTCCTTACCGGTAAATGCCACAGGGTAGGTAATGGAGGAAGCCGCGTTCAGCCATACCTTAGTACCGTCGGACAGGGTAACAAACCATTTGCCGCCACGCGGCGTGGTGATGGTATTCATTGCTCCTGCCTCTGCCTGGTCGCCTGCACCGGTATAAGCAATCTTTCCTTCATCTGTTTTACTGATGACCATGCTTCCTTGCTGCGCCACAGTGCCATTAGCAGCACCGGTAAGTACTACTTGTTTACCGCCGCTGAGCGTAAGGACGGCCTTGTTGCCACCAGGCCGTATATCCTGCACAGCAGCTTTCACAACCTGCCGCGGAACCTGCTTTTTATGCATCAACCAGTATGTACCGGCAGCCAGCAACAATACAACAGAAGCTGCGGCGGCTATGCGCGACCAGAGCGGCATCGGTAAAATCCTTCTTTTAGCCGGTACCTGTGAGCCGGTGATTTTTTCCTGTAATTCGGCGTAATGATGCTGTTTTACTTTTTCTTCTGATGCCTGTGCCATCAGTATGAGCTGTTCCCTGAGAGCAATCACTTCTTCAGCAGACTCCGGATGGCTGTTTAGCCAGTTTTCCCAATACTGTGTATCTTCCTCATTTCTGCGGAAACAATAATTGAGAAAACTTTCCTGTTGAATAAGCTGCGCGATGTCTTCGTCCTTCATCTATTTTGCTCTTGTTGAATAATAGAGCAGAGAAGTCATTTTTTTCCCACGTTTTTCAAAAAAAAATTTTATGGGCAAGGTATAGGGCAGGCAGTTAAAGTGTTCAAAGCACTGCGTAGCACGTGTTTATAACGCTGAAAGTAAATTTCAAACAAAAGACAGCAATATGACAAAAGTGTCAAATATTTGTGGATAAAGAGCCGAAAAAAGGTAAAAAATGAAGAATACTAATCAAAATAACTTGATTGCCTGAAACCAATAAAAAAGTGCTTCTCCTTTTGAAACAAATTTTAGCCGCTTGTTCAGAAAATTGTAATTGGTATTGGTTATCATATAGTCGGCTAAAGGAATGGTTTCGTTGAATTTCTTTATCTCCTGGTGGCCTGTCAGGGCAATGGCAGCCAGATAAGCGGCTTTTGCTGCTGCAACCTGTACTTCCAAAATTTCAAATTTTCCGTCAAAAACAAAGTGCCGGAACTGGTTTATGCCTGTATTGATTTCAGCAATTTTTTCTTTATCATCCTCAGTTTTCAAAATGTCTTTCCTGGCTATGAGCAAAGCTGTGTCAATGGTATCCCGAAGCGCTTGTTCAACCGATTCAATTTTTCGTTCAGGCCTGTATGCAATTTCGCCTTTTGCTGTTTCCCAAAACGATTGTTTGAAAACGCCTGTATCCGTTAGCAATTCAAACAAGTTACCAATGTCAAAGAGTTGTTTCAAAATTTCTTTTTCCTTTTCTACTTTGTAAGGAACGCCTGTTGTGTTGGGGGCAAATGCTGTGAGTTTATCGCCTAAAATGGAATTGATGTCGGGTGTTGTAACAATAATTCGTTCATTATTTTGCAAAAGCCATTCCGTTTCCAATGGAATTTTAATTAATACCGGATAATGATTTTTTGCAAACAAAACATCCAACAAAATTTCTCTTTCAGGGTTTGATATTACCTGCCCTTCCTTATTTTTATTTGCAAAGTTTGAATGGTAAACAAATTTGTAATGTGCTTTCGGAATATCGCCTTGATAACTTCGCCTTTCGTCTAATTCCATTCGTATAAACGCACTCGTTGCTTCAATTTTTGAAAGATATTTTTCCAATTCTTCTTTCCCGGTTTCAGGGCTTACAATAATATCAATGTCCACCGAAAAACGTTTGGGTTCTTTCATTAGCAAAATCAAACTTGTCCCACCTTTGAAAATAAAATCTAAACCGCTTAATTGTAACTGCTCCAACAAATACAACGCATAAATCATACTTTCCATCAAATTCGGGTCCTTGCTGTATTTCTTTCTTTTTTCAGCTATCCAATCGGCTGAAAGTGTTTTCAGGTCAATCATTTAATATGTTTTTAGGAATATCTGTTTTGCTTGCAAAAAATTGTCGCAACTCAATATCTTTCCTTCTTCGCTTTGCATAATGAAACAACTTTGTAAAATCTATCGCATAGCGACTGTAAGCGTTATTGACAATGTGCTTCAACTCGCTGCCCTGAAATGCTGCAAATATTTTTTTGTCGGAATACAAATCAACAATCAATTTTTCAAGGGTTGTAGTTGTTATATTGTTTATCATCTGAACAGGCGACTTTGTAATTAGCGGAAGTAAAATGATTGCTTTTGCACTTTCATAAATGTATCGTTCAATTTCTTTTTCTTCAGGCTGAATGAAAATGTCGCCAAATTTTTGCTCTTTTAAAAAATCATAAACAGGCTCTAATGCTTCTTTTTCAACTTGTAAAATGGTAATATGTTTGGCAGGAATATGAAGCATAAACTCACTTACAATTTGCGTTGTCCACACGCAAAATTTCAGTGTTGAAAATTGCTTCTCAACACTGGTATAAATCTTTTCTGTTGCCTTGTAAATATCGGGTTTAAAAACGGGCTTAAAAGAAAGCGTAAAAAGTCCTTTTGAAATAGACGTAATAATTTGCTTTTCTTTCAGCTTATAAATTATCCATCTGAAAGTTGTTTCTTTTAAATCTGGCTTAAACACTGTATAAAAGGCATAAAGTTCTTTTCGGGAAAAGGAAATCCTTTTCCCGAAACGTTGCCGGAGTTGCGCTGTGATAATGTCTTTTGCCACTGTCTTATTTGCTTTGGCTGCAAAGATAACAGAGATTCAAACAAAAGACAGCAATATGACAAAAGTGTCTTTTGTTTGTATGTAAAAACCCGAAAAAAGGCAGCCTGATTTTTTGATAATGAGGAATATTAAAAACTAAAGCCGGGCTTTATTCGCCAAGCCTCTCTATTTGGATACGATGTTAGCTGTGGTTTTATCTTGTCACATTAAATTTTGCATTTGGAAGTTCAACCTGGAATTTCACTTTTGCTTTTAATGCAGTAAATACTTTCATTAAGTGTAAATGGTTACATTGCCTGCATTGCTTTCAAGTCGTGAAACCTGTGTAATTCCTGCCTGCATGGCGCAGTCAGGCAGGCGTGGCAAAGAGAGTAAATTTTTAAAACAGCCTGCTGCTAAAACACAGGAAATAACAATAACAGCAATACACAGACCTCTAATAAAAGCAGGTTACCGAGAGAAAATACCGCGGCTTTCAGGCTGCCGGCAGATTCTTCCCCGATGATGTCCCTAAGCCGGGCAAGAGCACGTAACAGAGTATTATAGACTGTTTTGACAGAAACGCCTTTTGCACGGGCAATTTCTTCATAGCTCAGGCCCAGGTAAAACTTCTGGTAAACCATTTTTGCCTGACTGTAGGATAGCTTATTTATATAAGCCTTCAGTGCCTGGCTTACCTGCTTATCTGTGCTTCTACCGGTGATAAAAAAATCCGATACAGGAAAGGTTTGTTCGTCGGCTATGGTTTCCTCCTTTGCAGAAATGCTTTCAGCAGAAAAAGCCTCCTTTCGGAAGAGATTATTTAAAAAACTGGTGACAATATAATTGTGAAAATGATTGACTGCATCGAGCTTAGAACGGTTCTCAAATACATAAAGGAAAAGGTCGTTCACCTTGTCCTTTGCCAACTCAATAGAAACTCCTTTTTGCACGGCAACATACAGCAGGTAATCATGATAGTGATTGTACAAAACATAATAAGCCTGCTCACTTCCGCTATGTATGAAATCATCCCAAGCTGTTTGTATATGCTTACCTCTATCCATAAAAAAATATTCAAAGAAAATATGCAATTAATTTCAAAAGGTACGAGGGCAAATTAGTGCAAATTTTTCGCATATTACAAAATCCCCTGTTTTCAGTATTGGTACACCCGGTAGTTTCTCTTTATAATTCGGAATAGTTCAGAATAGTTCAGCCTGCTGGTCATCCATTTTCAGGAGTATTGACTTGGTATGTTTGGATTCAGGTAGCATAAAAGTCAGTTGGTACATGTTGTGGGTCAATTCAGCAGCTTTTCGCACAGACAATGTTGATTTTTCTTTGTACAGTATTCTTTCAAGTTCTTTGTAAATACTATAGGCGGTGAATGAGATGCAAATATGGGCCTTAATACGATGTTTCAATCCGTGATAAATTGCCCTATCCAAAAAACGGTAAACCATGTCAGGATCCAGGGTAATACCCTGATAGCGGTACAGGTATTCAATCGTTTTTAATTTACTCAGAGGAAATGCCAGCCGGGCGATCACCAGATGGCGGAAAAGTTCTTCATTGATATGATTAAATCCTATGCTATCGTATATCTTCCCAAAAATGATCTCAGGGCCAACCGTTCTGATGCCTGAGTTAGCTATTGTTCCAAATACCTGTTCAACGATTGTATCATTTTCAGAAGCGAATAAATGCTTTTGTAAACTCAATCGTTCAATCTCTTGTTTCCCCAGAAATATCAATTTTTGAACCTGCTCCACATCATCACTACAGCCGATCGTTTTTACAACTTTATATCTCCCTCTGTCTTTTAAAATTATTTGCACTGAGGTCGTCCCTGATTTATTCCGCTTTTTTCGCACAAACATACCCAAATATACCCCACGGGGCACCCATTTTTAAAAATCATATCAATAAAATCAAGGCTTCCAGACGACAATTTTGAAAAATGCCGAAAACAGGAGTCTTGCTTATTCGTTTGCTTTATAACGCCATCCCCGTGGGACTTCTGCCTGTTTTGTTCACTCCTAAAGATACGGGTCTCGGATCCAATTACAATGACCCTTTCACCGATTAAAAAAAAATATATTCTGGTAAACCTTCCCAGATTTTTTCTTTTGAACAGCCATTTTTTCATTTCGTCATTTGCCTTTCTGCGCGAAGATATTATTGTCGTTCCGCCCAAAACAAGGTCTGCACCTCCGTAAACTTCGGCTTGCCACCGGTTTGCGCAAAAAAATTTGCTCCTTAAAGCCGCTTCGCTTTTTACCGCAAATTTTTGTTGCCAAAACCTTGTTATTGTCCGTCACGCCAACAAGAATACAGTTGCTACGAGGGAAATGAGCGAGGCGAATGCCGAGAGTATTTATTCTTTATTCATTAAAAAGACATCGTATGCAACAGACACAAAAAGCAAGGTTAATAAGCCTTTCAAGGACGGCGGAGGGTACTCGTAAATGCAACCGTCCTAAACCAATGGCAACAGCGCGGACAATCTGCCGTATTGAAGTTGTTACTCTGCATTTCCTCACATGCAGGTACAACCATCACTACCACAACAAAACGAATTCCGACGCCTTAACGCTGTTCAGAATCTGAATAATTTTTTAATCACTATTAAATTTTATCAAAATGGAAATTACAGGACGTTTGATTTTAGACGCAAAAATCAATCAATTAAATGACGGCAGAAAAGTAGTTAATTTCTGCATTGCTGTAAACGACAGCTACAAACCCAAGAACAGCGGGGAAGTAAAGCGAATATCCATGCTGTACAATTGCAGCTATTGGATAAATCCCGCCATCGGGCAGTATCTCACCAAAGGCACATTAGTAGAACTCTACGGACGTTTGAGCGTGGCCGCGTGGAATAATGCCGAGGGGCAAGCCAGGGCAAGTTTAAATTTTCATGTAAACACCATTAAGTTGCACGGCGGCAGTAAAAGCATGAAACAAGATGCCGGTGCACTTGCAATGACAGAAAATGCAGCAAATAACGATCTGCCGTTCTAATCTTCATGCCCGCATTATCCGTAATGCTTAGATGGTGCGGGCTATTATTCACCACTTAATAACTCAATCATGTACAGTATAAATAAACAGGCGACAAAAGTATTCGCCACTTTACTAAACAAATTACAGGACAAAGACTACCTGAAATTGCAATCCGAAGGCTTCATGCCTCTGACCATTGAAAAGATAGCCACAGGCATTGAAACAACCTCCGGCAAAGCTTTTCTTATATCCATGGTACACTACTACGAACAAAACGGAGACCTGATGCGCGACCCGGAAATGGTTTTTATCGTAATAGATAAAAGACAACATGCCAAAGATTTTGAAAACCTCTTTGTTTATCCGCAGATGTACCAGCAGGATAATTTAGGGATTTACGAAGAAAGTGTTTGTATTGAGGGCAACCGGCTGACCACTTTTATTGCTCGCTGGCAGCGCGGACATGCAGACTTTGCTAATCATTGGTTGCATAACATCAATATTCAGGGATTTATCAAACAGACATTTTAAACAAACAAAAAATGGAAACGATAAATATAGACACGGTAACAAACTTTAAAGTAGCGGAAGTAGAATTAAGCTACCACCCGGAAATAAACCCCTCTGAACGACCCAAAATAACCTGCTCATCGGACGCCTACAAAGTGTTTATGCAGTGTTGGGACAAAGACAAACTACAACTACAGGAACAGTGCAAGCTGATGCTCCTCAACCCGGCTAATCGGGTATTGGGAATTGTGGAAATTTCTACGGGCGGTATGACCTGCACGGTTGTTGATCCAAAGCTGGTATTTGCTGCCGCCCTAAAATCCGCTGCCTGCTCCCTGATACTTTCTCACTCCCATCCGTCCGGCAACCTAAAGCCCAGCGAAGCAGACAAACGCCTGACAGAAAGAATTAACGCCGGATGTAAGCTGCTTGACATCCAGCTCTTTGACCACATGATAGTAACGGCAGAAGGTTTTATTTCTTTCGCAGATGAAGGGCTGTTATAAGCAGCCCTTTAAAATCTTTTATGTCCTTTAAAAGGTATCAATACGCTTTAAAAATGCTGTTGCCCCGGCCGCTTTCTTTTTGCAAGCACCACAAAAAGAAAGCGGGCAAAGAAAAACGCTGATGCCGGAAGGTAACCTTCGGTTGGCGTATATTTTTTAGTAGCTTCCACTATAACAAACTTCTATATATTTGAAAGGGCGCTTATCAACATTGATAACAGTACAATTTTGTGATTGAAAGTAAATAATTAAGATAGAATGGATGCGTGGGCAACTTTTAAAGTAATTCTGGGAGTCGTTGCTTCAATTTCAAGTGCCAGCGTAGTTATTTGGTTTTTTGTTCGCCTTGCTGCAAAAACTTTAGCCGATAATTACAAGAAAAGGATTGAACACAATTTTGAAAAGAAGCTTGAAAAATATAAATCGGAAATAGAAATTTTACGCTCTGCGGTTTTAAGGTATAACGACAAACAATTTGAACTGTACCTTGATCTGTGGAAGAACTTACAGGAATTAAAGTTTGCCTGCATTGATTTATGGAATACAGCGAATAAAGAAAATTTAAAGAAATTTAATTCAGCACTTAACAAAACATACCGGCAAGTTGAAACCACCTCCATTCTTATTGAAGAAGACCACTACAAGGAACTGACTGACGTAATTAAAAATTTTCAGGAATACAATAACGGGAAACGGAAATTAGTTGCTCAATGGAATACCGCGCAGGACTATGAAATCGAACAAATGATTGATCATAACAGACAGCAAAAGGACAAATGCCTCGAAATAATTGCAAAGATGAAAACGGATATACAGGCACGGATAAAAGGAAAATAATTCTTTATCAAGCCCCAATTGCTCAACCGAACAATACGGAAACAAAACCGAATAGCACTTGCATTTCCAGATATAGATCAACTATTTTAAACTTAAAGAGCCAAGCCTTTCGTTAAGCTCGCTAAGTCCTCCTTTTTCCAATAATCCCTGTGCTATGCTTTTCAATTCATCTGAAGTTTCCTGATCCATTACGGAAAGTACGCCTTCCTTCGCATTTGGGTTGCTTATTCCCTGCTCAATAATCTTTGCCAGCATCAGCAAGGTTTTACGTGCAAGGGATAAAGGGATTTTTACTTTGTCGTTCATACCCGGAAACATCAGCAATGTTTCGTACACAAGAGTTGTTTCTTTCGTTGTCAGCATCTTCATTCAGTTTTAAACATCAACAAATCATTTTCACAAGTGCAAATGTAGAAGGCTCGTCAATGCCAACAATCTAAAATGGGTTCTGTTTTAGATACGGTTATTGGATATGTGTACTTTTTTGAAGTATGGTATTTATTTTTGTCCGGTCATTGATTTTGTGAAGAAAGAATTTGTGGGTTATGACAACAGAACAGGCAAGGCAATTAGATATTGTTGCATTTCTGGAACAACAAAATATTCGCCCTGTAAAAGTTACGGGCCATCAGTATTGGTACTATTCCCCGTTCAGGAATGAGCGAACTCCCTCCTTTAAAGTAAACAGGTTGTTTAATCTCTGGTTTGACTTTGGTGAGAACAAAGGCGGTACGCTCATTGATCTGGGCATCCGTTTAAAAAATTGCACAGTCAAAGATTTCCTTGGTACCTTAAACGACGGTGCCGTTTCAGGAAAGGCATCTTTTTCTTTTGGCCGGCAACATGATAAAGGCAACACCGATTTTCGTCAAAAACCGGCTATCAAAATACTATCAGTCCATTTAATCAACTCTTACGCACTTGTGCAATACTTGCAGTCCAGAAGGATAAACATTGAGATTGCAGATAAATATTTACAAGAAGTCCATTATCAAAATAGCGAAAAGATTTATTACGCTTTAGGCTTTAAAAATGACCAGGGCGGTTACGAACTACGCAGCCCTTATTTTAAAGGTTCAAGTTCCCCGAAAGGTATCACATTTATTGATAATAAGGCTTCTGAATTAGCCGTCTTTGAAGGCTGCTTTGACTTCCTTTCCTACCTCTGTTTTATGGCGCAAAGAGAACATCAAAATGAAAACTATTTGGTGCTTAATTCCATTTCATTTTTTAAGAAGCAATTGACAGACATGCAGCAGTTTTCAAGGGTAAAATTATTTTTAGACAATGACAATGCAGGCGATAAAGCAACGGCCCTTGCGCTTTCCCTGACCAGTAAAAAGTTTATTGATAAAAGAAACTTATTTGCCGGCAGTAAAGACTTCAACGAATGGTGGAAGCTGCGCCCGCCGGATTGAACTCTATCGTTTGTAAGTAGATACTGGATAATCAAAATGGTATCACTTCAAACATAGAAAACAAAAAATTTCCTGAGGGTACCAGTGTCCTGCACCCAGCCAGAAGTACCGTTGTATCACAACGGGCTTCCGGCAACACTACTCCGAAGTCGTGTGTTGTGATTTTGATTGATAAATGAGGATAAATGAAAGTGTGATGAAAGAGCAGAATATCAATAAAACAAAATGGCTTCATATACGCCTGACGCCAGCCCAATATTTAATCATAAAAAACAAGTGTGATAATTCCACCTGCGGAAAAATCAGCGAATATGCTCGCCATGTTCTGCTGGATAAAGCCATTGTTACCAAAGTGAGGAATGCTTCGCTTGATGATTTAATGACAGAGCTAATGAGCCTTAGAAAAGAGCTTTCAGCCGTTGGTAATAATTACAATCAGATGGTGAGAAAATTAAATGCCTTATCCTTTTGCCACGAGGTAAAATCATGGCTGATTGTATCACAATCCGTGCAGGAAAATGTAACCGATAAGATAGACATCATTAAGCAAAAAATCAATTCAATTTCAGAGGTATGGTTGCAATAGTTCATCAAAGCACTTCCATCAGAAATGCGCTCCATTACAACGAGCATAAAGTAAAGCAAAAAGTTGCCGAGCTAATCCATGCGGGCAACTATCCGAAGGATGTAGAATTATTGTCTTTCAGCGAACGCATAAACCGCCTGCAAAGACAAGCAGAATTGAACATCCGCACGAAGGTAAACTGCGTGCATATCTCTTTAAATTTTGACGAAGCGGATAAGCCGAAGCTAAATAATGAGAAGCTCAGGGAAATTGCCGATATCTATATGCAGAAAATTGGTTTCGGGGAGCAGCCTTACCTGGTATATCGCCACCACGATGCGGGGCATGAGCATATCCATATCGTTACCACTAACATAAAGAACGATGGCAAGCGAATTGCGCTGCATAACCTCGCCCGTAACCAGTCCATGACCGCAGCTAAGGAAATTGAGAAAGAATTTAATCTGACGGTCGCCACAGATAAGCAACGTTTGGCATATCAATTAAAGCCGATTAATACCGTGAAAGCGGAATACGGAAGATTTGAAACCAAGCGGGCGATTACCAATGTGCTTGACCATGTATTACCTAAGTACAAATACACGTCCGTAGCAGAACTGAATGCCGTTTTAAAATTATACAATGTAGTGGCAGACACAGGCAACAAAGATTCCCGTATTGCCAGAAATGGCGGGCTTGTATATCATATTCTGAACAATAAAGGTGAAAAGTTAGGCGTACCGATAAAAGCATCGCTGATTTATAACAAGCCTACCTTAAAATTTCTACAGGAAAAATTTTCCGAGAATGAAATGCTTCGCCAGCAGCATAAAATGCGCCTGAAGAATACCGTTGTGTAAATTCCGGCCATGTTGACCCACCATTCCGGGATGTTGATCCGCCTTCGGACGGACAGGCTCCACCCTATCCGCGAAGCGGCAATTGGTCATATT
>JGI26528J50254_1000277_pt1 | contig 40795 bp, 19 predicted proteins | sample ThiBiot_300_plan_FD_50254 | JGI IMG/M metagenome (IMG submission 50254)
TTAAAAAAGATATATATATATATATATATATTATAAATAATATCAAATATATATCAACCAAAGGTTGATAATATACCTATTATATAGGTATATTTTTATATAAAAATTCTGCATAGCAGAAGGGATAGATATTATAAATAAATTACAACAAGTATATACATACAAAGGGACGCGATTGTCTAGATTTGAACTAGAATAATATGTATTAACAGTACACTGCTTTACCATTAAGCTACAATTGCATAATCCATCTCACCTAATCATTCTACAAAATCATTAATAGGAACACATTCTAATTTAATAGGCATTAAACTATGATTAACACCACATAATTCACTACATTGACCATAGTAAACACCAGTTCTTTGAATTAAAGCACTAACTTGGTTTAAACGACCAGGAGTAGCATCAATTTTAATACCTAAAGAAGGAATAGCAAATGAATGAATAACATCATTAGCAGTAATAACGAATCTAATATGAGTATCAACAGGTACAACAATAGAAGTATCAGTATCTAATAATCTTAATTGTCCTTCTTCTAACATGTCCTCAGGAATAACATATGATTCATATTCAACAGTTTCACCAGTTTCTGATACAAAATCTGAGTATTCATATTTTCAATATCATTGTAAACCAACTACTTTAATAGTCATAGCAGGAGTTAAAACTTCATCACTTAAATATAATAAAATGAAACTAGGGAAAGCAATTAAAAGAAGAATAATAGCTGGGAAAATAGTTCAAATAATTTCTAATGTTTGACCATGTCTTAAGTATTTATAAGCAAAAGCATTATTTTTAAAATCTTTTATAATAATAAATAAAATATAAGAAACTAAACCTAATACTAAAGCTAAGTAATACATAATATGATCATATAATTCGTGAATACCTTCTTGGTTAGGAGTTGCTGCATCTTGTAAACGCATACCTCATGGTGTAGGAACATCTAATCAAATCATAATTTTTATATAATAATAATAATATTTTATAAAACATTAATTTTTGGAATTAATCGGAATCGAACCGATATTGCTCGCATGCAAAGCGAAAGATCTACCATTAATCTATAATCCCTTAAAAAGGAATTATAGTTTTATAACCCTATTAAAAGGGTTAATCTATAATCCCATACCTATATAATCGATTATATAAAAATTTTATATAACAAAAAGGATATAAACTTTATTAAATAGGGATATTAGCCAAAAGGCAGGAATATAAAAATATTGTAAAGTATATGAATTTTATAAATTAGTATATACTCACATTATGAGAGTATTACTAAAACATATTAATATAAAATGTTAATATCTTAGATGTAGAGTTTCATATTTAAGATGCATTCAATATTTAACTACAATCTTCTTAGCGAATATGAATTTATATATAAAAATCATATAACCATTGGAAGACACCTCACTATCCTTTCGTACACTTGAGGCAACAAATAAGATATATTCCCATAGAAGATAAAATCATTACTGACTCACGTCGTAATTAACCCATCTCAAGTAACTCCTTAGAGGACGAACAGTCCTACCCTACCCAGTTGCTGCGACCAGGAGGATGAGTCTAGACGACATCGAGGTGGCAAACACCGCTGGCGATATCTACTCTCTAGCGGTATTACCCTGTTATCCCTAGCGTAACTTTAATCCGTTATCGACATCCTTATCTTTAGAATATGCCTGTTCATTACACTCTACGTATGTACTAATTCCACTTGTTTGTGTTATTATCATCGCACAATTATGTTGTTATCCTTACATATTATTTTATATAATTCTATTTGCCATATAGATTTATTGTACGTAATTTACTATTATAAACATAAAAAATGTTTATAGAAATATTAATTAATATATAGACACATCAGATGCTTTCGCTGATGTCGACGCCCCATCGAAACTAACTTCTTTTCACTGTCTCCATATATATATAAATATATATATATTTATATAATAAATAAAATATTATATAAAAAAAGGATTAGATTCTCTAAATATAAATATAGGTATCTCATTTGTTTTAATATTAAAAACCTAATATACTGAAAGATATAAATATTGTAATCAATAAAAAGATATAGTAAAGCTGCATAGGGTCTTTTTGTCTTTCTACGGGTACACGGCATCTTCACCGCGATTGCTATTTCACTGAGTCTACTATGGATACAGTTGTCGCATCGTGTAATCATTCATGCGGGACACCAATTATGCGCCAATGAATTTCGCTACCTTCGGATCCTCAAGATAAGACCGCCGTTTATATATTTCTTGTTAATATACTTTCATATATTTTATTTATTAAACATACACCGGGCAGATATCACTTACTATACTTACTATTTCTAGTATGCAGTAAGCTATGTTTTTGGTAAACAGTCGCACGACTAAAAGTTGTTTTACTATTTTGCCGAGTTCATTCATAGTAGTTGTCTCATTCTCCTATAATGCATATATCTAAAAATTAGATATATATATTATATATCATACCTGTGTCGGTTTACAGTACGGTTCATATACAAAAATCTTTTCTTGTGTTATCTCCCATCAATATAATATGTCTATTAATAATTTTAGGGACCGTTAGTTTATAGTAAAACCTTATGAATTGGAGGGTAATCCTAAATTACCTATCGTTACTCAAGCCAGCAATCTCTTTATGATTATTTAACATCATATATTCTGCTACTATAATATATATATATATTATCTATAATACTGTAATATATTTAGACCCGTATATTTTTTCTATAAAAATTGTCAAATCAGTACATTGTTACATGTCCCTTAACAGATGATTATTGTCAAACCCGCTGACTGATTGTCTATCAAATAAATATAGATTTTGTTCACTTAATATATTTTATGGGACATTTATTTAATAGTCTAGGTTGTTTCCTTCTCGACTTACTACCTTATCGCAATAAGTCTGACTCCTTATTTTATAGTTTACTGTTCCGAGTTTTAATTTCTTTGATAAAATTGTTTAATTCCCCAAAACGTATATATAATCCTTTTACTTAAAGTAAAAGGGATATACTAAATTAAGTGCTGTACCAGTTAAGATATATAATAAAGGCTATACTAAAATATATTTCGCAGAAAACCAGCTATCGGCAAACCAGATTTGTCTGTCACTGCTACACACATCTCTTTAGAAGATATTGCAACATCTACCTATTGAGTCATATGTAATTTAATTATAAATTATCATACACTTGGACATGTGTAGATCGTCTGCTTTCGGGCCTATCCTCATAAACTTTAGATTGATATTCTCAAATTATTTATAAGTTATTTCGCTTATAAGGATAACTCACTGGCCCATTATACAAGAGGTACGCCATACTATGACTGCTCATTATTATTCTATTTACGTCTTTTCCCTCACGGTACTTTTTACTTAATATTTATTTATTGTCTTAGTAGTAGATTCTACTTTATTCTCACCTCTTGATGATACTTTTAGACTACTATATTTTCACTCACCGTTACTTATATAGCCCCTGTTGGTTATTTTTTAAGCTACTTAGATGTTTCATTCCACTTAATTTATACCTTTCATTTTCATGATTTGATTGGTTTTATCTTAACCTTTCTATCAATTTAAATATTAGTTTTAACTCCATAAAATAATATTTTTTTCATATACTTTTTTCAATATCTTACCTATTTATATATTTTTATATATAAATATATTTATATCTCTTTTAATAAAATATTAAATTGAATAAATATATATATATTATTAAATTATGAACCTCATCAATATACGATTATATAGATAAATAATCAAATAACATCTAATACATGTAAGTATAAGATAGTAGTTTCAGCACCAACATGAGAAGTATTAGTAAAGTCATAATTATAAATACGTCAAGTACAAACAGCTAACATAAAGATTAACATTATCATATGTAAACCATGTAAACCTGTTAATGAATAGAAAGTAGAACCATAAACTCCATCAGATAAAGTAAAGCTAGAGAATTTATACTCTAAGAATTGACAAACTACAAATAATGTAATTAATAATGTACTGTATATAAATCCATATAAAGTATTAGTTCTATCTCCATTAATTAATGCATGGTGAGCATAAGTTATAGTAACTCCTGAAGCTAATAATATAATAGTATTTAATAAAGGTAATTCAGCTGGAGAAATAGCTTCTATACCTGCAGGTGGTCATGCCATACCTAATTCTATTGTAGGGTTTAAAGCTGAATGGAAGAATGCTCAGAATAATGAAGCAAATATTAATATTTCACTTACTACAAATAATAAGAAACCATAATTTATACCTCTTTTAACGGCGATAGTATGATCTCCTAAATATGTACTTTCTGCTATAATATCTTTAAATCATAAAGTCATACCATATAAAACAGTTAATAAACTTAAGAATAAAGCATATAGATTACCTATATAACCATGAGATGTTAAACCTAAAGATAAAGCTAAACTTAATAAACTAAATGAAACTAATATAGGTCATGGTGATGGCCCTACTAAATGGAAAGGATGTAATTGGATATGTCCTCTTACTTTATTTGTCATAATTATAATATATTATATATTTTTATATATATCTTATATATGTTATATAAGATATTTATTTTAAATAAATAAAAAGAATAATGAGGAAGACTGGAATCGAACCAATATAAATTGCTTAAAAGGCAACTGTCTTAACCGTTAGACTACTTTCTCTATATAAATTGCCTACGTCGAGACTCGAACTCGCAACAATCGCGCTTCAAGCGAATGCTTTACCAATTAAGCTACAGAGGCACAAGAGTAAGCAGAATCGAACTACTATTACATGTGTTGAAGACACGGGCTTTACCGTTAAGCTATACTCTTATTCTTCTTCATACCCATCTAAAACAGGAATTTAAGTTGTACAGGAATCGAACCTGTGTCTCGGATGTGTAAGATCCATGATTTAACCGTTAATCTAACAACTTATTATTTTAGTTGTTTTCCTTCTTAACAAAATATAATATCTTATAAGGACTTGAACCTAAATAGTTACTTTAGAAGAGTAATGTTTTACCTATTAAACTATAAGATATTTATCTTACCTATTTATAAAAATCTATAAAGAGGTATAGCTCCTCTAAAGGGGGGGGGGAGGTAAGGGCGAGATACTTGGTTACCTTGGTATTTATATATGAATATATATGCCCATCAAAAAGTGGGTATCCTTCTTTCCTAAGTAGGGTTAAGTAAATTATTATTTATTTTTTAAAGATAGAGGACCTATATAGAATAAAATATTTTCTATAGATGAAATAACTGGTACAATAATTATATAATAACTAAAGTAGAATGCAGTAGCATATTGTCCTAATTCAATAAATGGTACTTCTACATGTAATTGACCTAAATTACCTAATAATATAAAGTTAAATACAAATAAATAGAATGCTAATTTAGATAATATTTTAAATGTATTTCCTCTTACTACTGATCTATCTGTTATTGGTAATATTAATAATATTAATATAGCTGCAAACATTGCTATTACTCCTCCTAATTTATCAGGAATTGATCTTAATATAGCATAGAATGGTAATAAGTATCATTCTGGTACAATTGAAGGTGGTGTAACCATAGGGTTACCTGGTATATAGTTATCTGGATGTCCTAATGTATTTGGTGAATAGAATACAAATAAACTAAAGAATAGTATAAATACAAATACTGTTATTAAATCTTTAAATATAAAGTATGAGTGCATAGGTATTCTATCTAAATTTCCTGATATACCTACTGGATTTGATGATCCATGAACATGTAATGCCATTAAATGCATACAAACTAATGCAGCTAATATAAATGGTAATAAATAATGTAATGCAAAGAATCTTTGTATTGTTGGGTTTGATACAGAGAAACCTCCTCAAATGACATTTTAACTCACCATTTTATAAAGTGTTTATCTTTATTCATTCTTAGTCACCTAAGAAATTAGACTATATCATCAACTATATTATAATAATATATTCCCCAAAGGGAGTATATCTACCCGACTAGAGGTTGGGTATATATTATATTTATAGTTGTTGGGTGCTCGTGGAAAGATTATTGTTATACTACTCACTTTCTAGTCGTTGAACGTTTATTATTCTTTATATAAATATGCCTATCGAAGGCGGGACTTATATATGTATAAATAATATTTCGCTGCGAATTGTCTATACATATATAGATTTTCTCGCAATTCACCCAATTATCATATATATATCACTATATATAGCCGCTCATTATATTTTTGTTTGATTTTATTTATCTTCTCTTATTATATCTTTTGGTATAATACATATATTATATCTTTTAGATTCTGATATAGCTAATAATCATTTATTATATGATAATAATTTATTACCTATTAAAGATTGATTATTTGAAAATGAAAAGAAATTAATTATATTTTGTATATCATTTATAGAACTTACTCCTAATTGAACATATTTATCTTTGTTTATTGTTAATTTTCTAGTTGTATTAAGATATAAAGATATATCTTTAAATAATTCAAAATTATATTTTTGTTTTAATTGAAAACATATATCTTTATTCTTTTTCACTATAAATGAACCTTCTGCCATAGTAAATCCAACTAATCAATTATTAAAATAATCTAATTTATTAAAATTATTAACAATAATATTATGATTTATATATTGATCTATATCATTTTTATGATAAATAATATCTTCATAATATAAAATGTTATTAGATATTATATATTTTAATAATAAATATTGTTTTTGTCTTGTTACAGTCAGAAATGATATATTATATTCATTTAATAAAGGTATTAATTTATTAATTATATCTGTTTTATTAATTTCTAATCTGATTAATTTTTTATTTTTAGATGTTATATTATAAACTTTTCCTATTTTTAATATATTATTAAAATATATTAATGTTTCAGTTTCATTTATATGTAAATTAATTATTAATGATATATATATATAATTCTTATTGTCTTTAGATTTTTTAGTTATTCTAATATAACCATCCCCATCTATAAATCCTACTATTAAAGCTAATATATCTTTATTTATTTTATAATCGACTTTCCTGTTAAAGGAAGTAGATATATAATTCTTAACATAAGTTAAATTTAAAGAATTTTTTATAGAAGATGTATTATAATTATTTAATGAATGAAAAGATATAAAAAGAGAAATATAAAATAATGGTAAGAAAGGTATTAACGGAACAATATCATTACCTATAAATGGTATAGCTGATAATAAATTTGTAATTACTGTTGCACCTCAGTGAGACATTTGTCCATACACTAAACAATAACCCATAAAGGCTGTAGCCATAGTTAAAATAAATATAATAACTCCTACTGCTCATACTAAAACTCTAGGAGATTTGTAACTACCATAATATAAAGCTTTACCTATATGTAAGTACATACAAATAAAGAAGAATGATGCTCCGTTAGCGTGAATATAACGAATTAATCATCCAGCATTTACATCACGCATAATATGCTCTACTGAATTAAATGCTAATTCAATATTTGAGCTATAATGCATAGCTAAGAATATACCTGAAGCTAATTGTATAACTAAACATAATCCTAATAATGAACCTAAATTTCATCAATAATTTATTGAACTAGGTTGTGGACTATCTATTAAATAACTATTTACTAATGTTAAATAAGGATTAGATTTTCTTAATGTCATTTTATTTTTTTATTTTTTATTCTTGACTTTATTTTTTTTTATTTTTATTTATTTGATCTTACCTTTTATCTTTAGATAAAATTAGTCTAGTAAGAATCGAACTTACATCTATCGATTATCAATCGATCTCTCTAACCGTTGAGATATAGACTAATAAAATGGGGGGGGGGTATGAATATATTTAAATCTAATAAATCCCGATCAGGTTCCCCTAACCGAACCGTATTTCAACTTACAACAAGTCACTTAAGAACTAACTTACGCTATGCTAAGGCATAGATAAGAAAATAAAAAGCTCCTTGCTATTGATGAGTGGTTAGTACGAAGTAGTTATAAGTTTCACCGCGACTCTCTAGTTCGCGATTACTAGCAATTCCTGTTTCATATTATCGAATTTCAGATAATAATCCATTTTAAGAATTAAATTCATAATAATATTATTTAAATAACTATTTATAAAAATAGTATAATTGTAAATAAAATTGTAACACGTCTATAGCCCATCTTATAAGGGTCATCATGATTAGTCTTCATCCTATACTTCCCATAACTTTGTAAATTATGCATAATAATATATATATAGGTTTACGTTCATTCAATAACTAAATATTAAACCTCACAGCATGAACTGACGACAACGATGTAACGCCTGTATAATGTTCTTAAAAGAACAAAATATTCAAAAGATGGTAAGATTTTAGGAGGATCATCCAATTAAACGACATGTTCCACTGCTCGTGACTACAACCGTCTAATGTCTTGTGTTTCACTCTTGCGAGCATACTAATCAGGCGGAATACTATTCATTTTCACTTCTATCTTATTGTATTCATAGTTTTCTGCTACGACTAAATGGGTATCGAATCCATGTCGCTACCGTAGCCTTCACCTCACAACGTCAATAAATCTTTAGTGATTGCTTTGCAGTCATAATGTTATTATCGTATTTCATCTCTATAACTTTATTTCCTATCACCTCTAATTTATTCTATTAAATTATAACTCAATCTAAAGATTGAGCATATATAAAGTTCTACAGGTCCTTTAAGCCATATTGAATAATGCTAGCCCTCCATGTCTAACCGCAACTGCTGGCACATGTATTAGCTAGGACTCTTTCATATTTATATCATTATTATAATATATGTTGAAGTTTATAGTTATTCTATTATAATTTATATATGTATACTTACCCAAAAGCAAGTATATATATGCCTAACTCTAAAAGTTAGATAATTATATCCTTCTCGTAGATAACTTGATCAGTCGTTAGACCATTGTCAAAGATTCCCCACTGCTGCTCTTAATAAGAGTTGACTAAATATCAATGTGACCGTTGTGACGTTAATCATCGGCTCCAGTTCTATAGCTAGATAATGTTATTATCTAATACTTACATCTGATTATATATGTTTATATATATTTTATCACTCACCTGTACGCTTTATAATAATATATAAATATATTATTATAAAACTTGCATGTGTAATGTTTCTACATAGCATTTAATCTGAACCAACATCATGTTCTCATATTTTATTTTATTTATTTTCTTTCTTTAAATTACTCAGAATTGAACTGAGATACATCCATTATGAGTGGACTGCTCTACCATTGAGCTATAATTTATTTATAATATAATATTCTTACCTATATATAAATATAAATAAGTTTCACAATAATATCTACTAATATATGAACGTATATGTGCAGTAGATAGATTCGAACTACCAATTACAAAGTCATGAGCATTGCATGTTACCATTACATTATACTGCTTACCTATATATATAAAAAATATGTAAAATAAATGAATATATATAATAAAGAAGGAGCATCTCATAATAGATCAATAGCTCAATTAGGGAAGAAACCTAAGAAAATAGTAGGTATAATTAAAGATAACATTAAAATAGATTCTCTATAAGTACAATCAGCTGTTAAATTAATATAAGGAGTTTTAATTCCTCCAGTTAATCTATTAGTTACTTTCATTTGATAACAAGCTGATAATAGAACAGAAATAGCAGCAATAGAACCTAAAATAGGAGCTCTATTAATAGCTCCTGATATAGATAATAATTCACCAATAAAGTTAACAGATAAAGGAGTACCAATATTACAGAAACTTAAAATAATTAAGTATACAGATAATATAGGCATATAAGAGATTAAACCTTGGAAGTAATGAATTAATCTATTATGATATCTATCATATAAAATACCACCAAATATAATAAATAAAGCAGGAGATACAAAACCATGAGCAACACATAAGATTAAACTACCAGTAATACCAGTAACAGAATTAGATAAAATACCTAAAATACAAACACTCATATGACTAATAGAACTATAAGCAATAATAACTTTTAAATCAGTTTGTCTTAAAGTTATAATACAAGTATAAATAATAGTAATAACACATAAAACATATACAAAAGGAGTATATAAAATAGAAGCATCTGATAATGTAGGTAATATTAATCTAATAATAGCAAATATAGCTAATTTTAATATAACTCCAGCTAATAAAATAGAACCAGCTAAAGGAGATTCTGAGTGTACAACAGGTAATCATGTATGTAAAGGAGCTAAAGGTGTTTTAACTGCAATACCTATAGAAATAGCTAAGAATAATATACATTGTAAATCAATAGATAAAACTAATAAACTAGTAGCTTGATAATCAGTATTATCTAATATAACTTCATATAAAGCAATAGCTAATAACATAAATAAAGATGAAAATAAAGTATATAATAAGATATAATCAGCTGCTTTATCTTTATTAGCTGCTCCATATAAACCTATTAAAATAAATAAAGGAGCTAAAGAAGCTTCAAAATAAACATAGAAAGAAGTCATATCTTGACACATAAAATTTATTAATAAAATAATACCTAAATTAAGAACTAATTCATAAAATAATATATTTTTAACATTATTTCAATTAGAAATAATACATAAAGGTAATAAATAGGCAGTTAATAATATTAATATATCAGCTATACCATCAGTTGTATAATATACATCAATTTCTTGTCAATCATATAAAGTAGGTATTGCTATTAAAATACTAGCTATTAAAAATATTTGTCTTGAAATATTATTAACTAATCTAGCTGTTATAGATGTTAAACCTGAAAATATAAAAAATAAAATAGTCATTTATAAATTTTTATTTTACTTCCTTCGTTATATACGAACATATATATTTTTTCTATGACCAAAGGGACTTGAACCCTTACATTTATATAATTAGACCTAAACTAATCGCGTCTACCAATTTCGCCATAGTCATTTATCGTTATATCTAACGACTTTTATGCCCGCTTTGCGGGACTTTATATCGGATGCGACGTGATTCGAACACGTGGACTTCTCAGTCTTAATAGCTCAAATATTATGCTTTAAACCACTCAGCCACACATCCTATATATTCTTACCTATATATATATAAATGAATAAATATAAAAAGAAATCCCCCTTTTAGTGGGATATATGATAAATAAATTACCAGATAATATCTGAAGATAAAGATAGGTATTATTTATATAATTTATTAATAAGAGGTTTTACTATAGGAGTGAAACGTCTTTCTAATTTAAGAGCACCTAAATTAATTTCATAAACAAAAGCTATAACTAAAGATAATAAGAAAATAACTAAAATAGATAAACCATATAAACCATTAGAATAAGCACTAACTACATAAGGTAATATAGATGATATTTCTAAATCAAAAGGTAAAAATAAAATAGCTACAAGTATAAAAGCTACACTAAAAGCAGATCTAGATTGTTGATATGATGTAAATCCACATTCAAAAGGACCATCTTTCTCAACATATGAATTAGATGAAGATATTAAAACATTTAAAAGAATTAATACAACTGCTACAATAGGAGCTAAAATTAAATACATAGTAAACATTATATAGTAATTAAATATAACCCTTCTGACAATGCTGGTAAGAATATAAAGAAACCTATTAATAATACAGTAGTTACAGCTATAGTGTAAGCTAATGATGGATTCATTGTATTAACATTTTTATTATCATTATTTTGATTAAAACTAGTTACTAATATTTTTATTATATTAGCATAATAATAAGTAGCTATAACACTAAATATAATTATAACAATAGTTTCTAATACATAATTATCTTGTAAAGCACCTGATAAAATATATAATTTAGCAAAGAAACCAGGTAGAGGTGGAATACCTATTAAAGAGAATAATGCTATAGTTAAACTAAATGCTAATGTTTTATTAGGTAGTTTTAATTGATGTATGTATAATAAAGGAGATCATAATGAAACAGGTGTTTTTAAATATTGACCAGCTGCTAATATACCTAAGAATAATATACAATGAGTTAAAATATATTGTATAATATAGATATAAAATGAAATATCATAAGTAATAATAGTTAATAAAATATAACCAAAATTTAATAAACCACTATAAGCTAATATAGTTTTTATATTTATTTGATATAATGGTTTATAAGCTGCTATAGCTAATGATATAAAGAAGAATATCATTAAAATATCATGATTAAATAAATAAGCATTTGCAAATATTCATGAAGCTATTGATATTTTAGCTACAACACTTATATAAGCTGTTATATATGTAGGAGCATAATTATATACTGCAATACTTCAACGATGTAAAGGTGCCATACCCATTTTAAATAATAAACCAAATAATATTATATTAAAATAATCATATATATTACCTTCTATAGTAGGTATAGAATTATATGAATAGAATATAGCTATATCTGATAAATTAGTTGAACCTGTTAAAGCATATACAAAATATGAACCTAATAATATAATAGCTGAAGCTACTCCTCCCATTAAGAAATATAATAAAGAAGCTCTTGTTCCATTATATGATCTATTATGTAAACCTGTTATTAAATATAATGAATAACTTTGTAATTCAATTATTATATATAAAGCTATTAAATCATTTACTAAAGGGAATAATAATAAACCTATTATATTAGCTAATATTAATAACATATAATATGGTGATTTTAAATCATATCTATGATAAGAAGTATTGTATATTAATAATACAACACTTAAGATTAATATTAATATACTTAAAGGTATATTATATGCTGTTATATTAAATCAATTATTATAAATTGTTAGACCAGGTGTTAAACCTACTATATCTATAGAATTTATATAAATTATTAAAGTGAATATAATTATTAAAGTACCTAATCTATTAATAATTATAGGTGTTGAAAAAGTTGAGTATACTAAAAATATTAAAAAAGATGTAACTAACATCTCCTATTTATTTTATATAATATTTATATATATACCCTATTAAAATAATAAAACCTATTAAAAGCAGATATATAACATAGAAAGATTCGAACTTTCATAACATTAGCCGTAGTAATGTGCACTAACCATTATGCTATATGTTAAATTATAAAAGCCCTGCAATGCAGGTATATCTACTTTCGACAGACATATATATATATTACGGATATCCAGTGAATCGAACACTGAAGCTAATAAAAGCAACTATGTAGCAAATAGTTTGGTTGTACCAATAAACCAAAATATCCTAAACGTACTGCATCAGATTCGAACTGACAACACTTATAGTGACATTATAAGGCTTTACCATTAAGCTACCAGTACTATGCCCGCCTTTGCAAAGCAAAGGCGGGGATCCCCGCATAGCGGGGCTTTATATAAATATGCTTAACCAAAAGGTTAAGTAAATTTCCCTTCAAAAGGGGAAATATTATCTGAATCGGCACGATTCGAACGTACATATACCTAGCTCAAATCTAGGGGACTTGCCGATTAGTCTACAATTCATTTATTTATATAAATTTACTTACCTTTTTATATGTAAATATACCTTTATAAAAAGGATTATATACCCTACCTTTAAATAGAAGGGTAAAAAAGTTGAACATATACCAGTCTTTAACAGATATTCTTCATAAATTGAATATATATATTTGTTTTTTATTTTTTAAACCTTAAAATGAAATATATATCTACTTTTGAGCAGATATCTCTCCATGATGAAAATTATTTAGTAATTAAATTATTTTCATTAATAGGTTGATATAATATAGGTAATTCATCAAAAGTATGATAATTAGCTGGTCTATCTAAAATAAGCTCTAAATCAGATGATCTTTGACTTCTAGTTAAGTTAGATTCTACAAAATCAGGTGTTACTTGTATTTCTAATTCTTCATTTTCTCCATTATTTAATTGGATATGTACACTATATAATCCTACAATAACTGATACTATTGATAATACAGATCCTCAACTACTTACTCAGTTTCATCCTATAAATGCATCAGGGTATTGTGGTATTCTACGAGGCATACCATTTAAACCTAAGAAGTGCATTGGTAAGAATATAATATTAACTGCTATAAATAATAATCAGAAGTGTATTTCAGCTCATGTACGGTTATAATTTAAACCAAACATTGAAGGACCTCAATAATAGTAAGCTCCAATTAAAGAGAATAAAGCTCCCATAGATAATACATAATGGAAATGTCCCACTACATAATAAGTATCATGGAATGCTACATCAATAGATGCATTAGATAACATAACTCCAGTTAAACCTCCTATAGTAAATAAGAATAAGAATCCTAATGCAAATAATAGAGGTACTGCTAATCTTAATTCTCCTCCATATAATGTTGCTAATCATGAGAATATTTTAATACCTGTAGGTATAGCAATAACCATAGTAGCTGAAGTAAAGTATGCTCTAGAATCAATATCTAATCCTACAACATACATGTGGTGCAAATGTTTTATTTTAATACTCAAATTAAATCATTTCTAAAATAGAAATATTTAATATAAGCTCACGTATAGGGGCTATCTGCTTTTAGAGGTATTGAATATTAAATATTTTATAATACAATTATAAAATTACTATTTTTATAGATAAAACATGTGGACTATCTCTTATACTTATATACAACTTTTATAGATAAAGTTGAATTAATTAGAACTATGTCCTATAGATTTATTCTCTATAGAATATTTGTTCATATTTTTTCTTAATTTTCTTATTTTATTTATTTCTAATTCTGATAAAGGTTGTTTATCAACACTTAAAGAAATTATTTCTGATCAAATCTCAAAAGATTTAGATTTTGTTGTTTTTAATTTATATTTTTTAAAATAATTTGTAATAATTATATTCTTAGAATTATCATTACATGATATTTCTATTCTATATACATTCATATTTTTAGTTTTTCTAAGTTTAGCTAATAATTTATTATATAAAATTAAACTTATATTATTTAATAATTCTTCTTCATTTTTTTGATCTAATATAAATACATTTCTAATATAACTTAAATTATTTTTATTTTTAGTTATTTTAACAGAAAAACAACCTTCTGCATCTGTAAAACCAGATAATCAAGCATTATTTAATAAAGATTCTTTATTAGTTATTTTAACTGTATAAGTTATATATTTATTTAATATAATATTATTAGATATAATAAATTTACAATTTAATAATTGATCATATCATCTTTTTAATTGTAAAACTCTATTTTCTAAACGTAAATTACCATTAAATATTAAATATAATAAAAAAATATTTTTCTTATCATCAATAATATATCTTCCATAAGAGATATTATTATCATTTTTATTATAATGTAAAGTAATACGCCCAAAACCTAGAACTTTTTTAATATGATATAAAATAGATAAATCTTTTTGAGTGATAATAAAAGAACAACGATTATTATAAGCTAAAATAGCTCCATCTCCTTCAACAAAACCAATAAATCAATTTAATCAATTTATATCTTGATTAAATGGTTTATTATATAAATAATTATAATAATAAAAAAAAGAATAATAAGTATCTTCACATATAGTCTCTGAGGATCCTTTTAACAAGTTTCCTGCTGATTGGGCATTCTTTTTTAAATTTAGACTATAAAAAGTATTAAAAAAGTATCATCCTTTCCAGCCTATAGTGAAGTTTATTACCTTAAACTCACGCTTAAGGAAAGCCAGCCATTGACTTCAAACTAAGAATCCTAATAATCCAATAGATCCCATAGCATATAACATACCTATTTCTCCAAATATAGGTTTTTTAGAATATGTTGAAACTATATGAGATATGATTCCAAATCCAGGTATAATCATAATATAAACCTCTGGGTGCTTTCTTTATAAAAAGAATGGACTATATCTTAAACTTTATTTAAACTATTTTATATCAAATTTAATACGCCCCATTTGTATAAAATGGGGGAAGATACCCAACCTATCGGTTGGGTATTTATAATAAAATCCCGAAGGGGATATATCTTTATAATATATATTTCAAAGAGGGAATATATCTATCGACCTTTTTATTGACATATATTATCTTCATTTATAGGAGTATTTCATTTTTTATTAAATATTAATCATGCTTTATAATGTATAGTATTTTTTGGAGCTTTATAAGCTTTTATATCTACTAATCTATAAAATTCATTTATTAATATTAATCTTTTAAATTTAATAGATCTTGATGGATATAATTTATTATAATGTAAATAATTTAAATTATTTACTCTACTTTGTAAACTTCATTTATAATAACCATTTTGACTTTTATCAAAATATATATTACCTCCTAATATTTCTTTAAATGGTAATACATCTACTAAATATTTGTTAGTAACACTAATAGTTAGTTGAGGATAATCATTTTTAAAACCATATGATATACAACCATCTGCATCAAAGAATCCACTAAATCAAGCATTATCTTTAGTTAAGGTAATAGGTTGAATTACAGGTATATTTAATATATCACAAACTTTATGTAATTGTACTAATCTTTTAGAATGACGTATATTTCCATTAATAGCATTTATTAATTTTATCATACCTTCTTTATTATGTAATCTATATCTAATAGCATTAACTCCTGATCTTAATTTAATAGATCCTCCAAATTTATTTTGTATTTGTCTTAACATTTTTTCATCCTCTATACCAACAGTGATTTCACAATTAGTATATTTCTTTTGAGTAATACCAAAACAACCATCTCCATCTATTAATCCAGCTAATCATTGATTAAATTTTATATTTGATATTTCTTGTTTATTTAAAGTTTTTACACGTGTAGTCTCTGAGATTCCTACTAAATAATGTTTATCTCTTTTATGAGATAAAATAATATTTATTAAAGCCCGCTTTATAAGGATATACATCTCAAGCGAGCTTATATATAATATTATTATCATATTTTTGGTTATCTGCTGATTTCTAATAACATATAATATGTTATATATTCCCCCCCAGAATAGCTGGGCGGCAGAATATTTTTCCCCCGTTATAAGGGAAAATATTAATATTTTAACTTTATAGGCTATATAATATAGACTTAATATAATAGTAATTAATAAATATATATAAGTTTCGCAAAGCGAAGATACCTGTTTTTGGCAGGTATATATATATATAAGATTCCAGCATATAGTGTAATGCGTATATAATTTTATTGAGTATATATTTTGTAAAATTACAAAGGGCCATCCTTGACCAAAGAATCAGAAAAGATGCTCATATAGAATAGGATCTCCTCCAGCTCCTATTTCGTAGAAACCTGTATTAAAGTTTCTATCCATTAATAATAAAGTTACTGCTGCTGTTAATACAGGTAAAGATAATAATAATAAGATAGCAGTAACGAAGATAGCTCAAGCATACAATGGCATGTTGATCATATGTATTCCTATACTTCTCATATTTAACATAGTAACTATAAAGTTAATAGCACCTAATAAACTAGAAATAGTAGTTAAGTGTATAGCAAATATAGCTAAATCTACACTAGGTCCAGAGTGAGCACTTATTGAAGCTAATGGTGGATAAACTGTTCATCCTGTACCAGCTCCTTGCTCAATTAAAACAGATGCTATAATACATACTAATGCAGGTGGTAAACATCAGAAACTAATGTTATTTAATCTAGCAAATGCCATATCTACTCCTCCTATTAAGATAGGTACTAAGAAGTTACCAAATGCTCCAATTAAAACTGGCATTACAAATAAGAATATCATTCCTATAGCATGTCCTGTAATAATTACATTGAATACTTGATTATTTTCACATAAGAATGTACTATTACCGTTAGATAATTCCATTCTTATTATTACAGACATAGCAGTTGCTACCATAGCTGATAACATACCGAACATTAAGTATAATATTCCTATATCTTTATGAGATGTACTGAATAATCAACGTGTGATATAACTCATTTCTTTCATTAAATTATTTTTTAATTTCTTTTTACTAAATCCTTTTTTATATAATTTTTTATATAAATTTATTTTTATATTATTTATTATACATATACTTATATTACATATTCTACTAAATATATATTATTAGCAATGATATCTAATAATATAGCCTATATTTAAATCAAATCGAATCAAATATATCTTTCCCTTTGGGAAAATATTTATTTATATCTTAATATATTATTTCACCTATAAAAATATAAAAATATAAAATTAAAAAATGAATAAATATAATAAATTAATAATTAATAAAATAGGAAGATAAGATAAAGCTCTACTAATACCAGTATTACCTAAAACTTTTAATAAACCATTATCTACATAAGTGTTAAGAGCACCGGCAAATTTTAAAGCAGATCTAAGTACTAAATTATTTAATAATTGATCGTAATAAATACGTTGGTTAAAATAAGTATAAATACTAGATTTAGATATTTTATAACTAAATTCATAAATGTAAACTAAAGTTAAAGATAAACCTAAACCTAAAATTAAAGGTAATAATTTGAAAATAGCAGGTAAAGTATATTCAGTTTCTATAAAACTATTAGTATTAGGTAATCCCATAACTAAATGGAATGTAACATTATCTCTAGCATATCCTAAGAAAATACTATATAAAGCTAAAATAGTCATAGGTATTGCCATATGATTACTCTCATGTACAAAAGAATATGTATATTTATTACCACGAGGAACATTATAGAATGTTAAATATAAAACTCTTAAAGAATATATAGCTGTTAAAGTAGCAGATGCTGTAGCAATATAATACATTATATAACCACTAACAGTATAAGTACCATATAATGATTCTATAATAATATCTTTAGAATAATATCCTGTTAAACCTGGTATAGCCATTAATGATAAAGAAGCTATAACCATAGTTGTATAACTAAATGGTAAATATTCTAATAAACCTCCATATTTACGCATATCTTGAGTTTCAGACATATAACTATGTATAATAGATCCAGCTGACATAAATAATAGTGCTTTAAAGAATGCATGACAATATAAATGATATATAGCTAAATCATAAGCACTTGAACCTATAGCTAACATCATCATAGCTAATTGACTCATTGTAGATAAAGCTATAACTCTTTTTATATCATTAGTTACAACTGCTATTAAACCACTTACTAAAGTAGTTAATCCTCCTAATCATAATATCGTTAATAATACAGATGGTGTATATTCTAATATAAATGATGATCTTACTAATACAAATACTCCACTACATACCATAGTAGCTGCATGTAATAAAGCACTAACTGGAGTAGGCAATAATTATAATCCCTCTCTTTAAGATTGGAATTTATATGTTGAAATTTACTATATATAAATGCCCAACCAATAGGTTGGGTATTTCCCCCCCTCATTTTATTTAAATAGGAGGTCTTATATATGCTATCCAAAAGTGGATATACCCTCTCAATATGAAGCATATATAATAAATACATGTAAAGTAAATTTACTCAATTATTTTCATAATTGTTCGGACTATATCTTCATATTTTTATTCTTTTTAGAACGATGTTTTTCTATTAATGTTTTAATTTTATAAAAACCTTCTTGAGTTAAATGTTCTTTATTTTTTACTAATAATAATACTTTGTATCAATTTAAATAATCTAAATATTTTTTAGTTTTTAATTTATGTTTTTTAAAATATAAATTAATTTGATTAATTTTACTAAAACTAGTTACAATATTATAACCATCATAACTTTTTAAATAAGAATGATAACCATTAATTAATTTAGCTAAATAAATAGCTAAATCTTCATCCATTTTTTGAGATAATACAAACCTAACATAAATTCTTTTTTGATTACCACTTACAGAGGAAGTGGCAGGATTATTTTCATTTATTAAAGCAGAACATGTAAAACAACCTTCTGCATCTGTAAAACCTAATAATCAAGTATCTTTTAATGTAGGTTTAAAATTATTATCTAGTAATTTTATATTTTGATTATAATATTTATTATATCCTTCTAATCATAATTTAAATTGTTCTTTTTTACTATTTAAAAATAAATTACCATTAAATATATTAATTATTTTTAATAAATTCTTTTTATCTCTAACTCTATAATGATGAGTTTTGTTTTTTTTATCTTGAATTTTAACTGATCCGAATCCTAATTCTTTTTTAATATAAAATAATATTTGAGCATCTATACTAGATTGTGTAATTTTAAATTCTAATGACCCATTTTTATTTAATATAAAAGAACCATCTCCTTCAGTAAAACCAATTAATCATAATTTAAATTCATCATTTAAAGATATATCGTCTAAAGTATAATCATATGTTTCACGTGTAGTCTCTGAGGATCCTTTTAACAAGTTTCCTGCTGATTGTCCCTCATCTTGAATTTTTCCGAAATAACTTATATAATTAGTTATATCCATAGGAGTATAACTACCTGATTTAACAGTCGAAGTTATAGAGGACCAAGATAATTGAATAGGATGTTCCAGCATATAGTGAAATTTAAGGAGAGCCCTAATTCAACCCTCCATGGCACTTAATAATCATCCATGTAAACCTAATTGAGCACTTTTTGCAGTAGCTGCTAATAATAACATAATAGCTAATGAATTTAATAATAATGTATCAACATGAGGAGATAATAATTCAATAGTTTCAAAATCTACAGCATGGAAGTAAGAAATCATACAACCTAAGCATATAACAAAGAAAGTATCTCCCATACGGTTTAATAATAAAGCAGATAGAGCACTTTTCATAGCTGCTATACGTGTATTTCAGAATGAAATTAATAAATAAGATATAACTCCTACAAATTCTCAACCAATAAACATCATAACATAATTTTCACTAACTACTAAAACTGTCATAAATATACCGAATACACTTAAAATTATATAGAAACGATTACGATTAGGATCATGTCTCATATAATCTAAAGCATAAAATAATACACATAAAGTTACTATACCTACTGGTACCATAACAGTCATTGATAATGAATCTAATAATAAACCATAATTTATTTGTAAATCACCTACTGATATTCAAGAACCTAAATGAATATGTACTGGCTCTTCATAAAAGAATGCTAATCAAGACATTATAATATATTAGTAACTTTCCCTCTTAATCTATAATATGATACTAATAAACTTAAACCTATAGCAGATTCTGCACCTGCTAATATTATTATAAATAATGCATATATTGTAGATTGTACATCATCATATACTCCTCCTATATATATTATTTTTACTGTTACTGTCAATAATAATATCTCTATCGCTATTAATAAAGTTATTATATTATTTTGACTTACATAAAATGTTAATAATGTTGTTAACATTGCTATCATTATTTGTTTTTTATTTTTTATTTATCTCTTTATCTATTTTTTTATTATATTTTTATATATATTTATTAAAAACAAATATATAAAGTCCACATAGCGGGGATACCTGCCAAAGGCGGGTATAAATATGAATATATAAAGTCCGCATAGCGGGGATACCCGCCAAAGGCGGGCATATATATCAAAAACCTGTTTTATGAAAAATCTAATTTTCGACAAGGTATATTAGATATAAAATTTTATTAAAGTTTATTTAAATATATACCAACCAAAGGTAGGTAGATATACCTAGTTATGCTGAACATTCAAAGGTAAAATTATACAGCGTATAATAATAAGAATGAAATCATAAGACAGAATAAACCACAAGCTTCTGCTAAAGCAAATCCTAAAATTGCTTGAGGGAATAATGTAGCACGTAATGAAGGGTTACGTGAAGTTCCGTTAATTAAAGCTACGAATACTAAAGCGATTCCGATAGCTGCTCCTCCTAATCCTAATGTTGCGATTGAAGCTCCGATGTATTTTGCTGCTAATGCTAATTGCATATTTTTTATATATATATATTCCTAATATTTAATTATATCTTACCTATATATATATAATATAAAAGATAAATATAAGTACTGCTAAACAAGAATACCTGTTTTTAACAAATATATAAAGCCCGCATAGCGGGGATACCCGCCTTTGGCGGGTATATAAATATGAATATATATAAGTTCGTTTTATAGGATAATCCAATCATATGATTAAACATATATTAAATATAAAAATTATAAATTAAGATCTAAAAATTAATGTAAGTAAATAGAATCTTTAATATATCCACTTAATAAGATAGTAAATACATAAGCTTGAATCATAGAGATAGCGAATTCTAATATAACAATAGCAATAACTCCAGCCATAGGTAAGAATCCACCTATAAATCCAATAATACCTGTAGACATTAAGTTAAATATTAAAGAACCTAAGATTAACATTAATAAGTGACCAGATAAAACATTAGCAGATAAACGTAAACCTAAAGAAATAGCTCTAGAACTATAAGATAAAGTTTCGATTAAAACTAAAACAGGAACTAAAGCTAAAGGAGTTCCACTAGGAACGAATAAAGCAAAGAAACCTCAACCATGTAAATTTAAACCTATAATAACATTACCTAATCATAAAGATAAACTTAAACTAATAATAGCTACTAATTGAGCTGATATAGCAAATGAATAAGGTATCATAGAAATTAAATTAGCTACTAATATAAAGTTAAATATAGTAAATATTAAAGGGAAATAGTAACCTCCACGATTACCTATTTGACTTTTAACCATATTTAAAATAGTATCGTATATAGCTAATACAGCTACACCTCATCTATTTCAACCTAAATATGATTTATTTAATAAGTATATTACACTATATATTAATGATACTACTATAATTAAATATATTACATAATTTGTTAAACTTAATGTTAATATATTATTAATTGTTAATAATGGTTTAATTTCAAATTGATCTAATGGTGAAAATATCATCATTTTATTTATTTTTTATTTTATTTTGACCTACTGATTTAACACAGGTAATAAAGATTGATATATTTTATTCCTTTATATATAGGAATTTCCAATATATACCTACTTAAATAGGATTATATATCCAAAGGGATATATATTTATGCCCGCCAAAGGCGGGTAGCCCCGATACGCGGGGCTTTATATATTGGATGTTTATATATCTATTTTTAGTAGATATATAAAATTAGATGTATATTGGGTATACTAGTTATGTATATATTATAATTTAACTATTAATATTCTAGCAATTAATAATCTTAAAATATTAGGTAATAAAATAGTAGATACGAAATATAATAAGATAGCTATAGCTAAAATACCAAAAGTTAATAAGTTAAGAAAGTAAAAAGGTACTAATTGTGGCATAATAAAAACCTAAAAAATGATAAAATATATAAATCCTACAAAACAAGGATACCTGTCAATAACAGATATTATATATAAATATATATAATTTATCAGATTGAGAGGACTCGAACCTCCAGTGTTCTACACCCAATGCAGATACGTTACCAATTACGCTACAATCTGTTTTATTACATCATGATTTAGTTTTATTTCTATAAAAAAGTGAAATATATAAAATATCCAAGATAAAGATAAATAGCATGAATTCTAATAAAGATCACTGAGGGAGTTGAACCCTAAATAACTAATTTGCAATCAGCATATACAACCCTGTATAAACAATGATCAGATACGATAAACGAGATTCGAACTCGTAAGATAGCATTGGAAGTGCCAGGGTTTACCAATTAACTTATTATCGCATAAAAAAAAAGAAGCCACACAATGTGTGGATTTGGCGTTCAAATAACCATAACGAGAATTGAACTCGTATATTCACTGTGAAGTAGTGGCATCATACCATTAGATCATATGGTCTATAAAAAAAAAAGAAATGTTGTATTGAGGGATCGAACCCCATACCTTCCGATTACAAAACGGACGCTTAGCCAATTCAGCTTATACAACATATATAAAAGATAAAAATGTAAAGTCCCACAATACGTGGATTTGGTCAGCATAAAAGTAGAATAAATACTTACCCCCCCCTTCGTAGAAGGGGGGGGGTGAATAACCCCCGCCTTTGGCGGGGCATACCTAGAGAAGGACTTGAACCATCATTGGATGCATATGAGGCATATGTTTTAACCGATTAAACTATCTAGATGGATAACCACTGAGACTTGAACTCAGATAAATCGCGCCACATGCGAGGGTTCTACCTTTAAACTATAGCTACCTTATATATTATCCTTTTATAGAAAGGAAATTCCGTAAAGCGGACATATAAATAATAATATACCCACCCATTAGAGTAGGATGAAAATATCCGCTTTTGGCGAAAATTATTGAGGAAGGACTGAATCGAACAGTCGCAGCGTTACAGCACTAAAGTTACAATTTAGGTCTAATTACCAACATTAGAACTTCCCCATTACGGTTAGCAGGAGTCGAACCTACACGGTCAAGCCCGGACATCTTAAGTGTCCTATGTCTACCATTTCATCATAACCGCTTTATATCTTACCTTTTTATTATATTTATATATATATATAAATGAATAAATAAGCATCTATAATATAGATTAAAGAAGGTATAAATAAAGCTAAAGCGAATAATAATGGTAAGAATACAATTCAACACATATTAATTAATTTATCATATCTAACTCTAGGTAAAGTAGCTCTAACTCAAATATAAGTAAAAGCAAATATATTAGCTTTAATACCTAAAACAATACCAGTACCACCTCCAAAGAATAAAATAGCAGTTAAAGTAGATAAAAATAAAATAGAAGTATATTCAGATAAGAAGAATAAAACAAATATAGAAGAAGAATATTCAGTCATATGACCTGAAACTAATTCAGATTCAGCTTCAACATTATCAAAAGGAGGTCTAGCACATTCTGCAACACAACCTATAAAGAATATAATAGATAAAGGTAATAATGGAATACCTATTCAAATAGATTCTTGTAATTCAATATATCTAGATAAATTCATAGAACCAGCTAATAAAATACATAATAAAATAATAGTAGTTAAAACTAATTCATAACTAATTAATTGAGCTGTAGAACGAATAGAACCTAATAAAGAATATTTACTATTGGCAGATCAACCTGCTAATAAAGTACCAAATACACCTATACTACTTATAGCTAAAGCTAAAATAAACCCATAATTATGATCAGATATAGTAATACCTGGACCAAATGGTATAACAGATCAACATAATATAGCTGATATTAATGAAATAATAGGACTTATAAATAAAATAATTCTATCAGCATGAGTAGGTATAACTATTTCTTTTAATAATAATTTAGCTGCATCAGCAATAGCCATTAAAATACCATAATAACCTACAGCATTAGGACCAACCCTACGTTGCATATAACCTAAAGTTTTACGTTCAGCTACAGTTAAGAAAGCAACAGCTAATAATACAGAAACAAACATTATTAATAATTCAATAAATTGTAACATTATTTAGTAATAGCTATTGCCCCTATAACTGATAAGATTAATATAATACCTGTAATAACTAATAATATAGCATATTCAGTATATAATTGATTTCCTACTACAACTAATTCATTATATATATAATCATAATTAGTTACAATACCAAAAGTATCATAAGTTAAATCTAAAGGTATAAAACATACTATTAAAATAGTAATTGCTAATGGTGATATATTATTTACTGGTGTATAATCTATTTTTAATAATGATAATATAAATAAGAATAATATAGCTATAGCTCCAACATATATTAAAATATATAATATTCCCATTAATACAAAACCTTGACTATACAAACATATAGCTGTACTAACGAATAATATTATTAAACATAATATACTTTGAACTGGACTTAATATCCCTATAGCTAATAAACTACTAATTCCACTAATTAAATTCATGTTTTTTTAATAATTTTAATGTAATCTTAAAAAAGATATATATATATATATATATATTATAAATAATATCAAATATATATCAACCAAAGGTTGATAATATACCTATTATATAGGTATATTTTTATATAAAAATTCTGCATAGCAGAAGGGATAGATATTATAAATAAATTACAACAAGTATATACATACAAAGGGACGCGATTGTCTAGATTTGAACTAGAATAATATGTATTAACAGTACACTGCTTTACCATTAAGCTACAATTGCATAATCCATCTCACCTAATCATTCTACAAAATCATTAATAGGAACACATTCTAATTTAATAGGCATTAAACTATGATTAACACCACATAATTCACTACATTGACCATAGTAAACACCAGTTCTTTGAATTAAAGCACTAACTTGGTTTAAACGACCAGGAGTAGCATCAATTTTAATACCTAAAGAAGGAATAGCAAATGAATGAATAACATCATTAGCAGTAATAACGAATCTAATATGAGTATCAACAGGTACAACAATAGAAGTATCAGTATCTAATAATCTTAATTGTCCTTCTTCTAACATGTCCTCAGGAATAACATATGATTCATATTCAACAGTTTCACCAGTTTCTGATACAAAATCTGAGTATTCATATTTTCAATATCATTGTAAACCAACTACTTTAATAGTCATAGCAGGAGTTAAAACTTCATCACTTAAATATAATAAAATGAAACTAGGGAAAGCAATTAAAAGAAGAATAATAGCTGGGAAAATAGTTCAAATAATTTCTAATGTTTGACCATGTCTTAAGTATTTATAAGCAAAAGCATTATTTTTAAAATCTTTTATAATAATAAATAAAATATAAGAAACTAAACCTAATACTAAAGCTAAGTAATACATAATATGATCATATAATTCGTGAATACCTTCTTGGTTAGGAGTTGCTGCATCTTGTAAACGCATACCTCATGGTGTAGGAACATCTAATCAAATCATAATTTTTATATAATAATAATAATATTTTATAAAACATTAATTTTTGGAATTAATCGGAATCGAACCGATATTGCTCGCATGCAAAGCGAAAGATCTACCATTAATCTATAATCCCTTAAAAAGGAATTATAGTTTTATAACCCTATTAAAAGGGTTAATCTATAATCCCATACCTATATAATCGATTATATAAAAATTTTATATAACAAAAAGGATATAAACTTTATTAAATAGGGATATTAGCCAAAAGGCAGGAATATAAAAATATTGTAAAGTATATGAATTTTATAAATTAGTATATACTCACATTATGAGAGTATTACTAAAACATATTAATATAAAATGTTAATATCTTAGATGTAGAGTTTCATATTTAAGATGCATTCAATATTTAACTACAATCTTCTTAGCGAATATGAATTTATATATAAAAATCATATAACCATTGGAAGACACCTCACTATCCTTTCGTACACTTGAGGCAACAAATAAGATATATTCCCATAGAAGATAAAATCATTACTGACTCACGTCGTAATTAACCCATCTCAAGTAACTCCTTAGAGGACGAACAGTCCTACCCTACCCAGTTGCTGCGACCAGGAGGATGAGTCTAGACGACATCGAGGTGGCAAACACCGCTGGCGATATCTACTCTCTAGCGGTATTACCCTGTTATCCCTAGCGTAACTTTAATCCGTTATCGACATCCTTATCTTTAGAATATGCCTGTTCATTACACTCTACGTATGTACTAATTCCACTTGTTTGTGTTATTATCATCGCACAATTATGTTGTTATCCTTACATATTATTTTATATAATTCTATTTGCCATATAGATTTATTGTACGTAATTTACTATTATAAACATAAAAAATGTTTATAGAAATATTAATTAATATATAGACACATCAGATGCTTTCGCTGATGTCGACGCCCCATCGAAACTAACTTCTTTTCACTGTCTCCATATATATATAAATATATATATATTTATATAATAAATAAAATATTATATAAAAAAAGGATTAGATTCTCTAAATATAAATATAGGTATCTCATTTGTTTTAATATTAAAAACCTAATATACTGAAAGATATAAATATTGTAATCAATAAAAAGATATAGTAAAGCTGCATAGGGTCTTTTTGTCTTTCTACGGGTACACGGCATCTTCACCGCGATTGCTATTTCACTGAGTCTACTATGGATACAGTTGTCGCATCGTGTAATCATTCATGCGGGACACCAATTATGCGCCAATGAATTTCGCTACCTTCGGATCCTCAAGATAAGACCGCCGTTTATATATTTCTTGTTAATATACTTTCATATATTTTATTTATTAAACATACACCGGGCAGATATCACTTACTATACTTACTATTTCTAGTATGCAGTAAGCTATGTTTTTGGTAAACAGTCGCACGACTAAAAGTTGTTTTACTATTTTGCCGAGTTCATTCATAGTAGTTGTCTCATTCTCCTATAATGCATATATCTAAAAATTAGATATATATATTATATATCATACCTGTGTCGGTTTACAGTACGGTTCATATACAAAAATCTTTTCTTGTGTTATCTCCCATCAATATAATATGTCTATTAATAATTTTAGGGACCGTTAGTTTATAGTAAAACCTTATGAATTGGAGGGTAATCCTAAATTACCTATCGTTACTCAAGCCAGCAATCTCTTTATGATTATTTAACATCATATATTCTGCTACTATAATATATATATATATTATCTATAATACTGTAATATATTTAGACCCGTATATTTTTTCTATAAAAATTGTCAAATCAGTACATTGTTACATGTCCCTTAACAGATGATTATTGTCAAACCCGCTGACTGATTGTCTATCAAATAAATATAGATTTTGTTCACTTAATATATTTTATGGGACATTTATTTAATAGTCTAGGTTGTTTCCTTCTCGACTTACTACCTTATCGCAATAAGTCTGACTCCTTATTTTATAGTTTACTGTTCCGAGTTTTAATTTCTTTGATAAAATTGTTTAATTCCCCAAAACGTATATATAATCCTTTTACTTAAAGTAAAAGGGATATACTAAATTAAGTGCTGTACCAGTTAAGATATATAATAAAGGCTATACTAAAATATATTTCGCAGAAAACCAGCTATCGGCAAACCAGATTTGTCTGTCACTGCTACACACATCTCTTTAGAAGATATTGCAACATCTACCTATTGAGTCATATGTAATTTAATTATAAATTATCATACACTTGGACATGTGTAGATCGTCTGCTTTCGGGCCTATCCTCATAAACTTTAGATTGATATTCTCAAATTATTTATAAGTTATTTCGCTTATAAGGATAACTCACTGGCCCATTATACAAGAGGTACGCCATACTATGACTGCTCATTATTATTCTATTTACGTCTTTTCCCTCACGGTACTTTTTACTTAATATTTATTTATTGTCTTAGTAGTAGATTCTACTTTATTCTCACCTCTTGATGATACTTTTAGACTACTATATTTTCACTCACCGTTACTTATATAGCCCCTGTTGGTTATTTTTTAAGCTACTTAGATGTTTCATTCCACTTAATTTATACCTTTCATTTTCATGATTTGATTGGTTTTATCTTAACCTTTCTATCAATTTAAATATTAGTTTTAACTCCATAAAATAATATTTTTTTCATATACTTTTTTCAATATCTTACCTATTTATATATTTTTATATATAAATATATTTATATCTCTTTTAATAAAATATTAAATTGAATAAATATATATATATTATTAAATTATGAACCTCATCAATATACGATTATATAGATAAATAATCAAATAACATCTAATACATGTAAGTATAAGATAGTAGTTTCAGCACCAACATGAGAAGTATTAGTAAAGTCATAATTATAAATACGTCAAGTACAAACAGCTAACATAAAGATTAACATTATCATATGTAAACCATGTAAACCTGTTAATGAATAGAAAGTAGAACCATAAACTCCATCAGATAAAGTAAAGCTAGAGAATTTATACTCTAAGAATTGACAAACTACAAATAATGTAATTAATAATGTACTGTATATAAATCCATATAAAGTATTAGTTCTATCTCCATTAATTAATGCATGGTGAGCATAAGTTATAGTAACTCCTGAAGCTAATAATATAATAGTATTTAATAAAGGTAATTCAGCTGGAGAAATAGCTTCTATACCTGCAGGTGGTCATGCCATACCTAATTCTATTGTAGGGTTTAAAGCTGAATGGAAGAATGCTCAGAATAATGAAGCAAATATTAATATTTCACTTACTACAAATAATAAGAAACCATAATTTATACCTCTTTTAACGGCGATAGTATGATCTCCTAAATATGTACTTTCTGCTATAATATCTTTAAATCATAAAGTCATACCATATAAAACAGTTAATAAACTTAAGAATAAAGCATATAGATTACCTATATAACCATGAGATGTTAAACCTAAAGATAAAGCTAAACTTAATAAACTAAATGAAACTAATATAGGTCATGGTGATGGCCCTACTAAATGGAAAGGATGTAATTGGATATGTCCTCTTACTTTATTTGTCATAATTATAATATATTATATATTTTTATATATATCTTATATATGTTATATAAGATATTTATTTTAAATAAATAAAAAGAATAATGAGGAAGACTGGAATCGAACCAATATAAATTGCTTAAAAGGCAACTGTCTTAACCGTTAGACTACTTTCTCTATATAAATTGCCTACGTCGAGACTCGAACTCGCAACAATCGCGCTTCAAGCGAATGCTTTACCAATTAAGCTACAGAGGCACAAGAGTAAGCAGAATCGAACTACTATTACATGTGTTGAAGACACGGGCTTTACCGTTAAGCTATACTCTTATTCTTCTTCATACCCATCTAAAACAGGAATTTAAGTTGTACAGGAATCGAACCTGTGTCTCGGATGTGTAAGATCCATGATTTAACCGTTAATCTAACAACTTATTATTTTAGTTGTTTTCCTTCTTAACAAAATATAATATCTTATAAGGACTTGAACCTAAATAGTTACTTTAGAAGAGTAATGTTTTACCTATTAAACTATAAGATATTTATCTTACCTATTTATAAAAATCTATAAAGAGGTATAGCTCCTCTAAAGGGGGGGGGGAGGTAAGGGCGAGATACTTGGTTACCTTGGTATTTATATATGAATATATATGCCCATCAAAAAGTGGGTATCCTTCTTTCCTAAGTAGGGTTAAGTAAATTATTATTTATTTTTTAAAGATAGAGGACCTATATAGAATAAAATATTTTCTATAGATGAAATAACTGGTACAATAATTATATAATAACTAAAGTAGAATGCAGTAGCATATTGTCCTAATTCAATAAATGGTACTTCTACATGTAATTGACCTAAATTACCTAATAATATAAAGTTAAATACAAATAAATAGAATGCTAATTTAGATAATATTTTAAATGTATTTCCTCTTACTACTGATCTATCTGTTATTGGTAATATTAATAATATTAATATAGCTGCAAACATTGCTATTACTCCTCCTAATTTATCAGGAATTGATCTTAATATAGCATAGAATGGTAATAAGTATCATTCTGGTACAATTGAAGGTGGTGTAACCATAGGGTTACCTGGTATATAGTTATCTGGATGTCCTAATGTATTTGGTGAATAGAATACAAATAAACTAAAGAATAGTATAAATACAAATACTGTTATTAAATCTTTAAATATAAAGTATGAGTGCATAGGTATTCTATCTAAATTTCCTGATATACCTACTGGATTTGATGATCCATGAACATGTAATGCCATTAAATGCATACAAACTAATGCAGCTAATATAAATGGTAATAAATAATGTAATGCAAAGAATCTTTGTATTGTTGGGTTTGATACAGAGAAACCTCCTCAAATGACATTTTAACTCACCATTTTATAAAGTGTTTATCTTTATTCATTCTTAGTCACCTAAGAAATTAGACTATATCATCAACTATATTATAATAATATATTCCCCAAAGGGAGTATATCTACCCGACTAGAGGTTGGGTATATATTATATTTATAGTTGTTGGGTGCTCGTGGAAAGATTATTGTTATACTACTCACTTTCTAGTCGTTGAACGTTTATTATTCTTTATATAAATATGCCTATCGAAGGCGGGACTTATATATGTATAAATAATATTTCGCTGCGAATTGTCTATACATATATAGATTTTCTCGCAATTCACCCAATTATCATATATATATCACTATATATAGCCGCTCATTATATTTTTGTTTGATTTTATTTATCTTCTCTTATTATATCTTTTGGTATAATACATATATTATATCTTTTAGATTCTGATATAGCTAATAATCATTTATTATATGATAATAATTTATTACCTATTAAAGATTGATTATTTGAAAATGAAAAGAAATTAATTATATTTTGTATATCATTTATAGAACTTACTCCTAATTGAACATATTTATCTTTGTTTATTGTTAATTTTCTAGTTGTATTAAGATATAAAGATATATCTTTAAATAATTCAAAATTATATTTTTGTTTTAATTGAAAACATATATCTTTATTCTTTTTCACTATAAATGAACCTTCTGCCATAGTAAATCCAACTAATCAATTATTAAAATAATCTAATTTATTAAAATTATTAACAATAATATTATGATTTATATATTGATCTATATCATTTTTATGATAAATAATATCTTCATAATATAAAATGTTATTAGATATTATATATTTTAATAATAAATATTGTTTTTGTCTTGTTACAGTCAGAAATGATATATTATATTCATTTAATAAAGGTATTAATTTATTAATTATATCTGTTTTATTAATTTCTAATCTGATTAATTTTTTATTTTTAGATGTTATATTATAAACTTTTCCTATTTTTAATATATTATTAAAATATATTAATGTTTCAGTTTCATTTATATGTAAATTAATTATTAATGATATATATATATAATTCTTATTGTCTTTAGATTTTTTAGTTATTCTAATATAACCATCCCCATCTATAAATCCTACTATTAAAGCTAATATATCTTTATTTATTTTATAATCGACTTTCCTGTTAAAGGAAGTAGATATATAATTCTTAACATAAGTTAAATTTAAAGAATTTTTTATAGAAGATGTATTATAATTATTTAATGAATGAAAAGATATAAAAAGAGAAATATAAAATAATGGTAAGAAAGGTATTAACGGAACAATATCATTACCTATAAATGGTATAGCTGATAATAAATTTGTAATTACTGTTGCACCTCAGTGAGACATTTGTCCATACACTAAACAATAACCCATAAAGGCTGTAGCCATAGTTAAAATAAATATAATAACTCCTACTGCTCATACTAAAACTCTAGGAGATTTGTAACTACCATAATATAAAGCTTTACCTATATGTAAGTACATACAAATAAAGAAGAATGATGCTCCGTTAGCGTGAATATAACGAATTAATCATCCAGCATTTACATCACGCATAATATGCTCTACTGAATTAAATGCTAATTCAATATTTGAGCTATAATGCATAGCTAAGAATATACCTGAAGCTAATTGTATAACTAAACATAATCCTAATAATGAACCTAAATTTCATCAATAATTTATTGAACTAGGTTGTGGACTATCTATTAAATAACTATTTACTAATGTTAAATAAGGATTAGATTTTCTTAATGTCATTTTATTTTTTTATTTTTTATTCTTGACTTTATTTTTTTTTATTTTTATTTATTTGATCTTACCTTTTATCTTTAGATAAAATTAGTCTAGTAAGAATCGAACTTACATCTATCGATTATCAATCGATCTCTCTAACCGTTGAGATATAGACTAATAAAATGGGGGGGGGGTATGAATATATTTAAATCTAATAAATCCCGATCAGGTTCCCCTAACCGAACCGTATTTCAACTTACAACAAGTCACTTAAGAACTAACTTACGCTATGCTAAGGCATAGATAAGAAAATAAAAAGCTCCTTGCTATTGATGAGTGGTTAGTACGAAGTAGTTATAAGTTTCACCGCGACTCTCTAGTTCGCGATTACTAGCAATTCCTGTTTCATATTATCGAATTTCAGATAATAATCCATTTTAAGAATTAAATTCATAATAATATTATTTAAATAACTATTTATAAAAATAGTATAATTGTAAATAAAATTGTAACACGTCTATAGCCCATCTTATAAGGGTCATCATGATTAGTCTTCATCCTATACTTCCCATAACTTTGTAAATTATGCATAATAATATATATATAGGTTTACGTTCATTCAATAACTAAATATTAAACCTCACAGCATGAACTGACGACAACGATGTAACGCCTGTATAATGTTCTTAAAAGAACAAAATATTCAAAAGATGGTAAGATTTTAGGAGGATCATCCAATTAAACGACATGTTCCACTGCTCGTGACTACAACCGTCTAATGTCTTGTGTTTCACTCTTGCGAGCATACTAATCAGGCGGAATACTATTCATTTTCACTTCTATCTTATTGTATTCATAGTTTTCTGCTACGACTAAATGGGTATCGAATCCATGTCGCTACCGTAGCCTTCACCTCACAACGTCAATAAATCTTTAGTGATTGCTTTGCAGTCATAATGTTATTATCGTATTTCATCTCTATAACTTTATTTCCTATCACCTCTAATTTATTCTATTAAATTATAACTCAATCTAAAGATTGAGCATATATAAAGTTCTACAGGTCCTTTAAGCCATATTGAATAATGCTAGCCCTCCATGTCTAACCGCAACTGCTGGCACATGTATTAGCTAGGACTCTTTCATATTTATATCATTATTATAATATATGTTGAAGTTTATAGTTATTCTATTATAATTTATATATGTATACTTACCCAAAAGCAAGTATATATATGCCTAACTCTAAAAGTTAGATAATTATATCCTTCTCGTAGATAACTTGATCAGTCGTTAGACCATTGTCAAAGATTCCCCACTGCTGCTCTTAATAAGAGTTGACTAAATATCAATGTGACCGTTGTGACGTTAATCATCGGCTCCAGTTCTATAGCTAGATAATGTTATTATCTAATACTTACATCTGATTATATATGTTTATATATATTTTATCACTCACCTGTACGCTTTATAATAATATATAAATATATTATTATAAAACTTGCATGTGTAATGTTTCTACATAGCATTTAATCTGAACCAACATCATGTTCTCATATTTTATTTTATTTATTTTCTTTCTTTAAATTACTCAGAATTGAACTGAGATACATCCATTATGAGTGGACTGCTCTACCATTGAGCTATAATTTATTTATAATATAATATTCTTACCTATATATAAATATAAATAAGTTTCACAATAATATCTACTAATATATGAACGTATATGTGCAGTAGATAGATTCGAACTACCAATTACAAAGTCATGAGCATTGCATGTTACCATTACATTATACTGCTTACCTATATATATAAAAAATATGTAAAATAAATGAATATATATAATAAAGAAGGAGCATCTCATAATAGATCAATAGCTCAATTAGGGAAGAAACCTAAGAAAATAGTAGGTATAATTAAAGATAACATTAAAATAGATTCTCTATAAGTACAATCAGCTGTTAAATTAATATAAGGAGTTTTAATTCCTCCAGTTAATCTATTAGTTACTTTCATTTGATAACAAGCTGATAATAGAACAGAAATAGCAGCAATAGAACCTAAAATAGGAGCTCTATTAATAGCTCCTGATATAGATAATAATTCACCAATAAAGTTAACAGATAAAGGAGTACCAATATTACAGAAACTTAAAATAATTAAGTATACAGATAATATAGGCATATAAGAGATTAAACCTTGGAAGTAATGAATTAATCTATTATGATATCTATCATATAAAATACCACCAAATATAATAAATAAAGCAGGAGATACAAAACCATGAGCAACACATAAGATTAAACTACCAGTAATACCAGTAACAGAATTAGATAAAATACCTAAAATACAAACACTCATATGACTAATAGAACTATAAGCAATAATAACTTTTAAATCAGTTTGTCTTAAAGTTATAATACAAGTATAAATAATAGTAATAACACATAAAACATATACAAAAGGAGTATATAAAATAGAAGCATCTGATAATGTAGGTAATATTAATCTAATAATAGCAAATATAGCTAATTTTAATATAACTCCAGCTAATAAAATAGAACCAGCTAAAGGAGATTCTGAGTGTACAACAGGTAATCATGTATGTAAAGGAGCTAAAGGTGTTTTAACTGCAATACCTATAGAAATAGCTAAGAATAATATACATTGTAAATCAATAGATAAAACTAATAAACTAGTAGCTTGATAATCAGTATTATCTAATATAACTTCATATAAAGCAATAGCTAATAACATAAATAAAGATGAAAATAAAGTATATAATAAGATATAATCAGCTGCTTTATCTTTATTAGCTGCTCCATATAAACCTATTAAAATAAATAAAGGAGCTAAAGAAGCTTCAAAATAAACATAGAAAGAAGTCATATCTTGACACATAAAATTTATTAATAAAATAATACCTAAATTAAGAACTAATTCATAAAATAATATATTTTTAACATTATTTCAATTAGAAATAATACATAAAGGTAATAAATAGGCAGTTAATAATATTAATATATCAGCTATACCATCAGTTGTATAATATACATCAATTTCTTGTCAATCATATAAAGTAGGTATTGCTATTAAAATACTAGCTATTAAAAATATTTGTCTTGAAATATTATTAACTAATCTAGCTGTTATAGATGTTAAACCTGAAAATATAAAAAATAAAATAGTCATTTATAAATTTTTATTTTACTTCCTTCGTTATATACGAACATATATATTTTTTCTATGACCAAAGGGACTTGAACCCTTACATTTATATAATTAGACCTAAACTAATCGCGTCTACCAATTTCGCCATAGTCATTTATCGTTATATCTAACGACTTTTATGCCCGCTTTGCGGGACTTTATATCGGATGCGACGTGATTCGAACACGTGGACTTCTCAGTCTTAATAGCTCAAATATTATGCTTTAAACCACTCAGCCACACATCCTATATATTCTTACCTATATATATATAAATGAATAAATATAAAAAGAAATCCCCCTTTTAGTGGGATATATGATAAATAAATTACCAGATAATATCTGAAGATAAAGATAGGTATTATTTATATAATTTATTAATAAGAGGTTTTACTATAGGAGTGAAACGTCTTTCTAATTTAAGAGCACCTAAATTAATTTCATAAACAAAAGCTATAACTAAAGATAATAAGAAAATAACTAAAATAGATAAACCATATAAACCATTAGAATAAGCACTAACTACATAAGGTAATATAGATGATATTTCTAAATCAAAAGGTAAAAATAAAATAGCTACAAGTATAAAAGCTACACTAAAAGCAGATCTAGATTGTTGATATGATGTAAATCCACATTCAAAAGGACCATCTTTCTCAACATATGAATTAGATGAAGATATTAAAACATTTAAAAGAATTAATACAACTGCTACAATAGGAGCTAAAATTAAATACATAGTAAACATTATATAGTAATTAAATATAACCCTTCTGACAATGCTGGTAAGAATATAAAGAAACCTATTAATAATACAGTAGTTACAGCTATAGTGTAAGCTAATGATGGATTCATTGTATTAACATTTTTATTATCATTATTTTGATTAAAACTAGTTACTAATATTTTTATTATATTAGCATAATAATAAGTAGCTATAACACTAAATATAATTATAACAATAGTTTCTAATACATAATTATCTTGTAAAGCACCTGATAAAATATATAATTTAGCAAAGAAACCAGGTAGAGGTGGAATACCTATTAAAGAGAATAATGCTATAGTTAAACTAAATGCTAATGTTTTATTAGGTAGTTTTAATTGATGTATGTATAATAAAGGAGATCATAATGAAACAGGTGTTTTTAAATATTGACCAGCTGCTAATATACCTAAGAATAATATACAATGAGTTAAAATATATTGTATAATATAGATATAAAATGAAATATCATAAGTAATAATAGTTAATAAAATATAACCAAAATTTAATAAACCACTATAAGCTAATATAGTTTTTATATTTATTTGATATAATGGTTTATAAGCTGCTATAGCTAATGATATAAAGAAGAATATCATTAAAATATCATGATTAAATAAATAAGCATTTGCAAATATTCATGAAGCTATTGATATTTTAGCTACAACACTTATATAAGCTGTTATATATGTAGGAGCATAATTATATACTGCAATACTTCAACGATGTAAAGGTGCCATACCCATTTTAAATAATAAACCAAATAATATTATATTAAAATAATCATATATATTACCTTCTATAGTAGGTATAGAATTATATGAATAGAATATAGCTATATCTGATAAATTAGTTGAACCTGTTAAAGCATATACAAAATATGAACCTAATAATATAATAGCTGAAGCTACTCCTCCCATTAAGAAATATAATAAAGAAGCTCTTGTTCCATTATATGATCTATTATGTAAACCTGTTATTAAATATAATGAATAACTTTGTAATTCAATTATTATATATAAAGCTATTAAATCATTTACTAAAGGGAATAATAATAAACCTATTATATTAGCTAATATTAATAACATATAATATGGTGATTTTAAATCATATCTATGATAAGAAGTATTGTATATTAATAATACAACACTTAAGATTAATATTAATATACTTAAAGGTATATTATATGCTGTTATATTAAATCAATTATTATAAATTGTTAGACCAGGTGTTAAACCTACTATATCTATAGAATTTATATAAATTATTAAAGTGAATATAATTATTAAAGTACCTAATCTATTAATAATTATAGGTGTTGAAAAAGTTGAGTATACTAAAAATATTAAAAAAGATGTAACTAACATCTCCTATTTATTTTATATAATATTTATATATATACCCTATTAAAATAATAAAACCTATTAAAAGCAGATATATAACATAGAAAGATTCGAACTTTCATAACATTAGCCGTAGTAATGTGCACTAACCATTATGCTATATGTTAAATTATAAAAGCCCTGCAATGCAGGTATATCTACTTTCGACAGACATATATATATATTACGGATATCCAGTGAATCGAACACTGAAGCTAATAAAAGCAACTATGTAGCAAATAGTTTGGTTGTACCAATAAACCAAAATATCCTAAACGTACTGCATCAGATTCGAACTGACAACACTTATAGTGACATTATAAGGCTTTACCATTAAGCTACCAGTACTATGCCCGCCTTTGCAAAGCAAAGGCGGGGATCCCCGCATAGCGGGGCTTTATATAAATATGCTTAACCAAAAGGTTAAGTAAATTTCCCTTCAAAAGGGGAAATATTATCTGAATCGGCACGATTCGAACGTACATATACCTAGCTCAAATCTAGGGGACTTGCCGATTAGTCTACAATTCATTTATTTATATAAATTTACTTACCTTTTTATATGTAAATATACCTTTATAAAAAGGATTATATACCCTACCTTTAAATAGAAGGGTAAAAAAGTTGAACATATACCAGTCTTTAACAGATATTCTTCATAAATTGAATATATATATTTGTTTTTTATTTTTTAAACCTTAAAATGAAATATATATCTACTTTTGAGCAGATATCTCTCCATGATGAAAATTATTTAGTAATTAAATTATTTTCATTAATAGGTTGATATAATATAGGTAATTCATCAAAAGTATGATAATTAGCTGGTCTATCTAAAATAAGCTCTAAATCAGATGATCTTTGACTTCTAGTTAAGTTAGATTCTACAAAATCAGGTGTTACTTGTATTTCTAATTCTTCATTTTCTCCATTATTTAATTGGATATGTACACTATATAATCCTACAATAACTGATACTATTGATAATACAGATCCTCAACTACTTACTCAGTTTCATCCTATAAATGCATCAGGGTATTGTGGTATTCTACGAGGCATACCATTTAAACCTAAGAAGTGCATTGGTAAGAATATAATATTAACTGCTATAAATAATAATCAGAAGTGTATTTCAGCTCATGTACGGTTATAATTTAAACCAAACATTGAAGGACCTCAATAATAGTAAGCTCCAATTAAAGAGAATAAAGCTCCCATAGATAATACATAATGGAAATGTCCCACTACATAATAAGTATCATGGAATGCTACATCAATAGATGCATTAGATAACATAACTCCAGTTAAACCTCCTATAGTAAATAAGAATAAGAATCCTAATGCAAATAATAGAGGTACTGCTAATCTTAATTCTCCTCCATATAATGTTGCTAATCATGAGAATATTTTAATACCTGTAGGTATAGCAATAACCATAGTAGCTGAAGTAAAGTATGCTCTAGAATCAATATCTAATCCTACAACATACATGTGGTGCAAATGTTTTATTTTAATACTCAAATTAAATCATTTCTAAAATAGAAATATTTAATATAAGCTCACGTATAGGGGCTATCTGCTTTTAGAGGTATTGAATATTAAATATTTTATAATACAATTATAAAATTACTATTTTTATAGATAAAACATGTGGACTATCTCTTATACTTATATACAACTTTTATAGATAAAG
>JGI26528J50254_1000474_pt1 | contig 29286 bp, 18 predicted proteins | sample ThiBiot_300_plan_FD_50254 | JGI IMG/M metagenome (IMG submission 50254)
GATACAACAGCTGTCTCGATGATTGTCTCAGTGAAATTGGAATAGCAGTGCAGATACTGTTTACCTCTAGATAGACGAGAAGACCCTATGCAGCTTTACTGTTACTAATTATAAGAGTACAAATTTAGGATGATTTATAGTGTATAAGGTAGTTGTTAGATAACAATGAAACACCTTTATTCGTATCCTATTATATTCTCTTGATGATTGGGAGGCAGTTTATGCGGGGCACAGATCCCACAAAAAGTACCTGGGTATATCCAAAGTTCATATTGTAAATTTGTATATTTATATACAAATATTTTAATTTGTTATATTTATTTTTATAAATATACAGTTACTATTCGATTAAATTCTATATTTATTTTTATTTTAAGTAAGATTTTAACTATATGGTGAATAGATGTATTTTAAACTTTAATATTTAAAAGTTTTTTGTTATATTAATATTGTATTTGTCAATATTAATATGATATTTATTTATACTTTAAAAGTTTAATGGCTTAATCTTGCTTTACTGTTTGACCTACAAGTCTATCAGTCGCGTAAGCGGGGCATATGATCACAAGATGCATTAAGGAAAGGTCTTGGATTATAGAAAAAGTTACGCTAGGGATTTATAACTGTGAGTCCTCCAATATTATAAAATATTGGTAATATATTGGGTAAATTTCAAAGACAACTTATATTATTTATGTGTATTTGAAGCGAAACTTATTTTAAGCAGATATTTATCTTTAAGATAAATTTAAATAAGGACGTTCAACGACTAAAAGGTGAGTATAGCTAACAATAATCCTTTTTTAATGCCCAACATCTTTATTAACTAAATATAAAGGTTTAATCCTTTATGATTATTTATTCGTATAATAATTATTATTAATAATAATAATAATGTAATAGACTTGTTTACAAGCTTTAATATTATATAATTAATAGATTAATTGTATTAATATTTTAATATGCAAAATAAATATGTTAAATATTATAAAATCAAAATTAAATAATACATATAAAAAAAAATCATTAAATAGTTCTAACGTAACTAAATATAATAAAGATTTAGTTCCTGCAGTAAGAAATTGAAAAAGTAGTGTATATACTTATAATAAAAATGCTATAAGTTTAATACCTATTAAAAGTAGATTTGTTATGAAATTAATTAAAGGATATTTTAATTCATATCATTTAGGGCTAGAATCTTTATTAAGAAAAGAAAGATTACGTCGTAGATACAGAAAAATATCAACTAATAGAATATTTATTAGTGATGGTGAATTTAAACATACTAATGATAAAGTTAATATCACATTATATGTATATAATAAACAAAAACTTAATTATTTATTGAAACTAAAAAAAAGATACACAATATTATTTTCAAAAGCTAGATTTATAAGAAAATTAAAATTAATAAGAAATGTAGGTTTAAATATATTAAATCAACAAAGAGAAAAAAGTACTGTTTTAGCAAATGTATTACCAAAATATAACTCAAATATAAACTCAGTACAAAATACTTATTATAATAGATTTATAAAAAAAAGCTTTAAAAAATTAATATATTATGTGTATTATAAACAAATCCTTTACATTAATAAAGCTAAATTTGAAAATTCATATTTACAAGGATTAATAAGTTTAATAAGAAAGATTTATAATAAAAATGTTGAATTTAATATAATAAATTTAAAATATTTTTATTTTAATAGTAGTATTTACACACAACCATTAGAATTAAAATTAAAGAAAAAAAGAAATGTGTTAAGATACCTTAAAGTTTTAATAAGAAAAGCAAAAATAAAAAACATTAAGTTAGTTGAAAAATCAAAGAAATTATTTAGTATTAATAGTTTAGATACTAATAATTTAGTGCAGCAAGATAAAACAAATGAAAAATATCTGAAAAAAATTATATTAAATAATATAAAATATAAAAGAGTATCAGGTGTAAGATTAGAAGCTACAGGTAGATTAACTAGACGTTTTTCTGCTTCAAGATCTCAACGTAGAACTAAATATAAAGGAAATTTAGAAAATGCTTATTCTTCTATTAAAGGTTATTCAACACCAGTTTTAAGAGGTAATTTTAAAGCTAATTTACAGCGTACTGTAATAAACTCTACTTCACGTGTTGGAGCTTTTGGAGTTAAAGGTTGAGTAAGTGGTACTTAATAAAAAAAAATATTTATATATCAATTCTCCATACCAAAAATTAGTTAATAAAGATGATGAAATAGTCTGAACCGTTTTGAGAAAAATGGAAATAAAAGAATAATCTTTTATGATAACATAAATTGAACAGGCTAATTTGCGCAAGAGAGTACAAATTGAGTGCGCGGTTTGGCACCTCGATGTCGGCTTAGCTCATCCTCATGCATGCAGAAATCATGAAGGGTTCGACTGTTCGTCGATTAAAGAGCTACATGAGCTGGGTTTAATACGTCGTGAGACAGTATGGTTTCTATCTTCTAGAGGAACTTAAAGTAGATTAAAGATAGCCCCTTCGTACGAAAGGAGTTGGGTATATTGATCTCTGGTTTACCTGTTGTTTATGATTTATATTACATTGTAATATAACTAAATGCTTATACTTAAGTATTGGATCTCATAGGCATGGCAGGAAAGCTACATCAGTTAAAGATAAGTGTTGAAAGCATCTAAACGCGAAGCAAACTTTATGATACTTTTATACGTAGTAGAACACTACGAGATTAATTGTTTTAACAATTTATAGGCTTTAGTTGTAAGAATGAAAACATTTTTAGATATAAAGTACTAATTATTTTTAATATACTAGTTATTTTTCATATCATTTTAATTTAATAACGCCTTTTTAGCATAAAAGTAATGTAACCGTTTTGTAATCGGTTGAAGTGAGTGCGATACTCGCATTAGGCTAATACAATATATACTATCCTATATTTATAAGTATTGTTATTATACTATATATAAATATAGGTATATATTTATATATATATATATAATATTAAGAATGTATATACAATATAGGTATTATACAATATAGATATAAGTATATCTTTGTATATTTATAAAATAATATACAATATAAGTATAAGTATATATTATAAAGACCCAATGGTCAAGTCGGTTAAGACATAACATTTTCACTGTTAGTGCGGGAGTTCAAGTCTCCCTTGGGTTGAAAGGGATTAGCTCAGTTGGTAGAGCTGTCGCTTTACACGCGAAAGGTCAGGTGTTCAAGTCACCTATCTCTTAAATGCGGGTTAATGTAATAGTAACATATATGGCTCATGCCCATAAAATTTAGGTGCAACCCCTAAGTCCGCAACCAAAGACTATAGCTTAATCGGTAAAGCGAACCACTCATGATGGTTTGAGTAAATGTTCAAGTCATTTTAGTCTTATATAATCCGAGTGCTGGAATTGGTAGACAGTCTTAATTTAAGCTTAAGTGGCGCAAGCCGTAAACGTTCGACTCGTTTCTCGGGTATATTAGGGGTTATAGTTTAACTGGTAAAACGGCGATTTTGCATATCGTTATTTCAGGATCGAGTCCTGATAACTCCAATAATATTATTAGTTTTTAATAAAAAATTATTATTTATTTTTTATGTAACTATTAATTAATAATAAGATATATTTTTTCATTATTAGCTTGAGAAGCTCAATTGGTAGAGCGAATCATTGAAGCTGATTAGGTTGTAAGTTCAAGTCTTATCTCGAGCAAAGTATAGTTACATGGGTATGCTGAAATTGGTAACCAGGTTCCGCTTAGGACGGAATAGTTTTTTACTTTACAAGTTCAAGTCTTGTTACCCATAGTTATAATTTTTTTTATGTTGTCGACTAATCGGTAAGTCATAAATTTTTGGTATTTACTATTGGGTGTTCGAGTCGCCCCAACATAAAATAAACTATAGTGTGTATTTCATATACACTATAAAATAGTGGATATACCTATATAATGCTACTATATTAGAATAGTATATACTTGTATATACTATTAGCCAGGATAGTTCAATGGTAGAACAATAATTTCATGAATTAAGAATAGGAGTTCGATTCTCTTTCTTGGCTTTTTTACATTTTCCTATAGATTAAAAAATTATAACTATTATCCAAAATATTAAATATATTAGTGCATTTAATAGGTGAGGATATATTTATATTTGAAAGAAGTGAGCTACTTTAAAATATAAATTCTGATAAGTTAAGAACTTATCTTAAAATTTCATAAAAAGTACACGAAAAATACATAAGTCGTACAGGTACTCATAGTTTAAGATGGAATGGTTAATTTGTCAGACAAATAGCTAAATATATAACGAGATTTAATAATTTTTTAAATTAAACTAATAATTATTAATTTAGCGATAGGTGGGTATAGTTCAATGGTAGAACGGCTGTATGTGGCATAGTATATCCTAGTTCGAATCTAGGTATCCTCCCTAATTAACAAAATTAATATAATTAAATTGTTATTCATATAAAACAAATTCATATTTTAATATTAATTAATATATATGTAGATATGTATAATTAGTATTATACAGCCAATTGTTTATAAATAAATTTATGTAAGTAAATTTTTTTTTTAGAAAAATTATACTATATATATAGTATATAGCAGCATAATGTATAGACAATATATGTGTATATACATATGTGTGTATATTATTCAAAATGAAGAATTAATTTTACTATTTTTTGTCCGCCGGATATTATAGTGAAATTCCACAAATTTCTCATCAGGTTATACAAAGAAGAGATTTTGCATCTTCAGCTGCTTTAAATTCTTTAACTATAACAAAAGAGGAAACAGGATCTGTATTTACATTAAAACAACCAACTGAATGACAAGAAAGATGATTTTTATCATCTAATGCTAAAGATATTGGTACTCTATATTTAATGTTTGCATTATTTTCAGGGTTAATAGGGACAGCATTTTCAGTACTTATAAGATTAGAGCTTTCAGGACCAGGAGTACAATATATTTCAGATAACCAATTATATAATAGTATAATAACAGCTCATGCTATAATGATGATTTTCTTCATGGTTATGCCAGCTTTAATAGGAGGTTTCGGTAACTTCTTATTACCATTATTAGTAGGAGGTCCAGATATGGCATTCCCAAGATTAAATAATATAAGTTTCTGATTATTAGTACCTAGTTTATTCTTATTCATATTCTCAGCAACAATAGAAAATGGAGCAGGTACAGGATGAACATTATATCCTCCATTATCAGGAATACAATCTCACAGTGGACCAAGTGTAGATTTAGCTATATTTGGTTTACACTTAAGTGGTATAAGTAGTATGTTAGGAGCTATGAATTTCATAACAACTGTATTAAATATGAGAAGTCCAGGTATAAGTTTACACAAATTAGCTTTATTTGGTTGAGCTGTTATAATTACTGCTATATTATTATTATTATCACTACCTGTGTTAGCCGGTGGTATTACTATGGTTTTAACAGATAGAAACTTTAATACTTCATTCTTTGAAGCAGCAGGTGGAGGTGATCCTATCTTATTCCAACATTTATTCTGATTCTTTGGTCATCCAGAGGTTTATATTTTAATTATGCCAGGATTTGGTATTATAAGTACAGTTATTGCTGCAGGATCAAGTAAAAATGTATTCGGGTACTTAGGTATGGTTTATGCTATGATGTCTATTGGTGTTTTAGGTTTCATTGTTTGAAGTCACCACATGTATACAGTTGGTTTAGATGTTGATACAAGAGCTTATTTCACAGCTGCTACTATGATTATTGGAGTTCCAACTGGAATTAAAATATTCAGTTGATTAGCAACATGTTATGGAGGTTCTTTACATTTAACACCACCTATGTTATTTGCTTTAGGATTTATTGTATTATTTACAATTGGTGGTTTAAGTGGTATTGTTGTAGCTAATGCATCACTTGATGTTGCTTTCCACGATACTTATTATGTTGTTGCCCACTTCCACTATGTATTATCTATGGGTGCTGTTTTTGCATTATTTGCAGGTTGATATTTCTGAATACCTAAAATATTAGGTTTATCTTATGACCAATTTGCAGCTAAAGTTCATTTCTGAGTTTTATTTATAGGTGTTAATTTAACATTCTTCCCACAACATTTCTTAGGTTTACAAGGTATGCCTAGAAGAATAAGTGATTACCCTGATGCTTTCTATGGTTGAAATTTAATAAGTAGTATAGGTTCTATCATTAGTGTTGTAGCTACATGATATTTCTTAACTATTATTTACAAACAATTAACAGAAGGTAAAGCTGTATTAAGATATCCTTGATTAACTCCACAGTTATTCAGTGATACATTCCAAGTTTACTTCACTAGAAACAATAGTTCATTAGAGTGATGTTTATCTAGTCCACCAAAACCTCATGCTTTTGCTAGTTTACCTATACAATCTTAATTAATCTTAGGATTTTATAGAATGTAAAACGAGCCATATATATATATGACTCGTTTTAACATAAAATAAAATATCTACAATATAGATATAAAGAATATATTTTTATATATATATATTATATTTATATTCTCTGCTATAGAGATAAATATGGTTATTTATGTTTGGAAGAAATTTTTTTGTTTGCATTGTTCTGTAAAAAGATAGATAATATTTTAAAATGTTACAAGCCGCAAAAATAATAGGAACAGGTTTAGCTACTACAGGTTTAATAGGAGCAGGAGTAGGAATAGGTGTTGTATTTGGAGCACTTATACTAGGTGTTGCAAGAAATCCATCATTAAGAGGACAATTGTTCTCTTACGCAATATTAGGTTTTGCCTTTGCTGAAGCAACAGGTTTATTTGCTTTAATGATGGCTTTCTTGTTATTATATGTAGCTTAATAATTACATATATTTAATGTATAGTCCTTTTGACTATTACATATTTCTCCTGTGTAATTTTTCATACAAAATGAAGACAAGTTTTTTATAAATATATAAATGTTTATTATGATGTAAATCTAACTACTTATAGTGTGTTTTCTAAAATTTTAAATAATAAATAAGTTTAAATAAATATTTCTTTTTTTTTTAATTAAATATAAATAAATTACCAATGACAACAACAACTTTTTTTTTATTATTAATACCAGTATTAGGAATAATATTGTTATTAGTTAATTTAATTTTATCACCACATAATGCATATCAAGAAAAAGATAGTGCTTTTGAATGTGGTTTTCATTCTTTTTTAGGTCAAAATAGAACACAATTTAGTATATCTTTCTTTATATTTGCTTTATTGTTTTTATTATTTGACTTAGAAATTTTATTAGTATATCCTTACGTAGTAAGTGCATATACTAACGGTATTTACGGTTTATTAATAATGTTAGTATTCTTCCTAGTGTTAACTTTAGGATTTGCCTTTGAGTTAGGAAAAAATGCTTTAAAAATAGAAAGTAGACAAGTATATAACTTTAATAATAAATCCTGAAAAGGATATTCTTTAATATATAATTAGATAGTATGATGATGAAAATGATGATGAAGGTAGATTTTTTTTTTATTACAAGACGAATAATAATTTTATATTATTATAGAAATATATACTTAAATCCAAGTTATTGATATAAATTATTATATCTTTATAGATTTATGTTAGGATTTTTAATTGTATATACTACTATTAAAGATAATCCTATGTATATTTATGGGTTGTTGTATGAATTAAATATAAATTATTTTAATGATTTATTTTTTGATTCACTACATGTAAATATGGTTCCTGGAGGATGGGGTAATCCTTTTGGGGAAGGGTCATCAAGAAATGTGCCAATCGGTGCAAATCATAACTGACCCTCAGGTCCATTAGGACCCTCAGGACCATCAGGACCTGGAGGGAATAATCCTCTGGGTGTAGAATCTAGCATTGAGAATGAAAATTCTAGAAATAGAGGTTATGAATTCAAAATGAAATATAGACGTAAACCTGATGAGCATACTCCAGCTTATCGTTACTATGATCGCGTTAAACGTAGATGGGTTCACCCTGAAGTTTATCATTTAGTTGATCCAACTGTAATGGCTTCAAAGACTATGCGTATTTATGATGAGGGAGGTATAAGATGAACATATATGTGTTCAGATTATGATGAGAATAAACGTTATTGTGTTGTAACTTACCCTGATGGTACAAAAGCTTATATTTATGATAAGCCTACTGTTATGAAACACATAGAGTTTCATAAAAGACATATAGCTATGAACTATCAAGTAAATCCTCCTATTAGTTATGGACATTATTATAAGGAGCATTTTGATGGGTTCAGAAAAGATAAAATAAGAAGAGAATTCTTTGAGGGTGATTTTTCAGCTAGAGAACCAAAAAAAAAAGAATTATTTATAGATTAATAACATATATTGTGCTTTCTGTGTTCAACATGAAGTATTACTATTTATTAAACTATAATAATTTTTATATTTTAACTTATACTAATTTAGATCTATTAGTATAGGTAATACTAGAATATTAAAATATTCTTGCTTTAAAATTATATGTATATAATTATATATATTAGGTATAAGTAATACTACATATAAGTAGTAACTTTAAAAAAACATTAAATGAGAAAAATCTAACAACAAAAACTGAAAAAAAAAATGAATTTAAATTATAATTTTTTAAATTTACAATTGGATGCTCCTACACCATGAGGTTTATTTTTCCAAGATAGTGCTTCACCAGCAATGGAAGCTATAGAGGAATTACATAATAACATTATGTTCTATTTAGCTATTATCATGTTTACTGTAACATGAATGATGATAAATGTTATAAGAAATTTTGCAGCTAAAAGATCACCTATAGCTCATAAATATATGAATCACGGTACTTTAATAGAGTTAATTTGAACTATTACACCTGCATTTATATTAATATTAATAGCATTCCCATCTTTTAAATTATTATATTTAATGGATGAAGTAATGGACCCATCATTAGTTATTTATGCAGAAGGTCATCAATGATATTGAAGTTACCAATATCCAGATTTCACTAATGAAGATGATGAGTTTATAGAATTTGACTCATATATAGTACCAGAAAGTGATTTAGAAGAAGGTCAATTTAGAATGTTAGAAGTAGATAATAGAGTTATTATACCTGAGTTAACACACACAAGATTTGTAATATCAGCTGCTGATGTTATACATTGTTATGCTTGTCCTTCATTAGGTATTAAAGCTGATGCATACCCAGGTAGATTAAATCAAGCTTCTGTTTACGTAAATCGTCCAGGAACATTCTTTGGACAATGTTCAGAAATTTGTGGTATATTACACAGTTCTATGCCTATTGCTATACAATCTGTTTCAATAAGAGATTTCTTATTATGATTAAGAGACCAAATGGAAGGATAAATAAAAAAAATTTATTTTTTATTTAACTAAATATAAAATTTTATTAGTTAAATAAACGTGTTAATTTAATGGTAGAATGGCGTGCTACGGACACGTATATATAAGTTCAAGTCTTATACACGTTTATAAGAAAGTAAACATATAAATAAGGTATACTAGTATCTAGTATTTACCTTATAGAGTGTTAGTTATGTAGTAATATATGGTGAATCCATTAATAACTAAAAATATTAATATAGTAAAAGTTTTAAAATTAATATAAAATAACTAACTTCTGTAGGATAGATAAATCAAATTAAATTAAATTAAATTAATGACATTTTCAATATTTTTGTTTTTAATAGGGATATTAGGGTTTGTTCTTAATAGAAAAAACATTATACTAATGTTAATATCAATAGAAATAATGTTATTATCAATAACATTTTTAATATTAATAAGTTCACTTAGTTTTGATGATATTCTTGGGCAAACATTTTCCGTGTATATTTTAACAATAGCGGGTGCTGAATCTGCGATAGGTTTAGGAATTTTAGTTGCATATTATAGATTAAGAGGTAGTATATCAATAGAATATAAATAATGTATTTAACATTGATAATTTTACCTTTATTAGGTTCAATAGTTTCAGGTTTCTTTGGTAGAAAAGTTGGAGTAAGTGGAGCACATATAATAACATGTGCTTCAGTAATAACTACAACAATTTTAGCTATAATAGCTTTTTTTGAAGTAGGGTTTAATAACATACCTGTAACAATAAATGTTGCAAGATGAGTAGATGTAGAGTCACTATATGTATTATGAAACTTTAGATTTGATTCATTAACAGTTTCTATGTTAATACCAGTACTAATAGTATCTAGTTTAGTACATGTATATTCAATAAGTTATATGAGCCATGACCCACATAATCAAAGATTCTTTAGTTATTTAAGTTTATTCACATTTATGATGATTATACTTGTTACTGGTAATAACTACTTAATAATGTTTGTAGGTTGAGAAGGTGTAGGTGTTTGTTCATATTTACTAGTAAATTTCTGATTTACTAGAATAGCTGCAAACCAAAGTTCTATATCAGCTTTATTAACAAATAGAGTAGGTGATTGTTTATTAACTGTAGGTATGTTTGCTATTTTATGATCTTTTGGTAATATAGATTATAGTACAGTATTTGCATTAGCTCCTTACTATAATGAAAATATTATAACTTTAATAGGTATTTGCTTATTAATAGGTGCTACAGCTAAAAGTTCACAAGTAGGTTTACACATTTGATTACCTCAAGCTATGGAAGGTCCTACACCCGTATCTGCTTTAATTCACGCAGCTACTATGGTTACAGCTGGAGTTTATTTATTAATGAGATCATCACCATTAATAGAATATAGTTCAACTGTGTTAGTATTATGTCTATGATTAGGTGCTATAACAACAGTATTTAGTTCTTTAATAGGATTATTCCAACAAGATATTAAAAAAGTTATTGCTTATTCTACTATGAGTCAATTAGGTATGATGGTAATAGCTGTAGGTTTATCAAGTTATAATTTAGCATTATTCCACTTAGTAAATCACGCTTTCTATAAAGCATTATTATTCTTAGGTGCTGGTTCAGTAATACACGCTGTAGCTGATAATCAAGATTTTAGAAAATATGGTGGTTTAAGAGAATTCTTACCGTTAACATATTCAGTTATGTTAATAGCTTCATTAAGTTTAGTAGCTGTACCTTTCATGACAGGATTCTACTCTAAAGATTTTATTCTTGAATCTTCTTATGGTCAATTCTATTTATCAGGTACTATAGTCTACTTTGTAGCCACTATAGGTGCAATGTTTACTACATTATATTCAGCTAAAGTATTATATTTAACATTCTTAGCTAATCCTAATGGTCCATTATCTAGTTACAAAATTGCACATGAAGGTGATTTATTCTTAACTATACCATTAATAATCTTATCTATTTTCTCTATATTCTTTGGTTATATTACTAAAGATATTTTTATAGGTTTAGGTACAGGTTTCTTTGTAGATAATAGTTTATTTATTCACCCTAACCATGAAAGTATGTTAGATACTGAATTCGCAGTACCAACATTCTTTAAATTATTACCTTTTGTATTTACAGTATCATTAAGTATAGTATCAGTATTATTATCTGAATTCTTACCAAAATTACTTATAAACTTTAAATACTCAAAATTAGGTTATAATATTTTTAGTTTCTTCAACCAAAGATTCTATATAGAATTATTCTATAATAAATATATAGTTGAAGGAGTATTATATTTAGGTGGTCAAACAACTAAGAGTCTTGATAAAGGTTCTGTAGAATTATTAGGTCCATACGGTTTAGAAAAAGGATTATTATCTTTAAGTAATAATTTAGGAAAATTAAGTACTGGAGTTGTAACTAGTTATGCATTATATATCTTAATGGGATTAATATTCTATATAACATTGTTATACTTTTCATATGGTGATAACGGTTTAATAATATTAGTAATATTTGCATTATTTGTATTATTAAATAAAAATTTATCATATAGTAAATAATATTATTATAATATTATTTGTTTGTTTAATTTAAATTTATCTTTTTATTGAATATGCTTTTATCTTCAATATTCTGTTTATTATTATCTAATGCTTTGACATTTAGACGTGATACAGCTATTCTTTATTCAAGAGTAGGAATAATTATTTTATTTTATTGTATCTTTTTATCTTATAATAATTTATTTATAACATATTTAGATAATGGTATTGGGTTATTTGGAGGTTTATTTTATACATCTTCTATAACACAAACATTTCATATATTAATATTTATTATAAGTTTATTAATATTGAATATGACAGGATTTTATCCTAGAAAATTAATATCAAATGATTACATGAGTTTTAGCAAATTATTATTTACTAGATTACAATTTGTTAAAAATACGGCTGTATCGAATATAATATTAAAAAAAGGAGAACAATATACTATAATAGAATATACATTAATGTTATTATTAACAATAACAGGTAGTATTTTATTAATATCAAGTAGTGATTTAGTATCTATTTATTTATCTATAGAATTACAAAGTTACGGTTTATATTTAATATGTGCTATGTATAGAAATTCAGAATCAGCAACTACAGCAGGTTTAACTTATTTCTTATTAGGTGGATTAGCATCTTGTTTTATTTTATTAGGTATTGCTTTAATATATGCTAACTTAGGTGTTACATCTTTAGATAGTTTCTATGTTATAAATAATTTAGCAGGTATATTAAATGAGCAAGAAATAACTACATTTATACCTTACTGCTTATTATTTATATCTGTAGGTTTCTTATTTAAAATATCAGCAGCACCATTCCATTTCTGATCTCCTGATGTTTATGATGGTATACCTACTATAGTTACAACTTTTGTAGCTCTAATAGCAAAAATATCTATTTTAACTTTATTATTACAATTAGTTCATTACACTAGTAGTATATATATTACAACTCAATATACTTGAACTACAAGTTTATTATTAAGTTCATTATTATCTTTAATAATAGGTACTGTATTAGGATTAACTCAATTTAGAATTAAAAGATTATTTGCTTATAGTACAATATCTCATTTAGGTTTTATGTTATTAGCTTTAACTATAAATAGTGTTGAATCTATACAATCATTTATTTTTTATCTAATTCAATATAGTTTGTCTAATTTAAATGCTTTTATATTATTAGTAGCTATAGGTTATAGTTTATATGCTTATAATGACAATAATATAAATCATAATAACTTAATTGATAAAAATAATTCTCCTATACAACTTATAAGTCAACTTAAAGGTTACTTTCATATTAACAGTATGTTAGCTTTAAGTTTAGCTATTACTTTATTCTCATTTGCAGGTATTCCACCTTTAATGGGATTCTTTGCAAAACAGATGGTATTTTCTGCTGCTTTACAAGAAGGATTTATTTTCCTTACATTAATAGGAGTTTTAACTAGTGTAATAAGTGCAGTTTATTATTTATTCATAGTTAAAACTATGTTCTTTGATGGTTCTTCATATACATACTTTAATAGTTTAAAAGATTTAAGAATACCAGCTCTTGTATTGAAAAAAAATAAAATTGTTAACAAAATTTATTTTGATAATAAATTTGCTATTTCTAGTTCTTTATCTATAACTATTTCCATATTAACTTTAATAATTCTTTTATTTATGTTTATGCCTAATGAATTATTACATATGTCTAATTTATTAGCACTATGGATATTTTAATCCGGGGGTATTAAATATGAGTGAAATTATTAAATATGTTATTATAATTATAGATGGACTTTACAGTATAACAGCTGAATGTGTAATAAGTATAGGTTATTGAGTAGCATATTGTATTTTTATAAATATTATTATTTTGATAATTAATATGATAATTAATAATAAAAATAGACTAAATATATTGTTATTATATATATTATTTAGTATTACGATATTTATATCTATTATGCTAATTAATAGTACTACTGTTGGAGAAGATGATATTTTATATATTATAACACATAATCCATTAAATAATGATATAACATATTTAGATTATACGTCGGATAAGATATGAGACGTACATGATATAACATATCCAGATTATATATGAGATGTAAATCATATATCAAACTATTCAAATAATATTACATATATGGCAAGTAATGTAGGTTGAGAACTTCGTTTAACTAATTCTGATACAGATCCTATTGATTTTAATGATCCTGTAAATAATGTATATAAAAGTAATATACCTGGATTACAAAATCAAATAGTAACTAAACAGGATTTGTATACTACTTTTAAAAATACTATAGAAACTCATTCGATGGCTAATTGAAATAAACTTGATAAAGCAAAATATACAAAAGTAGATGTGGTGAATGTAATGAGTTTTGAACACTTATATACAAGATTATATGGAATAAAATTAACAAATCATCACTTAGATCTTAAATGATGGAATCTATGTTATTTATATGGTATTACACATCATGAAGATATACCATTCAATATAAATGATATAAAAAATTATACACCTGAATCTTTTTATAATCATTTGAAAACATTAGATGATAATAAATCCTTGAACCTTTTTTGACAACGGGAATTAGAGAAATATGGTAATAAACAAGATGTATTTTATACTTATATGCGTATAATTCATTTTGTTATAAGTAAAAGAGTCTAATAAATTATGTAACAACATACGTAATATATTTAAGTTCAATTATAAGTATTTTACTAATTAATTATAATATAGTTAAATTATTAATGATATAAATTATTAATATACTATGGGGGTAAGGTTGAAAGGGGTATATATAAATATATATGAGTTTATAGATAATTATATATACATATTTATATATATATATATATATATATAAATCTAGAGTAATATAAAAATGTAAAAAAAAAATTAATATAAAAAAGAATAAAAAATGAGAATTTTAAAAAGTAATCCTTTATTAAGAATATTAAATTCATATTTAATAGATGCACCTACACCAGCTAATATTAGTTATTTATGGAACTTTGGGTCATTATTAGGTTTATGTTTAGTTATCCAAATTGTAACAGGTGTTACATTAGCTATGCACTATACACCTAGTGTAGCAGAAGCATTTAACTCAGTAGAGCATATAATGAGAGATGTTAATAATGGTTGATTAGTACGTTATTTACACGCTAATACAGCATCAGCATTCTTCTTCATAATGTATTTACACATAGGTAGAGGTTTATATTATGGATCATACAAAGCACCAAGAACATTAACATGAGCTATAGGTACAGTTATAGTTGTTTTAATGATGGCAACAGCATTTTTAGGTTATGTTTTACCATATGGTCAAATGAGTTTATGAGGTGCTACAGTTATTACTAATCTTATGAGTGCTATACCTTGAATAGGTCAAGATATTGTTGAATTTATTTGAGGAGGTTTCTCTGTTAATAATGCAACATTAAATAGATTCTTTGCATTACATTTCCTATTACCTTTTGTATTAGCTGCATTAGTAGTAATGCACTTAATAGCATATCACGACGTAGTTGGATCAGGTAATCCTTTAGGAATATCAGGTAATTATGATAGATTACCTTTTGCTCCATATTTTGTGTTTAAAGATTTAATAACAATATTCTTATTCTTTATAGTATTATCAGTATTTGTTTTCTTTATGCCAAATGCATTAGGAGATAGTGAAAATTATGTAATGGCTAACCCAATGCAAACACCACCTGCTATTGTACCAGAATGATACTTATTACCTTTCTATGCAATATTAAGATCTATACCTAATAAATTATTAGGTGTTATAGCTATGTTTGCAGCTATATTAGCTTTAATGGTTATGCCTATAACAGATTTATCAAAATTAAGAGGTGTGCAATTTAGACCTTTAAGTAAAATAGCTTTCTTTGTTTTCGTAGCAAATTTCTTAGTATTAATGCAATTAGGTGCAAAACACGTTGAAACACCATTTATAGAATTTGGACAAATTTCAACTGTTTTATACTTTGGACATTTCTTTGTAATAGTACCTGTATTAAGTATAATAGAAAATAGTTTAGTTGAAATAGCAACTAAGAAATAATAAATTATATAATAAAATTAAATTTGTTATATAATTTCTATTTATTATTATTAATAATATTAATAATAATTATAAATTTAAAGGAGTTTGAGCAGAGGGTTCTGCGTTTCGATTGCAAATCGAAATAAAGGGATTCGAGTTCCCCGAACTCCTATATATAACAAGTAATATACCTAATATGCTTAATAAATTAAGTACTTAACATACTAACTTCATAGTGTACAATATAGATGAAATTACATATTTCTATAGTAATTATAAGTGTAAAATATAAATTTAAATTTAACTAATAAAAAAGTTATATTATACTAAAAATATAATATATATTTCTTATATAAAGTATTACATAGGTATATTTATTATATATAAGTATATTTTAATATAATATTATAATTACCAGATATATGATAATTATAAAAAACTGCAAGTTAATTATAAATGAAATATTCTATATATAGTAATAATGATAAAATTAAAAATGTTAAGTATAATTTCAATTTTAGAAGGATTATTATTAATAGTACCTGCTTTATTAACAGTTGCTTTTGTAACTATAGCTGAAAGAAAAACTATGGCTAGTATGCAAAGAAGATTAGGACCTAATGCTGTAGGTTATTATGGTTTATTACAAGCATTTGCTGATGCTTTAAAATTATTATTAAAAGAATATGTAGCACCAACACAAGCTAATATTATTTTATTTTTCATTGGACCAATGATAACTTTAATTTTTGCTTTATTAGGTTATTTAGTAGTTCCTTACGGTTCAGGGATATTTGTATCAGATTATAGTTTAGGTATGCTTTATATGTTAGCAGTATCTTCTTTAGCTACATATGGTATATTACTAGCAGGTTGAGCAGCTAATTCTAAATATGCCTTTTTAGGTTCATTAAGAAGTACTGCTCAATTAATTAGTTATGAGTTAATATTAAGTTCTGTAATTTTATTAGTAATATTATTAACAGGTAATTTAAATATGATTACTATAGTAGAATCACAAAGAGTAGTAGATTTCTTATTACCATTATTTCCTTTATTTATAATATTCTTTATAGGTTCTATAGCAGAAACTAATAGAGCACCTTTTGATTTAGCTGAAGCAGAGTCAGAACTTGTTAGTGGGTTTATGACAGAGCATTCTGCTAGTATTTTTGTATTCTTTTTCTTAGCTGAATATGCAAGTATTGTATTAATTTGTATGTTAAATAGTATATTATTCTTAGGAGGATATTTATGTATTATACCTGTAAATTTAATAATAGATGTTTTAAATACAGTATTTGGTGTAGATAGTTCTATACTAGAAGAAATATTTGTAAATATCTCATCTTCTCCTTTAAATTTAGCAGTAAAAACTGCTTTCTTAGTGTTTACATTTATTTGAGTTAGAGCTTCTTTCCCTAGAATACGTTTTGATCAATTAATGTCAGTTTGTTGAACTGTATTATTACCCTTAATAATAGCATATGTAGTATTAATACCATGTGTAGTTTATGGTTTAGATGCTTTACCTACACAAATATTATTATAAGAATAAAATTAAAAATAAGTACTATATAATAGTATAAAAAAACTTTATGTCGTTTATAAAGTGTAAAAAAATATGTAAAATATATTAAATAAACAGTAAGTAAAAAAAAAATAAAATATTTACAATGTCTTTATTATTATTATTAGTGCCTTTAATAGGTATAAGTTTTGTAACAATAGAAGCAAATTATGGTTTATCTTTAGTTAACAATATTAAAATAAAATCTATAGCCTTAATTACATCAATAATAAATTTAGTTATTTCATTAATAATGTTTATATTATTTGATTTTAGTAGTAAACAATTTCAGTTTATTGAAGAACACTATCAAATAAGTTATTTTGATATTTATTTAGGTGTAGATGGTTTATCTATATACTTTATATTGTTAACAACAATAATAATGCCTATAGCAATATTATCTAATTGAAATTCAATACAATCAAAAAATGTATTATCATTCGTGGTAATAATGTTATTATTAGAAACATTACTATTAGCAGTATTTTTAGTATTAGATATATTATTATTCTATATCTTTTTTGAAAGTATATTGCCACCTTTATTTTTATTAATAGGATTATTTGGATCAAGTAATAAAGTAAGAGCTAGTTTTTATTTATTCTTATATACTTTGTTAGGTTCATTATTTATGTTATTATCTATAATAGTTATGTCTTCAATAATGGGTACTACAGATTTTGATGCTTTATCAAAAGCAAATTTTAGTTATGTAACACAATTATTTTTATTTTATGGTATATTTATAGCTTTTGCTGTAAAAACACCAGTAATCTTTTTAAATACTTGATTATTAAAAGCTCACGTTGAATCACCATTATCAGGTAGTATTATATTAGCTGCATTAGTTTTAAAATTAAGTTTATATGGTATATTTAGATTAATGTTACCTTTATTACCAAAAGCTTCTTTAAATTATACATATATAATATATGTTATTGGTGTTATTACAATAATATATGCAAGTTTTAGTACTTTAAGAACTATAGATATTAAAGAACTTATTGCTTATTCATCTGTATCTCACGCAGCTGTTTATTTAATAGGTGCATTTAGTAATACAGTACAAGGTATTGAAGGAGCAATAGTTTTAGGTTTAGCTCACGGTTTTGTATCACCTGCTTTATTTATTTGTGCTGGAGGTATTCTATATGATAGATCTTCTACAAGATTAATTACATATTATAGAGGTATGGCTCAAGTTATGCCTATATTCTCTATATTATTCTTTATATTATGTTTAGGTAATAGTGGTACACCGTTAACATTAAATTTCATAGGTGAATTTATGTCATTATATGGTGCATTTGAAAGAATGCCTGTATTAGGTATATTAGCTAGTACTTCTATAATATTAGCGGCAGCTTATACTATATTTATGTATAATAGAATAGCTTTTGGTGGTTCATACTCTGTATACTTTGTAGAAAATATAGGTGATGTAACTAGAAGAGAGTTTATTATGTTATTAGTATTTGTAGTATTAACAGTATTATTCGGTATATATCCCGCACCAATATTAGATGGATTACATTATTCAGTAACTTCTCTAATATATAGTGTAAATTAAAATACATATTATATATATATATATATTACATAATGATTAATTATGTATCTTCTTACTAGCTCAATGGTAGAGCAGAATACTTCTAATATTTAGATCCGAGTTCGATTCTTGGGTAAGAATTTAAATAAAAATTTATTATTTTTATTAATTAGCCTTTATAGCTCAACGGTAGAGCGGGATACTGTTAATATCTTGATAGATGTTCGATTCATCTTAAGGGCTTTTTTTACATTTTACTATAGATATCAAAAAAAGAAAAAATCAAAATTAAAAAAAAAAAATAAATGCCACAATTAGTACCATTCTTTTTTGTAAATCAAGTAGTATTTGCTTTTGTTATATTAACAGTGTTAATATACACATTTACTAAATTCATATTACCAAAATTTGTACGTATCTTTATTTCACGTATTTACATAAATAAATTATAATATAAATATTTTATTATTATTATAATTACGTATAAAACAAAAAATAAGAAAAAATAAATTAACAAATAGAAATTTTTCTATTTATCATAGTAATTATTATTGAAATAATCATAACTATTGAAAAATAATAAATTAATACTTAAATATATTAACAAATAAACAATTCTATGCGTCAATTAGATTTTGTATTAAGTCCACTGGACCAATTTGAAATTAGAGATTTATTCTCTATAAACGCCAATTTATTAGGTAACATACACCTATCTTTAACAAATATAGGTTTATACTTATCTATAAGTATTTTTATAATTTTAATATATAGCTTATTAGGTACAAATAATAATAAAATAATACCTAATAACTGATCAATAAGTCAAGAAAGTATATATGCTACAGTGCATGGTATTGTAATAAATCAAATTAACTCAAATAAAGGACAAATGTTCTTCCCTTTTATGTATGTATTATTCATGTTTATATTAGTAAATAATTTAATAGGTTTAGTACCATATAGTTTTGCTTCAACATCACATTTTATTTTAACATTCGCAATTAGTTTTACTATTGTTTTAGGTGCAACAATATTAGGTTTCCAAAGACATGGATTGAAATTCTTTTCATTATTTGTACCTTCAGGTTGTCCTTTAGCTTTATTACCTTTATTAGTTTTAATAGAATTTATTTCATACTTATCTAGAAATGTTTCATTAGGTTTAAGATTAGCCGCAAATATTTTAAGTGGACACATGCTTTTAAGTATATTAAGTGGATTTACATATAATATTATGACTAGTGGTATAATCTTCTTTATCTTAGGATTAATACCTTTAGCTTTTATTATAGCATTCTCAGGATTAGAGTTAGCTATAGCATTTATCCAAGCACAAGTTTTCGTAGTATTATCGTGTTCTTACATTAAAGATGGACTTGATTTACACTAATTAAAATGAAAAACATAAAAGTAAAAATTTATAATTCGTAATGATTATAAATTCTTTTCATTTATACTAATTTTGATCTATTAGTATGGATTATATTAACAATGTATATATATATATATATTATTAATTGTATGTTAAAATACATAAAATTATATTATACTTATTAAATAAGATAGTTTATTAAAAAGAGATATAAAAATTATATGTTAATAGGAAAGTCCAATACTAAATATGCATATATGTTCATATGCTATATGAACTTTATAAAGATATAAGGATTTTTACAGAAACTAATAATTATTTTACTTTAAAAATAATTTCGAACACTAATCTTATGTTTAGTTTTTATTTAGAATTATTATAATTTACAACAGGAACTGGCTTATTTATATTCTTTTTTAAAAGTAAAAAAAATTTAATATGTATAATACAATATAGGTATTATATACCAAAATAAAAATTATAGAGAGTTTGATGATGGCTCTAACTGAACACTGTCCAAGTACTTGACACATGCTAATCGAACGACTAATTAGGTTTTAGATAATATTATTTAAAACTAAGTAGTAGTGGTGTACAGGTGAGTATAAGATAAATTGGCTACCTTAAACCAAGGGAAAAATCCCTTATAAATAAATAAAGGTAAAAAAAAATCCGGTTTAAGATGTTAATTTTTATCTCGGTGAGTAGTAGGAAAGGTAATGACTTTTCTAGCAATAACCGTAGTCGTAACTGGAAAGTTGATCGACCACATTGGGTCTGAAAAAAACCCAATGCTTTTTTGTACAGCAGTGAGGAATATTGGTCAATGGCCGGAAGGCTGAACCAGTAACTTGGAAGAATGTAAATGTATTTGTATAAATATAATAGCGATTAATTCGCATAAAATTCTAAATAGGTTGTATATAATGACATAATCTATTTATAAGTCTTGACCAAACTACGTGCCAGCAGTCGCGGTAATACGTAGAAGGCTAGTGTTAGTTATCTTTATTGGGTTTAAAGGGTATGTAGACGGTAAACTAAACTCTAAAAGAGTACTTTTTTACTAGAGTTATATATGAGAAGGAAGAATTTCTGGAGTAGAGATAAAATTTTTTGATACCAGGAGGACTGTCAACGGCGAAGGCGTCCTTCTATGTAATAACTGACGTTGAGAGACGAAGGCTTGGGTAGCAAACAGGATTAGATACCCTAATAGTCCAAGCAGACAATGATGAATGTCATACATTAGAAAAGATTTAATGTATAAACGAAAGTGTAAGCATTCCACCTCAAGAGTACTATGGCAACATATAAACTGAAATCATTAGACCGTTTCTGAAACCAGTAGTGAAGTATGTTATTTAATTCGATGATCCGCGAAAAACCTTACCACAGCTTGTATAACAGTTATGAAAAATTGTAACAAGCGCTGCATGGCTGTCTTTAGTTAATGTCGTGAGATTTGGTTAACTCCTTTAATTAACGAAAACCCTCACTTTATTTATTTATATAGAGTGGTTCACTACTACATTGGACTAGATAATAGGGATTAAGACAAGTCATTATGGCCTAAATGCTGTGGGCTATAGACGTGCCACATACGCCTTTACAAAAGGATGCGATATTGTGAAATGGAGCTAATCCTCAAAAAAGGAAATATTATGAATTGTAGTCTGTAACTCGACTACATGAAAAAGGAATTACTAGTAATCGTGAATCACCATCGTCACGGTGAATTTTTTCTCAGTTAGGTACTAACCACTCGTCAGGCGCTGAAAAAAGAAGATGCAGTAAGTTTGATTTTTTCTGTGTAAAATTATATATAATTAGGTATATAAATATGCAGGAAAGTTTTCGTATGCAAAACTTTGATTGGTGTTAAGTCGAAATAAGGTTCGTGTAATGGAAATTGCACGGGGAGTATAAACATTAAAAAAAATTTATATATATATATATCATAGTATTTATATCATAGTATTTATACTATGGTATATATAATCTTTAAAATGGCAAATTGGAACTATTTCCAACTGGTTCGAATCCAGAAAAAAGATAAGTTATATAAGGAAGGGTCCGTTTGTTGGTTTACGGGTTGAGCTGTAAACTCAATGGCTATAGGCCATCGAAGGTTCGATTCCTTTTCTTCCTAATTAGATAATTATTCTAATCCCATCTTGATATTTTATTTTTGTAAAATATATTGATAGATTTAATTTTTTTTTTATGAATAATATTTTTTTATTAAATGATTATATTACTAATGGATTTAGAATAGAATTAGTAGATATTATTTATATTGTTTCGTTATTATTAGGTGTACTTACAATAATAAGTAGAAATCCTGTTGTATCAGTATTATTTTTAATAGGTTTATTTGTAAATATAGCTGGTTTATTAATATTAATAGGTTATAGCTTTATGGGTTTAGCTTATATTTTAGTATATGTAGGTGCAGTATCTATATTATTTCTTTTCATTTTAATGTTAATTAATATTAGAATTTCTGAGCTTTTAAGTGAAACTAATAATGATATACCTTTAGCTATATTAACAGTTTTACTATTCAGTTATATAATAGGACAAGTGTTACCTGTAAATTTAACAGATAATACTATAATATCTTCTTCATCAAATTCATTTTCAGAAGTATATAATGTGCAACTAGATAATCAAATTTTTAATTTAGCTGATTTAAAACAACAAATAGGTTATGCAAGTAGTAATGGATGAGATAGTTCATTAATAGAACCTACACATATAGCTAGTATAGGTAATATAATGTATACAAGTTATTCAATATGATTAATAATGAGTTCAATTATTTTATTACTAGGTATGGTAGGAGCTATAGTTATTACTATAAAACAAAAATAATAAAGATAAGAATAATTTGAGCATTTTTTTAAATTAAAAATATGATATATACATCAAAAAGTAATTTTCAAAATCATCCTTTTCATTTAGTTTCACCTTCACCTTGACCTTTATTTACTAGTGTTTCATTATTTATATTAACAACAGCTACAGTTTTATTTATGCATGGATTCCAAGGGTTTGAGTATTTAGTACCTGTAGCTATATTTAATGTAATATATGTTATGGGATTATGATTCAGAGATGTTATCTCAGAAGGTACATATTTAGGTAATCATACAAATGCAGTACAAAAAGGATTAAATTTAGGAGTAGGTTTATTTATTGTATCTGAAGTTTTCTTCTTCTTAGCTATATTCTGAGCATTTTTCCATAGTGCTATATCACCTAGTGTAGAATTAGGTGCACAATGACCACCACTAGGTATACAAGCAGTAAATCCTTTTGAATTACCATTATTAAATACAATATTATTATTATCATCTGGTGTAACAATTACATATGCTCACCATTCATTAATACAAGGTAATAGAAAAGGAGCTTTATACGGAACAATTGTAACAATAATATTAGCTGTAATATTCACATTATTCCAAGGTGTTGAGTATTCAGTATCTTCTTTCACAATTTCTGATAGTGTATATGGATCATGTTTCTATCTTGGAACAGGTTTCCACGGTATACACGTTATAATAGGAACAGCATTCTTAGCTGTAGGATTATGACGTATGGTAGCATACCATTTAACAGATCACCACCACTTAGGTTACGAATCTGGAATACTATACTGACATTTTGTAGACGTAGTTTGACTTTTCTTATATATCTCTGTATACTACTGAGGTTATTAGAAATATAAATTATTTATGACCCTTAAAAAGGGTAAGAGACTTTAGTTTAATGGTAAAACATGTGACTTTTAATCATTATAATATGGGTTCAAATCCCATAAGTCTTAATAAAAAATAAATATAATATAATATAATATATAAATGACTATAAGTTAATGGTAGACTGCTTATTTACCATATAAGATGTGCTGATTCGAATTCAGCTAGTCATAAATAGTATAGTTTATTTTTATTATTTTATGGCTATAAGTTAATGGTAGACTGTTTACCTTCCAAGTAAAGTGTGTCGATTCGAATTCGACTAGCCGTATATAAATATTTAGGGTTAGTAACTTAATTGGTAAAGGGTTTTCTTGTCGAGAAAATAGATGCCGGATCGAGGCCGGCCTAACCCGTATTTAAGTTAGAATGTATTATACGTATATAATATGTAAAATATAAAGGAAAAGTTGCTATTGGTAGGGTAAGATATTTGCTAAATATTGTGTTTTAACACTTAGATGTTCGATTCATCTCTTTTCCGAAGAGCATAGTTTAATAGGCAAAACTGTAAGCTTCAACCTTATATTTCTTAGTTCAAATCTAAGTGCTCTTGAATATAATATTTATTTTTATTTATTGGTTCTTTAACTTAACCGGTAAAGTGTATTCTTGATAAGGATATGTTCAGTGTTCGAGTCACTGAAGAATCAAAAAAGAGAGTTGGCTGAGTGGTTTAAGGCGGCTAGCTTGAGTCTAGCTAAGGATAAAAACTTTCATATGTTCGAATCATATACTCTCTGATACCTATAAAAAGGGGGAAAATTAAAATTAAAATTAAAATTATAATTATATAAAAATTACAGGTTAGTGTCCGGTGGTTGGTCGCTTCATTTGGGTTGGAGATTGTTTATGTTCGAATCATAATAACCTGATATATATATATATATATATAAAATAAAATAAAAATATTCCACAATATAGGTGATATGTATCATATACATCTTGAGAAATCAAGGCAAGTATAAAAAGAAACTATTATGGATGGTTCGCTATATATTTCAAGATTTATCTAGCAAGTGGCAATAGAAATCAAAGAGAAATCTTATAATTAGACAAAGTGAATTGAAATATCTTAGTAACTTTAGGAAAAGAAATCAAACGAGATTGTTATTTGGTGTCTTCTAAATAACAAAAGCCTATATAAAAAATTAAAATGGAAAAAATCTGTTTGAATAAAGGGGAACCTTCCTCTAAGGCTAAATAAAATATATAAGCGATAGCGTAGAAGTACCGTGAGGGAAAAGGCTGAAATAGTAGTTTTATAAGCAGCTCGAGTGAAATTTTAAATAAATAATAAGAGCGTACCTTTTGCATAATGGGTCAGCAAGTTAATTTTAGATGCAAGCATATAATAATAGTGTTATTGTTTGCTTAGATAAACCAATTATGAAAAAATGAATAAGTATCTAGGATTAGACCCGAAGGCTAGTGATCTTACCATGATCAGGGTTGTAAAAGCCCGAACGGGTTATCGTTGTAAAGATATCCGATGAATTGTGGTAAGTTAGTGAAAGACAAAACTGACTAGTATAGCTGGTTTTCCGCGAAACCTATGTAAGTAGGTAATTTAATTAACATCTTAGCAGGTACAGAACTGTGATCTCGGACAATACCATAGGTATTTGTCAACATCGGGGGGTTGTAGTGACTTTACCGGAGAGTATTTGCACTCGGAAGGGCAAAGATGAATGTTAAATAATCGGACATAGTGCGATAAGGTTGTATGTCTAAAGGGAAACAGCCCAGAACAAGAGTTAAGGTTCCAAAATTATTGTTAAGTGAAATTAAGGATGTTTTCTTTTAAAACAATCAGGAAATAGGCTTAGAAGCTGCCATTTTTTGAAGACCTCGTAACAGAGCACTGATTAAATTTTTAGGAGAAAACGCCGAAAATTTAACGGATCTAAAATAATATACCGAAACCTTGTACACATAATATGTGGGGTAGCGGAACATTGGATAAAAAAGTTTATATTTATATTTCTTAGAGATATAAATTAAGGGATAAAGGTATAATGTACAAATATTAGTATTTGTATACTATAAAGAGAATTAGTAAGGGTACTTAAATAGGGGTACTTGTGAAAGGTCTTTTGTAATTTTTCGAGGTTAAGAAAAATAGTTCCTTTATTTTTAGTTTTAGTAGTATGTTAACCTATAGGTATTTTAATACTTCATTGGACTAAAACTATCTAAATAATTTCCAAGAGACAATGCTGACATGAGTAACGAAAAAGGCTTTTAGCCTCGCCTTAAGCTTATGGCTTCTATTTCAAACCGGTGTCTAAGAATATTAATCAAAGGATAATTTTGATGATATATAATATACTCTTGTAAATAGAGTAAAAAGTAAAACCTTTATTAAGTAATAAAGGTTCTGGAAAACTTTTTACAAAGTTTATATATTTTAAAATATATAATCAGAAACATATTACACCGTACCTAGAATCTAACCCAAGTAAGCAAGTAGAGAATACAAAGGCGTTTGAGTGAACAATCATTAAGGAACTCGGCAAATTGACTCTGTACCTTCGGAATAAGGAGGGCCATTATTATTAAATATGAAGTACTAATAGTATCTCATATTAATAATAAGAGGAATCATAAAATAATGTTGTACGACTGTTTAATAAAAACACAGCACTCTGCAAAGATAAAAAATCAAAGTATTGAGTGTGATGTCTGCCCAATGTCGGCTGGGTAACGGATTTACCTTGGTTATTAACTGAGGTTTTGATGGACACCCCGATTAATGGCGGCCTTACCTATGAGGGTCCTAAGGTAGCGAAATACCTTGGCCGTTAAATGCGGTCCTGCATGAATGACTTAACGATACAACAGCTGTCTCGATGATTGTCTCAGTGAAATTGGAATAGCAGTGCAGATACTGTTTACCTCTAGATAGACGAGAAGACCCTATGCAGCTTTACTGCTACCAATTGCAATAGCAAAACTTTAAGGTGATTTCGAGTGTATAAGGCAATTGAATGATAACAATGTAACACCTTTTTTCGTCCTTAATATACGCTATTGAGGATTGGAAGGCAGTTTATGCGGGGCACAGATCCCATAAAAAGTACCTGGGTATATCCAAAGTTAATTATTGTAAATTGTAAATTTTTTTACAAATATTTTAATTTGTTATAATTATTTTTATATTTATACAGTTATTATTAGTTTTAAGTTCTAATATTATTTTTATTTTAAGTAAGATTTTAACTATATGGTGAATAGTTGTATTTTAAACTTTAAAATTTTATCAGGGTTATTCCTGTTTTTAAGTTTTAAAAGTTTTATTTTTTCATATTAATATTGAATTATTTATCTTTATTAATATGATGATGATTAGTTATATTTTAAAAGTTTAATGGCTAAATCTTGCTTTACTGTTTGATCTACAAATCTATCAGTCGCGTAAGCGGGGCATATGATCACAAGATGCATTAAGGAATGGTCTTGGATTTTTGAAAAAGTTACGCTAGGGATGTTAGTCCCCCAATATTGTAAAATATTGGTGTAATTGGGTAAATTTCAAAGACAACTAAATTAATTAGTGAATTTGAAGCGGATTTTATTATAGCAAGTAGTGTGTTATCATAAAACCGTTCAACGACTAGACTTATAATAATTAACCCAACATTTTTACTAACTATAATAAATTTGTATAATTATTATTATTACTTTAATAATAATGAAATAGATTTGGCTATTTTAACCAAACTTTAGTATTATATATAAATATGTTGAATATTATAAAATCAAAATTAAAAAATACATATAAAAAAAAATCATTAAATAATCCAAAAATTACTATTTATAATAAAGATTTTGTACCTGCTGTAAGAGATTGAAATAATAGTATTTATGTTTATAATAAAAATGCTTTAAATTTAATACCTATTGCAAGTAGATTTGTTCTTAAATTAATTAAAGGATATTTAAATTCATATAATTTAAATATAGAATATAAATTAAGAAAAAAAATCAAAATATTACGTCATAGATTAAGAAAATTGTCTATAAATAAAATATTTGTTAGTAATGGTGAATTTAAACATACTAATGATAAAGTATATATAACATTATATATATATAATAGACAAAGATTAAATTACTTATTAAAAATAGTAAATAAATATAAAAGATTATTTAAAAATCGTAAATTATTAAAAAAATTAAAATTAATAAGAAATATAGGATTAAATATTCTAAAACAACAAGAAAAAAAAGGTAAAATAATAACAAATGTTTTACCTAATTATAGTTCAAAAGTATTATTAGTAGAAAATCTTTATTATAAATATTTTATTCATAAATCTCTTACACGATTAAAATATTATATGTATTTTAAACAATTACTTTATATTAATAAAGCTAAATTTGATAATTTATATTTACAAGGTTTAATTAGTTTAATCAAAAAAATATATAAAAAAAAAGTAGAATTTAATATTATTAATTTAAAATATTTTTTTTTTAATAGTGATATTTTTACAGAATCTTTAATATTAAAATTAAGAAAAAGAAAAATAACTAAAATATTAAAATATCTTACAATTTTAGTCGATAAAGTAAAAATTAAAAATATTAAATTAAAAAGACCAAAATATTTTTTTGATTTAGATAGTTTATTTNCCGTAAATAATGATGATATTACAAATACTTTATTAAAAAATTTAATGGAACAAAATAAAACAAATTCAAAATATCTGAAAAAAATTGTATTATCTAATATTAAATATAAAAGAGTATCAGGTGTTAGAGTAGAAGCTGCAGGTAGATTAACTAAACGTAGTTCTGCTTCAAAATCTCAACAAAAACTAAAATATAAAGGAAATTTAGATAATGTATATTCTCATATGATGGGTTATAATCCATCATTATTGAGAGGTAACTTCAAACCTAATTTAAATTATACTAATTTAAATTCTAAATTTCGTAGTGGATCTTTTGGTATTAAAGGTTGATTAAGTGGTAGTTAATTATTATTTTTTTTT
>JGI26528J50254_1000487_pt1 | contig 28803 bp, 20 predicted proteins | sample ThiBiot_300_plan_FD_50254 | JGI IMG/M metagenome (IMG submission 50254)
ATCCTGACCGCGCAGGTTGTCTAAATAACCTGGCTTCTCATCTTTCCCGTCGATTTGATCGAATGGGAAATCTTGACGATCTCGAAGCTGCTATCGGCCGGGCCCAGGATGCCGTGAATGCTACTCCGGTTGATCATCCTGATCGTGCCATGTGTCTGAATAACCTAGCTTCTCATCTTTCCCGTCGATTTGATCGAATGGGAAATCTTGACGATCTCGAAAATGCTATCGGCCGGGCCCAGGATGCTGTAAATGCTACTCCAGTTGATCATCCTGACCGCGCTATTTATCTAAACAACCTATCTTCTCATCTTTCCCGTCGATTTGATCGAACGGGGAACCTTGACGATCTCGAAGCCATAATGCGCAATCTCTATACCGCCATGTCCCTCACGAACGCTTTACCTTCTACCCGTGTTATAGCCGCTCGCCCACTTCTCCGTCTCTATGTTATACATAATCGATGGCAAGAGGCTTCTTCAATCGCGGAACAAACTACTCAGCTTCTTCCCCTTATCTGTGGCCGTTATCTTTCCCGCGAGGATCAGCAGTATGCCATTACCCAGACCGCGGGCCTAGCTGCTGATATATGCACCATCTTCCATCACGTAAACCAACCAGACAAAGCCCTTCAGCATCTAGAGTTCGGTCGTGGCCTGATCCTAGGCTACCAAATCGATAGTCGGAGCCATATCGATCAACTCCACAGCGACCACCCGCATCTAGCCACTAAGTATGATCGCCTCCGATCTATCTTGTCACAACCTTTGCACTCAGTGGAACCCTCGAAGACTGCGCAATTAGTGGAGTGGAAGAAGAAGGCTCCCCGTGAGCTGAATGACTGCCTAGCCTCTATTCGCCAACAGCCAGGATACGAGCGGTTTCTTTTGGAGCCTACCGTTGACGAACTCACTGCTCAGGACACCGACGGCCCAGTAGTAGCGGTTAACATAACCGACTTTGGCAGTCATGCAGCCATCATCTTGGAGGGTGAAATTTACTCTGTTAACCTGCCGCTTATGCTTCGTCCGCCCCATTTTGGGTTAGATCGTCTGCTGCGCCGGTTTCAGGCAGTGGGCCAGCGTGGACCGCGCGATGTCCCAGACGACTTAGAAGCATCACACCCGATGGTCAGATTTGCAGGATCATACCATGACCCTGAAGCCCTTTCTTGGCTGTGGGACCACTGTGTGAAGCCAATCCTAAACTTCATCGACACTCGGATTCCTACGCCGCCTGCCATGCATCGTATCTGGTGGATGGGAACCGGAACAGCTAGTGCGCTTCCATTCCATGCTGCTGGACGTCATGGCGATCCAGGTCAAAGCACCATTGACCGCGTTATCTCTTCATATACGCCGACTATTAAAGCACTCTCCTATTCACGATCCCAGCTGTCCAGATTAGCCGTTCGCGACACCCAAACTTCGGTAGCTATCATGGCTATGCCCACTACACCAGACGCCGGGCAGCTACCAGGCGTCGAGCCTGAGATCCAGGCCATTAAAAGGGCTGCTAGTTCTATATTCGCTATTCAGGTACAGAAGCATCCCGAGGCTACGGCCGTACTACAGGCTATGCAAGAAATTGACATTATTCACTTTGCGTGCCACGGGTCCTCCGACCCTATCAATCCGTCTAAGAGCCATCTCCTCCTCCAGAGACATGGGCCGACCGGCCCATCAGTTGATCGACTCACGGTGCAGCAAATCTCGGATCAAGTGATTAACCGGGCGCAAATCGCCTTCTTATCAGCGTGCTCAACCGCGGAGGTTACCGCGAGCAAATATACGGACGAGGCGATCCATTTGGCCAGCGCGTTCCAGGTGGCCGGCTTTGGACACGTGATTGCCTCTCTGTGGTCGGTCAATGACGCCGTTTGTGCAGTCGTGGCGTACCATTTCTACCGTCATCTGGCCATACATACGAGCGGGCCGCCCTCGAACCGATCTATCGCCGAGGCCCTGCACGCTGCCGTGGTGTGGCTCCGCCGGACCGAGATGCCCAATGTCTGGGCATCGTTTGTCCACTATGGTGCTTGAATATTACAAATTCGCTCCCCTTATTCTTGGGTTTGGTGTCTTATTCTATGTCTGAGTCCTCCTTTTGATGCGTTTCCTCTACCCTCACACACTGTACTTCCGATACTGAAGTAGTCTTATCGCGTTAATAGCTGCACATATAGATTGGCCGTAGATGCTTTTAAGACAAACCCCTTTTTTTATGTGCTATACACTGGATCTAGAGGCTAGAAAACACGTTATACAATCGCATGCGAAGGATTATCCCCCTGTTTAATAGCCGTTTGATAGATTATAAGTCGCTTATTTTTGTCCCTAAAGTTCCTGCACTGGATTCGGGCAACGCGATCGCGAACCGCATGAGAAAGAGGTTAACAAAGTAAGTAAGGTAGTTGCACTTCAGTGGTGAGTCTGAACGGACGGTGTTAAAACCCAGGTAGAGCAGGACGTGTTGTTTACATTAGGGCGGGAGAGATCTACGATTCTAAACGAGGAAAAGGGGTAGGTCTGTCTAGGCTAGTAGTGTCAAGGTGCGGGCTTAGGATACGGTATGGAACAGAATAAGTTGTATTAGTAGTTCACGCTACAGGCGGGGGGTGCAGGTTAGGCTATCGACAGGTACATAGACCAGACGCAGCTCGAAGAGCTGCAACAGGATCGATATATCAGAATTGTAGAAATACAGTGTGGATCGCGTGTGCAGGTTAGGTGGCGGAATATTACAGGCTATGAAGAGGGTGACGTTCTGTGGGCCTCCTGTAAAGAGAGGTGGTGTTGGGGAATAAGTACTGATCGTCAGGTGATCAGGCACGGTACTTAGTCAGCAGCTCTCTATTTGTAGTCAGGCCATACTTTAGCTGTATTATCTCTCTCTCTCTCTCACACACACACACACACACACACAGAATCAAGCACTAATTATGACTCATTTCCCCCCTAGTTCGATCCAGACCTTCTGGTAATTTATATTGATAACATAGTGTAGTGGGGTGCCTTGGGCACCCACTGGTCACATGATATCGCACCTTTTCTCATCAGACTTTTAGGTTAGATCAGATCAATCAGTCACTCATTCAGATTCAGATTCATTCCTTTCTTCTTGGGGTAGTCATAGCCAGAGAGCTTGCTTAGAGTAGGCTCGCACCACTTTCCCCTTTACAATAGTACAATAGGAACTTGGGCATCGTCCTCTAACATAATCGCTACGAAACGCTCCAAGCATTTTCTATACTGGATACCACTTTGTCAGGAAAAGGTCTAGAAATAGTGCGATAAAGCTCCTGCATTGCTCTACGGACGATCAGGCTCATATATAGGAGCGCTATGAAGCTTCCTACTAAGCAATAGAATAAGGATATCGCTGAAAACTTAAAGGTTATATAGGCTCCTGTTTGACATGTTAAATATAGTGACGAGTTCTTTGGTATAAATATACAGGAGTTTCTAGCTCATCTAGGACCGCAAGTCACGTTCTATTTATCCATTACACGATGGCTTATTCTCATCTGATCACCGAACTCGTTACTATTTTTATATCCGTACCTTGTTCCCCTCCAATTATGGATTCTTTCCTGGCATAGACGCTACGAGCAAGGCTTCGTCCACTTCCAATGACCGGAGATATGTGTTAACATAAGGATTTCTGCTCTGTGAGGGACAGTTTTCTACTAATAGACTGGGATACCTGCATGAAGGGCTGGCAGGAATATATTAATCAGGCTGTTAAAAGAGTGTTACCACATAATTGCCATTCAACAGCTTTCGCATCTACCCTAATTGCCGGCGTCTTGCCGAATACGGACACCGATATTATGCATGGTACCATTATAGCAGATTGTGTGGACTGCTAGCGGACCCTACGGATCTTAGGTGTTCAAGAGACCCAGTTCGACAGGAACGGCTATTCAGTCCTTAGGCTCCTTTGCTGTCTCAAGGCAAAAAAACATCCTACGATATATCTTACCGAACCTTCCCACGCAAACCATCGTCACGCCTGTAAAGGTGACTAGGGAACCCCTACTAAAGTCTAGGGACTGCTCCGCGTTATTCTCCGCTGTGATAGGCATAGAGGACGACGGAATCTTTACTATGTTTTATAACATCGCTAAGAAAGTCCCGGCCTCTCTACTGCATGATCAGATTCGCCTATCTGAACGTTGTCTCTTGTGGTCGTTCGTCTCAGTCAACACGGCGCACCAACTTATAAATGATGGGTTTAACCTTAAAAATAACTGTGACGCTTAATCGCATTCAACTCCGTGGCATCGTGCTGCAGAAAACATGCATAGTGCCTCGCTATTCGAACTTTTGGGGATTCACCACAGGATGTGGATCAAGAAAATAATCTGGGTTCAACAGCACTTACGATCTGTGTCTAGAGAGGCAGTGTTGATGCGGTGCGCTGGCTAATAGATTATGGTGCCAACCCGAATGTCGGCTAGGATACAGGAGAAGCGGCTCTGCATATCATGGCGCGTTAAGTCAGTCCTATCAGCCTAAGGGTCCTGAAACTTCTTCTAAAGTCTGGATCTATCGACCCTGACGCAGGCCGGAAGACTACCGCCGGTTCACCCCCATATGTTCTTCTAAATGCCCTTGCCAGGAAGATCAATGCTATAAAGATAGAGCCCGACCTTTCCGCAAAAGAAAGGGCTAGAAGGATCTAGCGACACACACGTCGTGCGAGGGAAAATACCTTGCGCTACTCGGTCGAGGTGTGAATGCAGCACAATCATGCGTTTCAGCACCGGGCAATCCTACCCCGCAACAGCTTGCCCGTACTCTAGGGCTGCCTGACATAGGGTTATTCTGGCAGCCGAGCATTACGCGGGCGAGTGAAGTGCGACAGAAGCCGATAATATGGGGCTAACACGGGATATTGAGGTTACCTAGCGGGATCTAGGTTGGGGTAAGAGGCATAGAGCGGTCTAGTGTTCCATTGCATGGAGTGTTCCGCGCATTTTTCTATTATTGTTGTTGCATGCTTTCGTTATATAGCTTGTTTGGTTCATACTTGCCCTAAGCTAGTTAGTGTTACCGTATTTTGTTAAGTCAGCTACCGACGACTCATCTACCAAGACTAGGAATCGTCCATACCTCTATAGATATACAAATCTTACCCTATAGTAGACTGCATGACTACTGGTCTACTAAATAAAGTATTAGTGGAGAAGATTTCCTAATAGCTTAGCCTTGCTTGATCTCATAGGCACAGCGTATCTTAGAAACGATATTAGTAAATAATCAGGTTATAAACCCCCCAACCCTTATTCTTAGCTATGAATACCTCCTATGTTCGTTACCTTGACGTCCCACAGCCAATGCTCGGGAAGTGTATAATAGAATAATTAAATAGCCCGGCCGCTCTCTAGGTGGGATTAATTGATCTATTACTCATTCTAGACGCGGTACAATAGACCTCTAGCGAAGATAGCTAATCGTCCTCTATCAAGCTCTACCAAGGTAGACAACCCTTCGTTCTTCACACACTTTGCTAGTTTAGTGACCCCAGAATTGTCCTTGTAGATGGCCCGCTCTGCGGCGTAAAAGGTGATCTATAGCCTTCTTGCATCGTTAGCAAGAAACTCAAGATTATGCTCGACCATGTTAAATGCTTCCTCTAAGGGCGCTTTAAACAACATTATAAGTTCTATTTAACAGAGGGGTCATCCTAAGAGAGATTTCCGATAAGCGGGCTATCGTCTTCTTCACTCTTATAAAGACAGCTTCTTCCTCCGGTAGGCGGGTATGCATAAATGCGTTCGTCACGTAGAATTAAATCATCTCCATGTCAAAGTATGTGACGATAGCGATCGAGTGATTGACGGAGTGCAGCAACTGCCAGAGTGGTGGCCCTAGTAGGGAGCTCATGCTCAGGCTGTTAGTCTCCCCTGGCCACGATTCTCGCTTTGTGCTTGAGCAGTCGTCCATCTTGGTCCAATTTGTATGTGAACACCCATTTGCTATTCATGACCTTGTGACTCCTAGCCTCTCCCGGTTCTGTATCCCTTCAGGAGTTGAAGCTTGCATATTCCTCAAGGTGCTCATCTATCGCTTTGCTAAACTCTTTCTCATAGGGGTGATTCCCGAGTGGTCCTTCGTGCCCTGAAGGTGGAGAAAGAACTCTCTACGTTAACAGCTTCGAGTTAGTCTGTTCTTTGTTTCTAGATGCAATAAAGAAGCTGGTCTACTATTTATAGTGGACTCTGTGCTGTTTAAAGTCCCAAAAACGGTCTGACTGTTGTTAATTGACCTCATCCAGTGCTACGGGCTCAATCCGCATGGCGGGTGGAAAACGGCCTGGCTAATCAGCGTCAGACTTGGCGCTTAAATTCATCCTTTATGTGTCGGATGTTTCCCCTCCTCTAATTCTCACCCCTTTAGACCTTTCCAGCCACCCCTTCTAATTGGTCAGCCCATTGGCCAACGGTCGCTGGTGATTCAATGGGCCAATCACAAGTCAAACCCGATCGGGGAGTTAGATAATCCGCCGTCTTCTCGGTTTCATCAAAGTGATCCAGTTACATATCTTCCACAGGTTCCAACTACTGTGAATTTGTGCCGTCTATAGGCTCTAAGTGCTCCGATTTCTCCCCTCTCTCGATGGTAGGGGAGTTGTCCCCGACCGGGTTATAAATCATGGTTCCTGACGCCCTAGTTGCGAGCTCTTCTTCCTCGTCCTCGTCCTCTAACTCTAGGAGTATCACATCTTCTCTAGGAACTTCGACGAGTTTTACCGCATCCTCAACGTGCTTCAGGAGCTTGTCGGTGTAGTTGATTATATTCCGTTAAAGAAAGTCTCTTCGTCGAGGATAACATCCCTTGCTGATACGATCTCTTGTTTACAGGGGATCCAAAACCAATAGATATTGGTCGATTGATATCTAATCAGGAACCCTATATATGCCCGTGAATCCAACTTCATCAGCTCTGGACGTTAAATTGGAGATTTGATCAAGACGAATGCTTTGCAGCTATAGGCACGGAAATGGTTGATAATTGGCTTCCTAGGACCCTTGATCTTGTCCTAATTCACGATAGATTGATTGAATACCTCATAAGGAGACATCCATTCCCGTTCATCCTTATTTTTATCTCCCCGGTGGACCTCTATATTCCGCTGAGGAGTGCAATCGGACCGACACGCCGCTACCTCGATGATATACCTCCACAGGTCATGGGGAAATTTAGCTAACAACCGGATAAAACCCGGAGACGAATAGGGAACTGCGTATTTAGAACTAAATACCGGCATTTAGGATCAATCCTAGTCGATAGAAAGAAAAAATGGTGAGTATAGAAGATCGTGGTAAAGTGGACCAGGCACGAAAGAACACAAGACCTAGTTAAATGGCTAGGTTAGGACAGGGAAAGCATCCATCGAGGATGCCCAGAGCCACGTTAGAGACACCGAAGCACTTATTCAGTTCGAGACCCATAAGGAGAACGTTTACAAAGCCCTACGTCGGACAAGAGGTGAAGAAAGGAGCAATACAACTAGCTCTATTTACTATCCGTAACCAAACAGCTCATTAGCGCCGGCGTTAGCGGTTCACAGCCGCCGTCGAACCACCCTTACAGGGGACGGAAGGGACGGTGACGAATCGCGGCGGACCCAATAAAGATCTAATAAACCCTCTTCCAGCTCTTGCATTGCTGAGGCGATCGAATTGTCGAACTCGAGCTCCGTTTCTCCCGTCGCTGTATGGTCGGCATCCTGCGCATCGCAAGGGCGTACAGTGTCTTCCTCTGGCTCACTATACATGTCCGCAGGTCCTTCAAGCGGGCGGGTAGGATGATGGGGACACTCTGGCTGATAAATGCGGAGCCGCTGGGGCCAGACCCGATCGACAACGCGTTCGATGGTTATTTGCTCAAGCACGACCGGCGGAGGCGGCGACGAAGTGGCTGGAGAGCTTTGACACGAGCTTGAAGCCGGACGAATAGGCCATGCCGCCTGCCCCTCCTCGTCTTCTTCTTCCTCCTCGACCTCCATCTTCTCGTCGTACACCTTGTACTCGTGGTAGGACACTGGCAGGGGCGGAACAATGACGGCGACGGTGGTGCTAGAGCGCGGAGCATCATTATCTTCGTCCTCCTCGACCTCCATCTTCTCGTCGTACACCTTGTACTCGTGGTAGGACACTGGCAGGGGCGGAACAATGACGGCGACGGTGGCGCCAGGGCGCGGGGCATCATTATCTTCGTCCTCATGGCCGGCGAGAACATCACGAGCCTGGGTGAGCGCGCCCAGGACAGCACTGCTGCCCGCAACGCCCATGCGGCGGCCGGTAGAGATAGCTGCATCAAGAGCGGCGCGTGCAGCGCGTATTTCCCGAGCCCATTGATCCGAGAGAGCAAGCTAAGCCGGTTAGTTATATGTCCATCGGGCCTGGCTGACCGAGAAGAAGGCAAGCCGGGAATGAGCCAAGGAGCACTTACCGGAGCGTCCATGATTGATATCAAACTGAACTGAAGATGAATGCAGGAAAAAAGGACGAATCGATAGGTAGGAGAAGGGGATTGAGAATTGGTCAACAAAGATGAAGCTATTTACTCGATATAGTAACACTTTAGGGTTGACCGCCTCTATTACCGACTAGAGAAACTAGCAGAATCCTTGATCCTCTACCTCTTCTCCACCTCACAGAGAAGACTACCATAATTCCCGTCCGGAGGGTTCTTCGAGCCGGAGATTTGGTGGAGGTCGATTATATTAGTTGGGCCTGAGGACTTCTTTGCGTCTGCCGCCCGGATGGAACGTTGCAGATGGGATTATTCGGAGGAGATGGGAGACCAAGAAATGAATATAAAAGTCGATTACCCTTCTAGAAAATTAGGGTGATAATATTATATTTGCTCGCTACTATCTTTCCTATCCTACGGTCATTTTTCTTCTTCAACTTCTTACGATCTCTCCTGCCTCTTATCATCGTCATTTGATCTGGCGTATCAAATGAAGCCTTTGGCCCTTTTCCAGCCCCAGAACGATACTGCATTCATTATAAACAACATCGACCCGTCGCCGGCTTGGTCAGGCCATCAGCAACTTGCTGCGATGTCTGAATGTATTGAAGCATGAAGTTGCCAGCAATGACGTGCTCCTTCAACCAATGAAGCTGGATATCTATGTGCTTCGTCCGTGGATTTATCTGATCCGATTCAGTCAATTTAATGGCGGGCTCGCTGTTAGAAAAGATCTCTATGGGACGCACACCCCTAAATCCAATGCTCTCGATCAACTGAATCAGCCACATGGCTTCCTTTCCTGCCGCACATGCTGCGGTGTACTCGGCTTCACATGTAGACAATGCGACGGTCGTTTGCAGCTTCGAACACCAACTAATTGGGCCTCCAGCCAGCTTGAAGACGTAGCCGGTGGTGGACCTCCGAGTGTTAATACAGCCAGCGTAGTCTGCATTAACGTACCCTTACACTTTCTGTAAATTGACAAACGGGTCGTCATCGTTGTTCTGCGGTCCAAACATGATGCCATCTTCGATCGTTCCGCGCAGGAATCTGACGAGATGAATGAATCCGCGGTGATGACTGTCATCGGGGTTTTATGCATATCGTAGTAGTTTCCCAACTGGGTAAGGGATGTCCGGACGTATCATTATCATCGGAAACATCACTGACCCATTGCCCGACTGATAGCGCTGGCGCAGGCCAACATCTGGCTTCTCTACCGCCGATTTGGTGAACTTGGCTCCTTCATCCATCGAAGTGGCGCGCGTTTTCTTGCTGTCAGGGTCAAATTCATCGACGATGCGCTGTACATGCGCTGGCATGGACAACTTGATGGCGTAATCCTGGACTCCACGGCAATCATCGTACTAGGTCGTGATCGCTGTCTGTAAGCCTTCAAATGACTGGACTGATGCCACAACATCGTACTTCTCGGTCAGAACCTTCCACATCTCGGAGGCCTTCTCCTTCTTGACGATTTCATGACGAATTCCGGGAGATACTGCAGAGCAGATGATCCCCATTGCCTTTTCGTTGGCATCTTCGTATGCTTGGACATCTCGCTGATACTCCCTCATCGTGTTGGTCGCTGGACCACTATCTGGCGCAACAGGGTAAGGAACGGAGCCCAAGACATATCGGTAAACTCCTTGAGAACGCAGATACGTGATCACTGCCTCTGACCACGTCTGCCAAGTCTCCGCACTATACAGGATTGGGAGCTTGTTCAAATTGATTGTATTTCCACCCATTTTGTCTCTCCGGAACGAGCCGACGAACCGTAACTGACGGACGAATGAAAACGACGTTCGGAGGATGGGGGCGGTACTGCACGGTTAGTACCGAAAACGATGATCCACAGGATCAACAACTAGCTGGCCAACCACAGGTTGCCGCTAAACAAGACGAGGAATGTTGACGATCGGCCACCGGCTCAGTTGTGGCAGACACTAATGAGTCTGAGATATCTATGCCTGAGGTTCTGGTTATTGGCCAACCAGTCAGTATATCTTGGGGCAAAGCGATCCTTGGCTATCGTGTAATAGTCCTGAATAGCTTCCTACTGTCAACTTCCGACGTTGATAAAGATAACGTGGTTGAAAAGGATCTGTTTCTGACGAATGATAGAACAAATATGCCGCCACACAATCAGTATCCGATAGTCTAAGTTGCTACAGCCAGCCTGCCATAACCTTGCCCAAAACCTGATCGCTAATTCCCTGAATAATACGATCGTAAACAGCTGCGGAGCGCCCGGCCCGGGTGATTTCCTCATCCTCCTGGATGGTCTGGTCGGCGGTGGTCTCCATCATGCCCTCTGCGCCTGGCCCATACTGCTCCTGAATAAGGGCTGACTGGGCCATCATGACGAATTCGAAGTCTTCGCCGCCGTTATACGTATCAAATTGGATGCTTGCTTCACGGAAGCGATCTAATAAGAAATACTGTTAGCTAGCGTGTCCATCACTCAGAATCTATAGATAATCGCTCCATACTCTCGAGGTACGCGATACGGCGTCTGGCACGACGGTACGCGTACCAGAGTCCAAAGGTGAACATAGCGCCCTGACGCGCAGCAACACGAAGCATGCTAATGGTAGCCTTTGCCGCATCTATAAAAGGCATCGAGACGTTATCACCATTGCCCATAGACTGGAAAGGGGTTTAGCGACTTACCCAGCCATTGGCTGCAGTCAAGGCCCCCCTTGTACTCTGCGAGTACGTTCGGTGCTAGATCTTCGGGGTGCTCAGCTCCTGAGTTGGCTGGCATGTTCGGACTTCGGAGGCTGCGATATCAACGTGGTGTGCGGAACAGAAGCCGTGTATCAAGAAGTGTCGAAGAAGATGGAGAAAGGAGGGACGAGTTGGGAGATGAGGAAGTGTTTGCCTGAAAGATGAAGGGGAGGTGAGTGATGAGTGAATGAGGTAGGGCTGGGGAAACCACGTGACTAACACTTCACCAAGCCAGGTTTATCTCCTCCCTCATCCTTCTACTTGGCCTCACTCTACTTTCGATACCGCGTCTCGTTTGATTCAATCTCCTCTGGAAAACCTTTATCTGATGTGCTAGTGAGGCTAAAGGTCTACGCTACCCACACTATGCCTCTGAAGCGGTCAGGCGAGGCGAAGACTGAGCCACAAACGAAAACAACCACACAAGATCAGGCCCATATGCCGGAGAGCCCGGCCCGAGAACGACTAGACCAGCCAGAGCCGAGTTCTGCAGAAGAGATTCAGCCAATGGATGTAGATGATGAAGAGGAGCTGTCGGGGTTGATAGAGCCGAACGACTCCGACCTTGAGGATCCGGACGAGACACAAGCGGAAATGGCAAGGGAAAACAAAGAACGACACGAACAACGAGAAACGGAGAAGAGAGCGAAGAAGAGAGGAGGTGCTAGAACACAAGGGGCTTTCACTAGAGCTCAGCAACGAGCCCGTGACAATAGATGCCTGGAAAAAGACATCGTCCCCGCATGGAAGACTCAGCAATTCGATTTTGCCCAGGAAGCGAAGGAGAGAGGAAACGACTACCGGGCCGCAGCGGAGGAAATGAAGCGGGTTGCCGAGCTATGTGACAATGACGACGAGCGCTATGCGCTGATCAAAAACGCGGGAATCCTGGTTGAGGCGGTCATCGACAATGTCGAAGCAGCAGCGGCAGCATTCTATGGAGTTGCAAAGACTGTTCGAGGCTTCGAAGAGCGCAAGAAACGCACCCGGACCAGGAGCGGTGGTGACCGTGTCGGAGAACCCAGAGTGGCACTACCCCATCCAGGGCGGCGAGAGCGATCGGGTCACCTACGCTGAATTCGTCGTCCAGGCCCCTTCCGCTGTCGACGAGCGGGCGGGAGTACTGCCGTGCGCCTTTGGGCGCGACGAGTCTACTAGCTGGTGGAAGGACCTTCGCGCCGCGGGTATCGCCAAGGACGGTATGTCGCGGGAGTTTCCTGCGGAGGAAGCGCTTGCGGCGGCCAAATGGGACCGGGACGAATTCACGCCCACTGAGTCGGACGAGAAGCCTTGCTCAATCTCGTTCATCCACCCCTGCGCACCTCGGATCCGACCAAGACCCTCCCGCGCCACCCTGCGCATCCCGCTAACCATGGCCGCGGCCTCACGTGTATCTGACAAGAGGTGTCTTGAGAGAGACTCCCTCGGCACTATAGACGAGGTTCGAGAGGCGAACCGGGAACTAGTATCAGTCACAGCCCTGCCAGATGGCCGGCCATTGCCACACCGGATCATGCATGCGTGGGGGCCGACCAGCAGGTTTCGGCCAGATTCTCGGATTGGGTGCGCCATCCTCGGCGATATTGAATGGGATGACCCATCAGTCATACGCGAGCTTCGCAGGCTCTTTGACAGTGTAGAAAACCTTGGCGAGCGTTTTGTGAGGGAGAATCTTGAGCACACAATCGAAGCGATCAAGCGTGACTCGGACTTTTTCTTTAACACCGAGGCTGACATATATGGAGAGGCTCCCGAGACAATCGACTACGAGGAGACTGTAGGAGATGCAGCTAGAGGGGATAGATAGTTATTCTACAAGACTTTGACGAGCGGCAGAGCTTGGTACGGTGGGAAACGATCAGCATAGAGAACTAGATTAATGCTATAGGAAACTGTCTATCCTCTAGAGCTATATAGGCGATTGTGCGGTTTTAGCGGGATAAGTAGTTAATTAGGCCATATAGCACTGTATTTATGCTAGGTTCTGTTTTACTTCCCAGTAAATACGTGTTTTATAGATATCATGCCTGTCATGGCTGAGGTATCGGTCATATTTAGAGGCTTTCTGAGTTCTTTAAATGCAGCGCCTAGCAGGGGTCTGGTCTGGTCGTTTGTAGGTTCTCCCCTCCAGGAATTCGACGGAGGTCAATGAGGCCCTTCTTGATGGTGTCTTTGATGAATGTCACGGTGCGAGACCGTGACCTGTTAATAGCCTAACCTGCACCTGTCTACCTACCTGCCTGTAACGTCAACTCCTAATACTATTCTGTTCCGTACTATATCTTGAGCCTGCATCTTGACAATGAAGTTGAACTTTACATCAAGCCATTTGGAGGCACCTTTCGAATCAGAGGAGTAGACGGCCTTCAATGCATTAGAGTGGAGCAAAGAGGATAAAAATAGATAAGATACCGATTTGGTAGTCTCCTTTTCTTAGTAATAAAGACGCTATTATATTGCTAGTAAGTTAGCCATTTCCTTGTCTACACGAGGGACCTATGTTCGGCCAAGTCTTTATATCAACAAAGCAAGTGGAGGTAACCGTAAGTTGGCCTTTGTCTGTCTACATAACAGGCCTACGTTCGGGCAAGTCTTTATATCAACCTAGTAAGTCAAGATAGTCTGGATATATATTCTATCTTCCCTTCTATGTAAGATCTCGAGCTATACTATTACCAAACCTCTCTCTATTATTGTTATCCCTACAATGGACCCCTCACAGCCGGCCTTCTCTTCAAATAATCGGGTTCTTCCGAATGAAATAGTGTTTACGGTCTTCGACCAACTACTGTCTAGTGATGGTAGCACGACACACGACGGGCTGTGTACTATCCGCAAATTTGCACTCCTCAGCCGACGACGCCGAGGCCTAGCTAAGGGCTATATGGGAGGATCTGGGGGCGTCTATATACGGAGGGCACTTAATGGTCTTCCACTATGTCCAGACTATTCGACGGCTTTTGCTAGTAACCCAAGCCACCCGCCAGGCTCCTGCCATTTTGACCTCGTGTCTAAGGTTATAGATGCGGACTGTGGGGGGTGCCTCCAGATACTTATCGACTGTGGACTGAATCCTAGGGCATATAGGGATGGGGAGTCTCTTCTTTGCCGGGCCCTGCTTCATAAAAGCGTATGGGCCGACCTAACACCACTTATGTGCGCAGCCAAGGATAGCTCTGAGCGTTGTGCGGTATGGTTACTTAAACATGGCGCAGATCCTAATTATATGTCTCCTGCTGGAGAGACCGCTGCGTGGTGGGCCGCCGCTCGTATATCCTCGACTGGGTTGGTAATCCTCCGTTCTTTGGTGCCTGAGATGACGGATATTAACGTAGGCAGCGGTATTTTAGCTGGTACTCTACTCTTTGCAGTTATTGAGGGAGTTCAGACTCACGACCTGATAAACACGCGGGAGGACTTCGACACAGAGTCGGAATATTGGAGAGATCGCAGAAAGAGGAGAGCAATTGCTAACGAGATGATCGACACTATCCTGGCTAAGAGTCCGGATCTTCTAGCATAGAACAGTGCTGGAATAACTGCGAGGGATTTCGCGCGATATGCTAACCACGACAGATCGCAGGAAGGTTGAGTATACTATATAACCGTTACCCTCGGCGAAACCGTCGGAAGCCAGATCGGTTTACACCCTATTAACCTGGCACTGCAGAACACTACGAAGCATCGCTAACCATCGTAGAACATCGCAGGACAATATACCAGGAAAGGCAAGGTGCTTGACGAAGGAAGAAGACAAAGAACTCGGTTTAGCATAAGTATGGGAGGATATAGTAATATTTGTACTGTTTGCATTATTTAGTTACGGCGTTTAACGACTTAGTCATTTACCTACGCATTATCAGGGGCTCGATCTAAATAGATGCATTCATGGTACAAAGCTCTAAAAAGGTAGCTATTGAACGAAAATAACAAGCATGAGGGAGGAAGGTGCCGCCAAGGGTCCGTGGGTGAAGCAGGCCCTGGCCGATGACTCATCCTACACCCTGATTGGTCGGGCACTTCAGTCACCGCCTCGCCTGGCCCGCCAACCAGAAGCCACCATATCGTACTGCCGCATGCCCAGTCCCTGTCACGCATAGTTAACTAGGTAGTTATTAGACGACCGTCCTCGCCTCGTCAACCAATCAAAGGCCATTGCGATATACTCTCACGTGATCAGTACGTGCTCAGGCCCTGTCAGGTGTCGGCGGTAGTGGGGATTCCCTGCAACCTTCATCGTCCGCGTCCCTGTGTTCCAGATCTGATGCGCGGCCAGAGGAGATACGAGGATAAAGTCCCCTGGCTTCTGCTCAACAACGTAAGTCTTGAACGGCGCTGCCTTCCAGGCATTAATCTGGGCGAAATGGTCTTCGATATCGATGTGCTGGCAGAGTATTGATGTCCAGAAGTCGGAGACTATATGGCGATCTTTAGTCTCTGTCATGAACCAGATAGATGACCCTGGACTAGTGCGCTTTCCATGCTCTGTAGACCCGTCGGATGCCTCTACCATGATATTGTGACCGAGACCCCCGCACATTTCCTGGTGTGATGGCGTGTAAGTTCCCTCATGGCCGATGTAGCACATTAAATTCTCCGCTCGCATGTTAGAAGGAAGGGAACTCATTAAATCTCTAGCCCTGGCAGTAGGCGTCTCTGTCCCCTTTTTGCGTGACGAGGCCGCCGATGCTGCTCGACGACCCTTAAAATCCTGGGGACCGTCATTCAGATAGAAGAGTGACGGCGGTATAAACTATTTCAAATAGTCGTGCCACTCCTACGTGCAGTCAATATCCTTCAGGTATATTCGCTGCCGATTAGGATCCTTGTAATTGAATTCGTTCCAATTACTCCCAAGAAGCGGCACGTTTTTCAAGCAATGGTCGATTATAAGAGGCAGATTCGATTTTGTTATGAGGTTCCGCGCGACTTCCACTGTTGGAGACTTGCGATCAGAGACCGACCACGGGATTAGCGAGAACGCTTACTCTTGTGCGAATAGTTGCGCCACAGCCAGTTCTCTAAGAACAAATCGCTGTCTAGTCGTTGGATGTACCCCTCAACAAGTAAGGGCTTGCCCCCGCGAACTATATAGAGCTAGACAAGTTTTTTAAATGTGTCAAGACCCTGCGCATCGATCGAACTGTAGTGGATCCGGCCACTAACTCGAAATTCGGCGTAGATTCCACCAGGTTGGAATCGGAGATATCGGCCTGAAGGTAGCGCTCGGTCGTTCGGCCGGCATCTTGAAGGGATGGGTGAGTGGGTTTAATAATAGAACGAGCCAAGATATAGTTATTATCAGACAAACACCACCAGTCGATATATATCAGAAGGTCTGGAGAGAACCAGGGGAGAAAGGAGCCATAATTAGTACTTGATTCTCTGTCTCTGTGTGTGATAAATATAGGCGAGGTGAGATAGACCCTACAAACAAAGAGCTGCTGACTAAGCCAAGCATTAAGGTGTCGACATTATTGTAATTACTCAGTACATCTATAATAGTTCTCGTACGAAGTTCTCCTGCAAAGTTCCAACGGCACCAATCATCGATAGAGACTGACAGGGAGTGCGACAACGTCAGTTTGTTCCTATAGCACAGAGCATCGATAGAGAATGACTAGAAATAAACGATAATGCTGGTTTGTTCCCGCAGTACCGAGTAACAATTTTGACGCTCTCTTCAGTATAGTCACTAGCTAGTCATCAGAATGTGGCCGTCTCAGATCCACAGTACTATATATAGCATAGCCGAGGCTGATACTTGGGTGTTCGCGCCATCCATGCAGCACCGGGCATAGGACGGAGGAAATCAATGGAACGGAAGAGCCTCCGCACGTGCTGCGCGAGGATAACAATAGAGAATGACTGGAACCGGATCCTGCGCACTAAGAAGTGGCGCTGAGATGTTGCAGCCTGCGTATTGAGGCGTGGGCGCAGAGGCATTAGAGCCTGAATTTAATCCTCAGTCCAATCCTCAGTCCAATCCTCAGTCCAGTCCTCAGTCCAATCCTCAGTCCAATCCTGAATTTAATTCTCGTCCCAATTCAATCCTCAATTACTTAGGGTTAGGGTTATCTTTGCAAGCTTTTTGGCGGAGCAGTTGACTGGAAAGCCCGGGAGCAGGCCACTGTCAGCACCTCCACCACAGAGGCAGAGTTCCTGGCTCTGACTGAGGCTGGGAAGTTGTGTTTTGGTGGAGACGATTGTTCTCTGCTCTACAGGTTGATCTACAGAGACAAATCACTATTCAGTGTGATAATCGACAAACCATTGATCTCCTAACGAGAAAAGACGCTCAATACTACACCAAGCTCAGGCACATTGACATTTATCACCATTGGCTCAGGCAGGAGGCCCAACAGGGAAGAATTGACATTCGATGGACCCCTACAGCAAGCATGGGAGCAGACGGTTTGACCAAGCTCCTCCCGGCCCAAAAACACCAAGAATTTGTCAAGATGCTTGGTTTACATGATTTGGAAAGCTTCATTACTGCCTAAACCAGCGATCAGCCTGGCGCTAGGGGGGGTGTGACGAGCAGCCCAATTGGCCATGATCCACCGGATTCAACTCCGTGAGGTGGCCCCATGTAAAGAGGCCATCTCAACCACTTATTTGTTGGGGTTTTTCCAACCCCAGTCTGATTCAACTGTTTCATCAAGCTGTGTATTTAATCAGGGCCTCCGGCATGATGCTAGGGGCCAGGACCTTCATTCCTTTGTGTATCTACCTGAATATGATCATTAGTCTCCCTGATTAAGACATAGTTTCTTGGGGTCGGCTTCGGAGAGGTTGATTTCCATCGGGTAATGTGTGCAAGTACCCAAACTCGTCAGGACTTTATTACTAATTTAGGAAACTTCTACAACCTCAATTGCTTACAGAAACGGGTAATCACTGGAAGTGTTCCTCACATGACGGTACGGCCGGTGTTAGCTAACTAGTCAGCACTGCCAAGGCCGATGTAACCCGCCGCACCTTCTCTAGATGGTGAGATAGTCCCCTATAGCATAGGATTTAGAGCTTTACGCCGATCGTCTTCCTCCCCCGGCCTAGTCACTCATCATGTCATTTACTTACATATAGAAAAGCGCCGATCCTAACTGAGGCATACAATCCTGTTTATCTCGATCATGACTAGCCTCTAGGGTTCCAGCGCTCATTAACACATTCTTTGGATTAAATATCGCTAGTCCGCTGTGTAGAAGAAGCCCAAACTATGTCATTCACTCCCGTTATTCAATGAAGGAACTCTCCTATACGGAAAACCCCCTCAAACCATACTTAACTTTCTTCCTTCCCCATCTTCTTCTCCATCCTCCCTCTCTGGCACTTCCATATATATATCATTGCCCACGACAGCAGTGGAGAGGTCTGACAAGGCCACTTGGCGATGCAGTCAAAGGGACGCTACGTCCGCGTTATCCAGAGAACAGCGGATCCAGTATGTGTGTGCTAGGGCAATCCGTTTCCTATCGTGTACAGACGATGGAATGCTAACTCTTTTGTGTTAGTCTTGCCGACATCCTGCCTCTACTAGGGTTCGAATTCCGGGGGCGGATATCCATGATAGAGGAGTGTTGAGCATCTTTGACAGCAACGGTACGTCTGGCTATATGACTTCGTCGGTCTCTATTCTGACATGTATTCATTTAGCAATGAACGGTGCCTTAAGTTGATAGCGGAGGACCTATTTGCCGAAGGGGGAGAAAAGATCACCAAGGCATCGGGATGGCTGACGTCGGCGAGGGAGGACATTGACGCAGGAGAACGAGACATGTTCGATGGGGATTCGACAAATCAACGTGCCCAATGACAACATCCCGACTTAGGTTCTGGCCCCCTAAGGTTCGGGCCTGTCGACTGTTATGGAAAGATTCCACTTGATCAAGCACCCGCAAGATAGGGGGACGCTAATCCCTTTGCTTCGCCTCCTTGGTCTACTGAGCTTAGGGATTTTTTTTTTATTGTGGGCCCCTCGGAACTCGTTGTCTGCAATCTTCCCTGTCGGTTCTGCTTCTCCAGCAGATCCAGGGATCGCTGCCCCGAATCGTCAGTCAGATTGATGAAAATTTAGGGGCTATCGATGCAGAGCTGCAGACTCTGCCCAAACCTCCCCTCCTGGCGATGCCGATAGGTGGGAGCTAGATTAGCTGCGGAACACATTCGGAAGCCAAATATCGAGGCCGTACATTGGAACGTCCAGTACATACTATCCTCGAAATTGCAAGAACTGAAGGATGAGATCAGATCTTATATCGATGGAGGCTCAGCCAAATACCCCTTGCAGAACCTATTTTATCACATTGCATCGGACTTCAAACGCTCTCTGGCGCCAATAAAGCCGATTGTCAAGCTTCCAGCAGACATCGACAACATTGTCTGCAAATTTGATGGAGGAGATGACGACGGTGAATGTATAGTTATTTCCGTCCAACTGTCCCCAAAACGCAAGAGAAGGGCTAGTGGATAGGCTTCCGCTTCACCACCCAACAAAGTCAAGAAGGATCCTGAGGGCTCTAGATATGAAACCCTCCACTAAAGGTTTAACCGTCCGGCAAAGCAGTTCACTTGGAAAGAGATCAAGGAAGTCAGAGAACACTTACGCCGCGCTAGACTGCCTGATCAGACTGATCTAAATGACGAGCAATCATCTTCCTTATAGAGGCAGGGGTCCTCCAGAAGTGCGGCAAAGCCTAATATATGGGCTTTGCCGGTAAATGTTGCATACTATAGAAGTCCTGATTATTTAATGCCCTGTAGGGCGCGCTTTAGGCAGTAGGCTTGACCTTCTCTCCTTTTCCTGAATCTGATGGATTGTATCATATAAATTATGTGTTTCTTGGGTTCCGTACTGAGATGGGCAATAGCAATGCTGAATTCGTCCTATCCGAAATCCAAAGAGGTGGCGGTAATGAGGAAGGGTTTGACTATAGCTTTATAGGCTACTGGGAGTGACATATCACCCAAATCCATTTTTTTTAGCAGAGAAGCGCTGTTCCTACACTTTCTTCTTCGCCCGCCTGTTTACCTAGAGGAATCGGGCTACCCGTTCCGTGTGGTCTTTCAACGCCGCAGCGCAGCGCAGGGCGACACGAATGCAGTAGAAAGGCCATAGCGGGCACGGTGCCTCCTCGACGGAAAGGGTCATGGCAGCGGAGTTCAAGGAGGCGTGGGCGAGCCTAGCGAGGGTCACGGCCTCACTAGCCATCCTGGTCCTCTCCGAATGATGGCCAGTGCCGTCGTTTAGGGCGGTCAGACATGAAGAAGCCTTCTGAAGGAGGCGATCCCCGCAGGCTTGGCTGCACGCGAGACTCTCCGTAAAAACCTCACCCACGCCATCGGCGTCCATAAGGCGGATAAATCTGGCCATCCTGGCAGCAAGAAGCTTTGTATACCACCACAATAGAACCTGAAAGCGTGTGCGCGCCTCCGATCTCGGCCACCCTGTGTTAGGAGCCATAGTGAGTGCACGTAGTGGCTGTACAGACGTAGGAATATACCTGTCGTGCGAGCCAGCTGGCTCCAGTCAATTGTTGGGAGCACCCGAGAGATCTGGACAGCCATACGAACGGAAGCCTAGAGAGACGGGGTTAGCTTTCCGGTCTATACATTTTGTCAATATTCTGTGGGCGTTAAGCATACAAGTGCGGGTCTCTCCATTGGGTGGCTTTCATTTGACGGCATATTTTGAATATGTGTAGAACTGAATTGTATTTGCTCTGTAATTGGAGTGTAGAGGTTAGAAGCAGTGATGGATAGGCGTTAACATAATATAGGGGCTCCACTTGTGTTATACACTAGAATAGTGAATGTATGAGTAGGGCTATTCCGGATCCTAGCACTCGTAGAAGTTCGTGCTTCACACGGCAGTGGTAGAGCTATCGATAACCCGGCGGGCTTTAAATGCCTGGATGTCGTTGTTAGAGGCGATTTTAAGGAAATAGAGCTGCTTTTGGGGCTGCTAGCCGGATGGGACGTTGCAATTGGGATTGTCCAGAGGGGGTGGGAGACAAAGAAATGAATATAAAAGTCGATTACCCTTCTAGAGAATTAGGGTGATAATATTATATTTGCTCGCTGCTATCTTTCCTATCCTACGGTCATTTTCCTTCTTCAACTTCTTACGATTTCTCCTGCCTCTTATCATCGTCATTTGATCTGGCGTATCAAATGAAGCCTTTGGCCCTTTTCCAGCCCCAGAACGATACTCCAGTCATTGTAAACAACATCGTCCCGTCGCCCCACGCCTAGTTGGACCGCTTGCCGTCGCTAGACGTGAAAGCACGTCGTACTGACTGTGTTACTGTTGGTAACGCGGGGGAAGCGGTGCGGCCCTGCTCTTGGCAAATCACCTCGGAAACCACTAGTTAAATGGGAAGAATGAGGACATAGAAAGAAAAAAGAATGGGTGAGTTCTATATGAAGTGTAGAAAATAGGCAATTGTCAAGAAAAAAACAACAATATAAAGAGCGATAAGGGTATAAACTCAATAATGATCGTACTCTTCCCCAATAATGGTCTTCCGTAGCTCATTTTCTAGCTCCGGTCCCAGCGGGTGTGCTGTAGGGGCAGTATCCCCGTCAAAGTAACTACAATCTCCGAAGTAGTCTTTTTCTCTCCGAACAACTTGGCGCCAGGTCTCAGCGAATTGACGCACTGCATTTTCTCTCCAGGTCATGATGTACTCGCGTGCAGCTTCAATGTCACTGCCGAAGAGGATATTGAGGTCCCGTACAACGTCAATATCATCCCATCGGCAGCGTCCGACCAGTGCATCTGATAAGGAACCAAGCTTTTCAAGAGGCAGGGCAGGCGGGAAGCGGTAGGGAATGCACCCATACCGGTTAGTATGTCCGGACGGTGAGCTTGAGGCGGCAGTCAGGGAACAATGGGCGGCTGCGAGCTCTTCCCATGTTCCGCTTTCCAGCACATCCAGAGTAGAATGGTCTTCCTGTATACCGACATACCACGGCAGGAGTGTACGACGTACACGGGTGGCAGGCCCAGTTGACCCGTGTGGCAGGGTTGGCATGGTGATTCTCACGTCCCCGGCCTTGCAGATCACCTTGGTCCAAGTGATCCCGAAGTGTTCTTCATCTTCCGTAGTAAACGCATCTGCTGTGATCTTCTGTATGCAGCCGTCGGTCTCTAGGCTAGGGTGGCGCTCTAATAGTTCGCCTAAGTGTTGGTGCATTCCTGGAAGGATCTCTGTGCAGTTCCCTTGATCCTCATCATCAAGCGTCAGACTCCCTTGGATTAAGTTGACTGCTTTGTCTTGGCGCACGGCGTTGGCAATGTTGATGTCGATATGCCTAAAATACGTGCTGTCTCCCGGGTTGGTGTATTTTCCATAATACGGGTAGGAAATCAAGCGATAATTATGGTCCGGTCGTAGCAGCACGTACCAGTAGTAGTACGCGGGATCTTGACGCATAAGTTGCTGTGCCAGGCCATGGTACATACACCGCAACCAACCATAGTTCGGACGACCATTGATTTCACGGAGATGATGTTGATACATGTCCATCTCCCGGCGGACTATTTCAAGGATTGGCTCCCCTGAGGATACGGAGGAGTTGGTGGACCACCAGCTCATTAGCCCGAGCACGACGACATTCCCTGTATCGGTCCATTCACGTTGCCATTCGCTCGCAGTGGCGATAGTATCGCGATCATGCATTCCCACCCCCGTGATCCGTATGGCATTGGCAAACGAATTGGGTGGAGCCTTAGCAACATCAGGGGCAGGCACAAGGTGCGTAAATTTATACACTCCCAGAGCGTCTTCTGGCCGGCTGGGCCTCATGTCTCGGCGAAACCAATCATGTCTGTCATTAGAGGCGCGAATATCCCCAATTTCTCCCCGATGATGGAAACAGTAGGCTAGGCGTTCTAATAAAGGGTTAAACTTCAGGGTTCCCGTCTTTAGGCCGATCTTTGCACCCAACAGCTTCATGTGCGCGTAGCAGACTTGGCCAGAATCAGGTTCCGGGATGGCTTCAAACATACGGCGCAGAAGCCGCATGCTAATAGCTAAAGTAACCGGCTTCTTGCTGGCGATGTCTCGGATAAGGCCTTTAGGGAGTTGGCAACCGCATTGACCTTGCTTGACCTTGGCCTTTTTCTGTGCAGTTTCCTCCGTTTCTTCATATTCTGCCAGATCCTCGTAGTCTTCTGCATTCTCAAAGACCGTGTCAAGCTCAACAACGGCTTGTTGGCCGGCTATAGTGGCCACAAGAGCACTATGGGGGACGTTAGGTGCTGCGGGCGTGGCTGATGGCTCAGCGGCCTCCGATTGGTCGGTTGATTGACCCTCGATCGCTGGCGAATTAGCTGGGCAATCAGAGCTCGCACCAAGCTTTTCCTGCATTCCAACTTCAACTGCACGTGCTAGAGCCTCTCCAACATCCTTTAACGTGGTATGGGGTGCAGCAGGCTCTTGACCACCCATCACGACATCAGTACTCGTCGGATTCTGCTCATCTACGGTTTGAACGGGCTCTGCGACGGCTAGCGATGGGGAAACGGGCACTGAACGCATGGAAACGTCGGTGGAAGCTCGTGGCCGGGCAGGAGTCACCACTGGTAATGGGGGCGAAACAGGCTTTGAATCGGATACCAGGATCCCATGTTGATTAAAACGAAGCCCGTGGTTTTTAGCTTCCTCTTGTGTGACCTCTTGAACCTTGGAAAGTTGTAGGACTGCCGTCATGTCGCCTACAATAGGGTGTAGACCTTTCCGATGGCCTGGTCCTGGCTTCGAAACTCTGCCGATTATGGCACGGTTCATGGCAGTTACGAACGTCTCGAATACCGGTCTCCTATTCGCCACTTTGCGCACCTGCTGCGCCATCCAGAGAGTGTGAACGAACTCCCAGACATGGTCGGTGTTGGCTTGACCCCAGATTTCGGAAACCTTGCCTCGAATACGGGTAATTTCGTCATTTCGCTTCTGCACCTGCTCTTCCACTTGTTTTGCTTCTTCCCATTGCTGGTCAAACTCCACAGGACTGACGGTTTCTGTCCAGGCAGCGGTACGGCGAACGTGCCCGTAGAGCGCCGCGACTTGCTCATCGGTTTTCTCCTTCCGCTGCATCAACCAAGCGAGCAGCCAAAGTTGGTGTGGATATTGTTCCTCGCGTGGGAGAGTGTCAATGAAGCGGAGAGCTTGGGTCAAGGACGGGAAGATGGTGTTGCCCACTAGGACACACTCTATCGGGTTCATGGTCTCATTGCCGGTGCCGGTTGGCGCCTCGGTAGGCACCTCCGTGGGCCGCGGAGCGATTGCACGATGGTTATCGGTCATGATCGTTTGGCAACGGTCTGTCTTGTTGGAATCGAACGATAATCGGGAATGAAAAGAGGGTAAGAAAAACAGTTGAAAATGGCAAAAGACTGGTAAGGAACGGACGCGATTTATAACACTAAATCGCCGCCGAAATCTCCTTTAACTTCAACTTCTTTATCTCCATCTCCCACTCCTAACTTCTTCCACTGATCACGGCAGCATCAGGTCCTAATAGCGGTACGCTTTGTGCCGTTTCAGCCTCTCTTCCTTGTCTTCCCCTAGCGCCAGTCATACTGCGCATATTACTCCTGTAAAATCGGTGTCTCCCTCGTCTGATTCTTGGTCAGAGGCATCTTCTTTGTGGGTGGTTTCTTTGTTGTCCCCCGAATCCCCTGAATCCTCTGACTCGGTATCTTCTGACAAAGGCTTGACAAAGAAACAACTCCCGCTCCCTTCTAAAGATGAACCCACTTTAGACGGTTTCCATTGAACGTTCCTGACATGATGGCGCCGTCAAGTTCTTTCAGACGATACGCGCCGGTGTCCCTGACCAGGTCGTGCATTCGATATAGGCTTTGCCACCGAAACTGCAGCTTCGTAGCGGAGGTTTGATTTTCTTTGAGTCTAGTATTATGGAGGAGAATAGCGCCTCCGGTTTTTAGGGGTCCTAACGATTGGTATAACGGTCGTCCCGGTATTCTTTGTTCTGTTCCTGCATGCAGCGGAGCCTCAACTTTGCCTCTTCCATGTCCCGGCCTCGACGTTCGATTTGACGGGCCCGTACGGCAATCAGGTCTTCTGTTGTCCTGACTTGCTCCCAGGGTAGGGTCTGCTAGGTAGGGATATCTAATTCGATAGGCAAAACGGCCTTCTATCCCATAACAAAGCGAAAGGGGACACTCTAGTGGTCTAATTGGTCGTTATACGTATTGTTAATAACATGGAGTGCCAATGTTAGGTCTAGCCACGTACTTCTCTGTTCGCCATCTTTGACAAGATGTCTTTGATGACCCGATTAATGAGTTCAACTGCGCCGTTAGATTCGGGTGGTAGGCGGAGATGTCTACTTTTCCTAGCCCCCTACTTCTCTCCTGATGTGCTGATTTGCCCTCGGTTTTTAGGTTATCCATCTGCGACAATCTTCTGCGGCATGCCGTAGTGGCAGAACCACTCCTCCCATAAAAATCGAGCCACGGTATTTGATGATGCGGTACTGATCGGGCGAGCTTCAAGCCAGCCAATAACCAGATCCCGTGCTATAACTGCACCCGTATATCCCTTCTGTGGGGAAAGGTGGATGGTATCGACGGCCAACCGCTCCCAGACGGTAGAACTTTATGGAGAAGGACGAACAACAGTGCTTAGCACAGATACGTCATTTAGGTCAGGAAAACTTGATGACGTATATATTCCGCTTCATCACCACCAACTTAGAATGCGAGCAGCGTCTTCTTCGGAGGTAGGCTTTCCGACAGTGTTTACAGCAGGCCGAGAGGACTACGGACTAAGTGGACAAGTAAAGAGCTTTAAAGACAGAGTAGAGGGAAAGGATAGTAGTCATCAACTAGCCGTAGAATAGTTTGAGTTCCGCTTATGTCTGTAGCAAGAGCCCTTCTAAACCGATAAATCAATCTGTAGACCTCTACCGCTAAAGCACTGACTAATCCTCCCTATTAACGGCCCTCTCACGACATACCTCTCATCTTAGATAGACCAAAGTCCCTTCTTAGCCACGTAATCGACAGTTGTAGGGTCCACACAAATTGCCCTGCGCCCATTTAATCTTGAAGGGTCAGATGAACTCTTAAGCGCTGCGTTAAACAGGCGGCGCAATGCCCGCGCATGCTTCCCTAATCAGTCGATTTTTCCTCCCTAGATTGTTGAGAAAGCGAATCAAGCAATGCTTCGATTGTTTCAACTCTCCTTTTCTTCATTTCCGTTTCCAGGGCGTGCGCAGCGCTGCATTCCTGGTAAATGGCAGCTTCGGCCGCAAGAAAGGACTTCCACCCTGCTCGAGCCTGCATTGCAGCATTGGCGAGGTCCGTTGCCACCTTATCTATCGACACGTGAATGGGCCCCGTCAGCAGCAGTTCCAGCTCTTGCTGAACAGTGGGATCATCCCATGATCCGTCCCCGCTGATGGCTGCGGCGATCGATGTACGTGGGATGATGCGAGTTGTCGGCGCCCAGCAGTCTCCCACTGCGCCAGGGCTTGAAAGTCCGTTATACAAGACGCCAGTACTTCCTAGCGTCTTTAACGCGCATTTCAGACCCTTAAGCGTACCGAAACAATCTCTCTCTAAGTGTTCAGACCCTTCAGCGCCTCGGGAAGCGACCATGGTAAGCTGATACCGCAAGTATGTGGATGGCGCCTCTAACTGTGGGAAGATACGTGGGCATGTAGGTTTGAAAATCGCCAAATCTCCTCTCTGAGTGCCGTAGCGCAAGAGGTTCCCTTTATCAGCCTCTTGTCGCTGGACCTCCCGCGTCTTACTCTCCCAGTTAACCGTAGAGGCGCTGTCATACTTGTTGTCCGCCATCTGTAGGGCCCGCTGGAGGTCCTTTCCATCCTGCAAGGTGTGCCGTCGCTGTATCGCAAGGGGGCAGCCATCAGTTTCCTTTGGGGGGAGCACTGAGAGTTCCATATAGATGAGTTCGTTGCGCGTTTTCCCAGACGGTTCATATTGCACCGGTAAGAGCTCGTATGTTTCAATTCTTCCGGCTGCCCCAGAAAGGCTCCATTCCGCAGCGCTCGGGTATGTATACAGCTTCATCTCGTGGTCGCCCCGAAGGCGGACATTCAACAGGTAGATAAGAAGAGTTGAGCGCAAGGCCTGCTGCACGACTCCATGCTGCAATGCATCGAGGATGACTTCCTTAACGGGCTCTCCAGTGTGATACGCATACATCCAGGCTTCCCGAAGAGCAATCTCGTACAGAGGTTCACCGCCATCCGTGCTTTCGAGCCATTGCGTAAGGGCCCCGCCCATCGATATAACGCCGTCTTCATTTAGACAGTCGAACGGCCCTGGCAGGAATTTCCCTAGTAGGTCGTCGAGTCTGTGGGAATCGATTCTGCTTGTGTCGAAGGAATAGCTTCCCTCTTCCTCAAATACGGACATAGAGAGTGCCGACCGCGCACACGGCTTGCTATTGAACCAGTGCGCCAATCCGGGAATCTCCCGAATATCGTCCATATCACAGTCATATCCTAGAACAATTCCTAAACGGCGTTCTCGCTCAGTACCCGTACTCGGAAATTTTAGGCCAAGGGCACGGAAGACAGCTCGATGGTGCATTTCGCAGCCCGTTGCCTTGTATCCAGCCCTCCGGTACAGGCTCAGCAGGGACTCAGCTGCACCGGACGCACCGTCATCGGTTAGGGTTTCGATGCTTTTAAGGTCCTCTTTGCTGAATAGCTGCACGCAGTGGCAATCTCGGGGCGACGTCTCTCCTGGTTCGTCCTCATTGTCAACGTCGCCCGTTTGTTCCACAGGTTGGCTTTGGGTTTTCCTCGTTACTGATCTAGCAACGTCGCTTGGTGTATCGTGAAGGTCTTGGGAATCCGCCGGGGCCCCTGCTACCTGGTCTGCCTGGCGAGCTGTCCCCTCAGCCTCTCCTTCTGCGATGCTAGCGGAGCTGAGCTCGCCAACCCGGCTGTGGACGTTATCTGACTCCGTCCTTCGCTGCTTCTCCGTGGCCTCTATAGAACCCTCCGCGGATCTCTTTCTTGGTGACGTGCGTTCATTTGATCCGTTAGGATCAAATGAATCTTGGAGCTCCTTAGAGGGCGCCTCGTGATTAGAGAGCACAGTGGATCGTAGGATTCCGTTGCCGTCAACCTGGCATCCAATTTCCTTTAGATCCCCTGCAGTAAGAGCGAGTATATCGCCAGCATCCTTCTTCAAGTCGATAGCGGCGTGAATATCTCCTGGGGTGATCGTCTTAGTCGCAGTTTTGCCCTTCCTAACGTTTGTGAGACGTGCATGCATCGCTTTTTGGATAAGGATCGCAGCTTCTTCCCAACTCCTCGTCTTGTTCGCCAAGGCTCTCATGTCGCTCCAGAATCGATAGGAGCTATTGGCACTGGACCCTGTCAACAGATCAAAGACTACTTGGCCCCATTTCGCCTGAACCGCTCCCTGGGCGACACTGATTTGTTTCCGGTTCCTCTCATACCGCGATTCTGTTTCCCTAAGCCGCGACCAAAGGTCCTTATGCTGGTTCTTGCGCTCTTCGAAGCCTCGAACAGTCTTTGCAACTCCATAGAATGCTGCCGCTGCTGC
>JGI26528J50254_1000489_pt1 | contig 28721 bp, 28 predicted proteins | sample ThiBiot_300_plan_FD_50254 | JGI IMG/M metagenome (IMG submission 50254)
CCACGTGGCCCGCTTCGGCCCTGAAGCCCACGGAGCGCTGTGTTCGCGTCGTGCGCGGGCCAGGCGAGGCAGCTGCGCAGCTCGCACACTGCAGCAGGTACCCCGACCGTTGGTGACTAGGCGGTAGGCGGCGGCGCACTGCGGTAAGGTGTTCCGGCCACGAAGCGGGTGCTTGGTTGCGGCGCCCATACGGCGCGCTAGCGGGAGGCTAGAAGATGCAGACTCACCGAGTTCGCGTAGGAGACCAGGAGCGCGAGCTGCAGGTCGTGAACATCGGGGCGGTTTCGGTTGCGCTCCTCAACTTGCTTGGCGACACGAGCCTGACGGAGGCCGCGGCGGAGGAGTTGGTCAAGCGCCTCCCTCACGGTGTTCAGACGCTCGTCACGCCCGAAGTCAAGGCGGTGCCGCTCGCGCACGCCATGAGCGTAAGGAGCGGGCTGCCTTACGTGGTGGCGCGCAAGACAGAGAAGCCATACATGGTCGGCGCCATCACGAAGACCGTGGTCTCGATCACGACAGGCAAGCCGCAACTCCTGGTGATCGACGGCGCCGACGTCGCCAAGTTGCGCGGCAAGAGCGTCGCCATCGTCGATGACGTGGTCTCGACGGGAGGGACCCTCACGAGCCTCATCGACATCCTCACAGAGGTCGGCGCGACCGTCGTGGCCACCATGGTGGTGTTCACGGAGGGCGACGAGCGTGACGACGTCATCGCACTCGGCCACCTGCCGCTTTACCCGTCTGAGATAGGCGCGCACGACTGACGCAGGTGTCGCCGCGGCGTAACGTTCGGCTAGGCGAGTAGTGGAGTGAGGGGAGATGGCCGTCGACGCCAAGGAACAGATCAAAGACCGGCTCAACATCGCCGACGTCATCGGCGAAGTCGTTGCCCTCAAGCCTGCTGGCAGGGGCCAACTGAAGGGCCTCTGCCCATTCCACGGCGAGAAGACCCCAAGCTTCCACGTCCACGCTGACAGGGGTTTCTTCTACTGCTTCGGTTGCCATGCGAAGGGCGACGTCTTCGACTTCGTCATGCGCACGCAGTCGCTGAGTTTCCCGGACGCCATGCGCCTACTCGGCGCGCGGGCCGGTGTGGAGGTCACGCTCGGGTCGGCCAACGAGCCGCACAGGCGCGACTTGTATGACGTCAACCAACTAGCCCTCGACTACTTCCGGTCGCACCTCAGCGGCGCGCCCCTCGATTACTTGACGGGCCGCGCCTTGACGGCGGACACCATCGCCGGCTTCGAGTTGGGTTACGCCCCGAGCGGTTGGGACGGGCTCTTACAGCACGCGCTGACCAAAGGGGTGCGCGAGGACGACCTCGTTACCCTCGGGCTCGTCGTCGAGAACGAACGCGGCAGGCGCTACGACAGGTTCAGGGACCGCATCATGTTCCCCATCCGCGACGGCCTCTCGCGCTTGGTGGGGTTCGCCGGGCGCGTCATGGACGGTTCGCTGCCCAAGTACGTCAACAGTCCGGAGTCCGAGCTATTCAAGAAGGGCGAGCTGCTCTACGCCCTAGACAAGGCCCGCGCAGACATCAGGCGCACGGGTGAGGTGGTGGTGGTCGAGGGCTACATGGACGTCATCGCCCTCCATCAAGTGGGCGTGCGCAACGCTGTCGCCGCCCTCGGCGCCACGCTCACGTCCGAGCAGGGCGATGCCCTCACGCGCCTCGACGCCCACTCGGTCAAGCTCGCGTTCGATGCGGACGAGGCCGGGCAACGCGCCGTGCTCGCCGGCCTCGACCAGGCGGTCGGCCGCACCTTCGTCGTTAGCGCAGTTACCGTGCCGTTCGGCAAGGACCCGGCTGAGGCCGTGCTAGGCGGGCACTTGGATGAGTTCCGGCAAGCGCTGGCACAGGGCGTCAGCGAGGTCGAGTTCCGCTTCAACCGCGTGCTCGAGCGGCACGACAAGTCGACGGTCGAGGGCCAGCGCGCCGTGCTCGAGGAACTGCAGGGCGTATTGCGCCCGCGCGCCGTCTTCGACCCGGTGGCGAGCGAGATGCGGCGCCTCGTCGTCGAGCACCTCGGCATCGACGTGGCAAGGCTAGATGACTGGCTGGCTAGCAAAGCGCGGCGGGCGCCAACGCCGACGGAGATGCGCGGCTTGCAGCGCCAGCGCACGGAGCTTGGGCAGGCGCGGCGCCTCGAGTTCGAGGTCGTCGCGCTGCTCCTCATGGAACCGCGTGCGTTGCGCGAGCGGCTCGAGCAAGTCGTGGCGGGCCTGCCGGACGGCGCCGAGGACTCAGCACTGCGAGAGTTCGAACGCTATTGCCTGCAGGCTAACTACGACACTACCGCCGTACTAGCGGTTTACCAACAACACGAGGAGGGTGCGTTAGTGCTCGAGCGCTTGCTGCGCGCCGATGCAGAGGAGGAGGGCCGCATCGACGTCGAGGACCAGTTGATGAAGAGCATGTCGCGGTTACGCGAGGTGAGCCTCGAGGAGCAGAAGGAGCAGGGGAGGGCGCGCCTGTTGGCGCGGCGCGCAGAGTTGGCTCGCGACCTTGCGGACAAGGGCGAGGACGACGAGGGCCTCACGGACCTGTATGGCGAACTGCATGAGATCCAGGGCGTGCTGGCGGCGCGTGACGCCGAGCGTAGGCTGAGGGTCCCGCAGTCGTTCACGAAGCAACGTAAACGGCGCGGTTGAGGGGCCGTTCTTGAGGGTATCGTGAGGCGATCTCGTGGTGTCGAGTTGCGGGAGCTCACTCTGCGAGGCGTTGTGCGCTGTTACCTGGTCGGGACGAATGTCCTTGATTGACACCCCCAGATTGCCTTGGTATGTTTGGGCGGAAACGCGTCAGGGGCGCTATTTTGCCGCACAACCGCGTTCTGAAGTAGCAGGTAATTGAAACGAACGATCCCGACGACATCAGGCCCCAACGAAGGTCCCGGTGTTGACGTGTGTGACGGAAGGAGGGCCGCTTGGAAGCTCAAGGAGAACGACTGCTCCAAGACCTAGTCACCCAGGAGAAGAACCTGGTGCGCAAGGTCGAGGAAGCCAAGGCTAAAGCGAAAGCCGAACTCGATCAGGCTACGGCGGACGCCGCTAAGCTCGTCGAGGAGGCCAAAGCGCGTGCCGAGGCTGCCGCTAAGCGCGACATAGCCGCCGCCGCCAAGGAGGCGGAGGACGCCCGCGAAGCCATCGTGCGTAGCGCCCGCGAGGGCGCAGAACTATTGCGCGATAAGGCAAGGAACAACAGTGAGCGCGCCGTGGCTGCGGTCCTGGAGAAGGTCCTGCCATGATCGCCACGATGGACCAGGTGGTGGTGGTCGGTCGGCGCAGCCGCGCCAAGGAAGTACTGACCAGCCTCCAGAACCTGGGCGTCGTCCAGGTAGATGCGCTCGATCCGGACGGTTCGCAAGACGCTGTCAAGCGACTGAAGCTCGCCGGCGCCGACCTCGAGGCGAAGGAGAGCTGGGATCGCCTGGTGGCGCGCTCGCGCTCGTTGCTCGCCGAACTCGGTGTTGACGCGGACGCGCAGGCGCGCGTCGAGGTCGGCGCCGACCCGGTCGCCATCGAGCGTGACCTCGGCCAAGTAGCCGAGCAAGTCGAACGCCTCGTCGCGGAACGCGGTGAGCTGACGGACGAGCTCGAACTCATCAAGACCTACCAGCCGCTCCTACGCGACCTCGCCCCCCTCCAAGGTCCCCTCGATGACGCCAAGTACCTGCGGGGCGTGGCGTTCTTCATCGAAGACGGCGGCCTCGAGAAGATCGCTCCGAAGGTCACCGACGAGCTGGGTGGCGCTGTCGAGTTCGTCAGCCGGCCGTTCCGCAACGGACGCCTCGCCGTCGCCGTCACGTTGGCTGGCCGCGCTGCCGACCTGCGCAGCGCGCTAGGCAAGGCGGGCGTATCCGAGATCGTGCTGCCAGACAGTTACGCTCACCAGGGCGTTGCCAAGGCCGCGCACATGATGGAGGAGCGCGCTCGGGTCCTACCTCAGCGCCTCGACGCCATCAAGGCTGACCTTGCGAAGGTCGCCGGGCAGCAAGGCGCGCGCCTCGCCTCCCTCGACCGCGTTGCTCGCAACCACCAGGAGCGCTACGCGCGCTATCAGGACCTCGCCGAGGGCCGCTACGGTTTCGCCATGCAGGGCTGGGTGCCAACGAGCGACAAGGACAACGTCGTTGCCTCGCTCACCAAGCAGTTCGGCCCAGACATCGTGCTGAGCACGCGCGCGGCCGACGCCCACCACGATAAGGGCGTGCCTGTCAAGTTCGAGAACCCCGCGTGGGTGCGGCCGTTCACCGGTCTGCTCGCGCTCTTCGCGCCGCCCAAGTACGGCAGTTTCGACCCGTCGTGGACCCTCGCCGTGTTCTTCCCACTCTTCTTCGGGTTGGTCGTCGGCGACATGGGCTATGGCCTGCTGTTCGCCGCCATCGCCACCCTCTTGCGCAAGCGCGGGGCGGCGGGCAAGAAGCTCGACCTCGGGCCGCTGAACATCGTCGTGCCAGCGGCGGCGCTCAAGCCCATCAGCACCGTCATCTACTGGTGCGCCGCCTGGGCCTTCGTGTGGGGCTTCTTGTTCGGTGAGTTCTTCGGCAACGTCCTCGAGCGCTTCCCGGCAGGGCGCCCGGTGTTCTACACCACCCTGCACCATGAAGCCGGGTATGGCCTCATCAACATCCCGCTCTTCCGCGTCGAGGTGTTCACGCCCCTGCTGCTCCTTAGCATCGGCTTCGGCGTGCTGCAGGTGATCGGCGGCTGGCTGATCCGGGTCATCTTCGGCTTGAGGCACCACGACATGCGACACGTCTACGAAGGCATCGGCATGGCTTCAGGCTTGGCCGCCATCGTGCTGTTCGCCTGGGCGTTCCTCAACAGCTCGCTTACCCCGCTGGTCACGGGCCTCGTCGCGGTTGGGTTCCTCGTGTTNCTGGTTTGCACGGTCCTCGCCAAGATGCCGCTCATGCTCGTCGAGCTGATCTCGAACTCTGGCAACATCCTCAGTTACCTTCGACTTTTCGCGGTGGGCCTCTCCGCCGCACTGGTGGCTAACCTGTCCACCAACCTGGGCTTCGCGATCGCAGGCACCCTGCCGGTGATCGGCCCCATCCTCGGCATCGCCGTGGGTCTGGCCGTCCACCTGACCGCGATAACCCTTACGATCATTGGACATACGCTGCAGCCTTTGCGTTTGCAGTATGTCGAGTTCTTCACNAAGTTCGGCTTCTACGATGAAAGCGGCCGACCGTACAGACCGTTCAAGCTCCTAGGAGGAAAGTAATGAGTAAAGCAGTTCGCGTTCTCTCGGCAGTCTCCCTGTTCGCCCTCGTCGGTGCGGTGGCCTTCGCCCAGTCCGCTGGCGGCCCTGGCATCGGTGCCGGTCTTATCGCCCTCGGNGCTGGTCTAGCCATCGGCCTCTCCGCCATCGCCGTGGCCATCGCCCAGGCNGCCATCGGTAGCGCAGGCGCCGGCCTCCTCGCGGAGCGCCCTGAGGCCTTCGGTCAGGTCCTGATCTACCTCGTCATTCCAGAGACGCTCATCATCTTCGGCTTCGTCATCGCGTTCTTCCTGAACAACCAGATCGGCGGATAAGCGTGGCTGATCTTTCGGCTCTGCTCGAGAAAGAGGCGAGCACCGAGATCGAGACCATCCTCTCCGAGGCGCGGAAACGCGCCTCGGAGATCGTCGCAAACGCCAAGGCCGAGGCTAAGGCCTTAGAGGCGAGCCGTGCCCGCGCCGTCAAGGGCATGGGCGAGGCAACGCTGGTACGCGCCAAGTCGGCAGCGCAACTCGAAGCGTCGTCACTGCGGCTTAACGCCCAGCACGACGGCGTCCAAGGCGTCTTCGACAACGCCCGCGCTAAGCTCGACCAGCTCGCAAGCGACCCGATAGGTTACGTTCCCGTGTTCACCAAACTGCTATCCGAGGCCGTCGCAGGCGCGGGCAGCCAGGCGCCCCTCGCCGTCGTCGTGGCGCCGCAGGACCGCGCCGTGGCGGAAGACGCCGTCAAGTCCTCTGGCCTAAACGTCCCGGTCGAAACGGCAGACGACGTTAAGGGTGGAGTGCGCATCCGCACCGCCAACCGCAGCGTCATCGAGAACACCCTCTACGGTCGGCTCGACGCGCTGCGTAACGAGCTTGCCTCGGAGGTCTCGACGGCGCTGTTCGGCGCCAAGGCAGGTTGAGGCGTCATGTCCAGTGATTACGGCTACATCAACGCGCGCGTGCGCGGGATGAAGGCGAAGCTCCTGGGCTCCTCCTTCTACCAGGCGGCGCTCGACGCGACCGACTTCCGCGCCTTCACCGCCAGCCTCGCGCAGACGCCCTACATGCGTGAGCTGGAGGAAGCGCAGGCCCGCGGCTCCGGCCTCGGTGCCGTCGACCAGGCCGTCGCGCGCAACGTGTACCACACGGCGCACGGCCTCTTGACGTTCGCTGACGGTCGCCCGCGCGAACTCATCGGCATGCTGCTCATGCGCTTCGACCTTGCGAACGTCAAGGCCATCGCGCGCGGCAAGCACGCGGGCAAGAGCCTAGAAGAGATCCAAGGTTCGCTCTTCCCGGCAGGCGAGCTCAAGCCAACGCTACTTGACCAGGCGGCCGTCGCTAGCGACATGTCCGCGGCAGCTCAAGTGCTCGCCATCGCCCACACGGAAGTAACCACGGCCTTCCTGAAGGCCGCGCGGCGTTACCAGAACGACCTCGATCTCTACGCGCTCGAAGTCAGCCTCGATCAGGCTTACTACGCTGCGGTGCTCTCGCGCGCGGACGCGGCTCACGCCCCGGCCGGGCTCAAGCGCTACTTGCAACGTGAGATCGACGGCACCAACCTGCGCACGGCCCTCAAAGTACGCGGCGTCGGCGCGCAGGCGGCCGCCGAACTGTTCGTTCCCGGTGGCCGCGAGATCAAGCGCTCCGCCTTCGACGCCATCGTCAACGACACCGACGGCAGCGCACTGGCTGCGCTAGCTGGCGGCACCTTCGCCGCGGCGGCCGCCGCCGCGGCAGGCGGCAGCCTCAGCGACGCGGACGCCGAGATCCGCAAGGTCCTCGACGCTGACGCCCACAGGCTCTCCCTCGACCCCCTCGACATCGGCGTAGTAGTCGACTACTTGAGGCGCAAGGAAGCCGAAGCGGCGCACCTGCGCCTACTCGCTCGCGGCAAGTTCTACGGCGTGCCGCGCGAGGCGCTCGAGAAGGAGCTCGCGCATGCCTAAGTTGGTCGTGCTCACCGACGCGGAGACGGCCATCGGCTACCGCCTCGCCGGGGTAGAGGTACGCACCAGCGTGCCGAGCGAAGCCGTCCGCGCCCTAGACGACATCATCCACGAGGACGCTTACGGCCTGGTGGTGGTCGACGAGGGCCTCATCCACGACCCCGTCAAGGCCAGCGAGCGCGCCATGCGCGGCCGTGACCTGCCAGTGCTCTTGAGCGTGCCCAGCCTGGGTGCCGCCTTCGGCGCTAGCGACGACGCCGTAACTTACATGAAGGACTTGGTGCGGAGCGCGATCGGCTTCGACATCAAGCTGGAATAGCAGGAGAGATAATGGCCATCGAAGGCAAGATCCAACGCATCTCGGGCCCAGCCGTCATCGCCGAAGGCATGATGGGCGCGCGCATGTACGACATCGTGCGCGTGGGCCAGGAGAACCTCATCGGCGAGATCATCCGCCTGGACGGTGAGACGGCGTTCGTACAGGTGTACGAAGACACGGCCGGCCTTACCGTTGGCGAGCATGTCATCTCGACCGGTCTGCCCCTTGCTGTCGAGATGGGACCGGGGATGCTCAACGGCATCTTCGACGGCATCCAACGCCCCCTTGACAAGATCTACGAGGCGTCCGGCACCTACATCGACCGCGGCATCACCGTCAACTCGCTCTCGCGTGAGGCGAAGTGGAACTTCACGCCCACCGTCAAGCCAGGCGACAAGGTCGAACCTGGTCACGTGATCGGGACCGTGCCCGAGTTCCAGTTCGTGCACAAGATCCTCGTGCCACCGACCGCTTCAGGCGTCGTCAAGAGCGTCGCTCCCGCTGGCGAGTACACCATCGAGAAGGCCGTCGTCACGCTCGAGGACGGCACCGAACTCAAGCTGTACCACCCATGGCCGGTGCGCCAGCCGCGCCCCGTCGCCAAGAAGCTCGACCCGGTCACGCCGTTCCTCACCGGCATGCGCATCCTCGACGTGCTGTTCCCGCTCGCGATGGGTGGAACGGCCGCCATCCCTGGGCCGTTCGGCTCGGGCAAGACGGTCACTCAGCAGTCGATCGCCAAGTTCGGTAACGCCGACATCGTCGTATACGTCGGTTGCGGTGAGCGCGGGAACGAGATGACGGACGTGCTCGTCGAGTTCCCAGAACTCGTCGACCCGAAGAGCGGCGACCCGCTCATGCAGCGCACCGTGCTGATCGCCAACACCTCGAACATGCCGGTGGCCGCCCGTGAAGCGTCCATCTACACCGGCATCACGCTGGCCGAGTACTTCCGCGACCAGGGCTACTCCGTCTCGATCATGGCGGACTCCACGAGCCGCTGGGCTGAGGCCCTGCGCGAGATCTCCTCGCGCCTCGAGGAGATGCCAGCTGAAGAAGGCTACCCGCCTTACCTGTCCTCGCGTCTAGCTGCGTTCTATGAGCGCGGTGGGCGCGTGACGACCCTCGCTGGCGACGAAGCGGCCGTATCCATCATCGGCGCAGTCAGCCCGGCAGGCGGCGACTTCTCCGAGCCGGTTACGCAGGCAACGTTGCGCATCACGGGCTGCTTCTGGGCCCTCGACGCCTCGCTTGCTCGCCGCAGGCACTTCCCCGCGATCAACTGGAACCGCTCGTACTCGCTTTTCACGCCGATCCTCGAAGAGTGGTACCGCAGCACGGTGGCCGAGGATTACCCCGAGCAGCGCGACCGCGCAGTAACGCTCTTGCAGCAGGAGAGCGACCTGCAGGAAGTCGTGCAGCTCGTTGGTCCGGACGCCCTCCAGGATCAGGAGCGACTCGTCATCGAGGCAGGCCGCGTACTCCGCCAGGACTTCTTGCAGCAGAACGGTTACGACCCCGTCGACGCCGCCTGCTCCATGTCGAAGGCGTACGGCATGCTCACGATGATGCTGCACTTCTACGACCAGGCCAAGGCCGCGCTCGATAGCGGCGCGACCGTCGATGAGATCCTCAAGAGCCCGATCATCGAGAAGATCCAACGCTCCCGCTACGTGGCCGAGGACGAGTTCCCTGCGTACCGCGCCGGGGTAATGACCGAGCTCGATAAGGGCTTCGCGGTCGCCGCTTAAGGCTAGGAGTGAGATGAGCAGCAACCTACTCAAGAAGGTCTACAGCGAGGTCAGCTACGTTTCAGGACCGCTGCTGTTCCTCCAGAACGCACCTGAGCTGTCGTACAACGCCATCGTCCAGATCAAGGACGGCAACGGGCGCTTGCGCGGCGGGCAGGTCATCGAGGTGTCGAAGGAGTTCACGGTCCTGCAGGTCTTCGAGGAGACCTCTGGCATCGACCTCTCAAGCACCACCGTCAGCCTCGTCGAGAACGTCGCGCGCTTGGGCGTGGCGCGCGAGATGATCGGCAGGCGCTTCAACGGCGCAGGCAACCCGATCGACGGCTTGCCTGCAGTGGTGGCAGACAAGCGCCTCCCCATCGGCGGGGCGCCGATCAACCCGGTCGCGCGCCGCAAGCCGGAAGAGTTCATCCAGACCGGCGTGTCAACCATCGACAGTCTCATCAGCCTCGTTCGTGGCCAGAAGCTCCCGATCTTCTCCGGCTCGGGCCTCCCGGCTAACGAACTCGCCGCGCAGATCGCGCGGCAGGCGACCGTCATCGGGGAAGACACCGAGTTCGCCGTCGTCTTCGCCGCCATGGGCGTAACGCAGCGCGAGCTGACGTTCTTCACGCAAGAGTTCGAACGCACAGGCGCCCTCGCGCGCTCCGTGCTGTTCCTCAACAAGGCAGACGACCCGGCCGTAGAACGCCTCCTCACCCCGAAGATGGCGCTGACGGCGGCCGAGTACTTGGCCTTCGAGCAGGGTTACCACGTGCTCGTCATCCTCACGGACATGACCAACTATTGCGAGGCCCTCCGCGAGATCGGCGGCGCCCGCGAAGAGATCCCCGGTCGCCGTGGTTACCCCGGCTACATGTACACGGACCTCGCGTCCATCTACGAGCGCGCCGGCGTCGTCGAGGGCCTCAAGGGCTCCATCACGCAGCTGCCGATCCTCACGATGCCTGACGACGACGTCACGCACCCGATCCCTGACCTCACGGGCTACATCACGGAAGGTCAGATCTACCTGGCGCGCGCCCTGCACAACAAGGGTGTGTACCCCCCGATCAACCCGGGCCCTCGCTCAGCCGCCTTATGAACAACGGTATCGGCGAAGGCAAGACGCGTAAGGACCACAAGAACGTCGCCGACCAGCTACAGGCCGCCTACGCCAACGGGCTCGACCTGCGGCGCCTCGTGGCTATCACGGGTGAGGACGCGCTCTCCGAGAACGACAAGCTCTACCTGAAGTTCGCGGACGAGTTCGAGAAGAACTTCATCAACCAGGGTAGCGAGAACCGCTCGATCGAGGACTCGCTCTCCATCGCGTGGGCCATCCTCTCGCAGCTCCCGAAGAGCGAGCTGACGCGCCTCTCCAACGACCAGATAGACAAGTACTACGGCGCCAAGATGGACGAGCTGTGGGGCGCCGCTCGCAGAGACCAGATCTGACGTGAGGGAGGTAGGCCATGGCTGAGAACATCGCTCCGACTAGATCCAACCTCCTGCAGAGGCGCGACCAGGTCAAGCTTGCCATCCGTGGCGCTGACCTGCTCAAGCGCAAGCGGGACGCCCTCGTCGGTGAGTTCTTCGCGCTCGTCAAGTCCTCACTCGAGGCGCGCCGCGACCTGTCGCGTATTAGCCGCGAGGCGTACTTCGCGCTGTTCCTCGCCAATGCCTGGGACGGCCCTGAGGCCGTTGGCAGCTTGGCTCTCGCCCAGCAAGGCGAACTCGAGATCTCGTTGAAGATGGAGAACATCTTCGGCGTCAAGGTCCCGCAGGTGCTGCCGCCGACATTCGACGAGTCGTTACCGTTCTCGCCAGTGACGGCCGGAGCATCCACCCTCGAGGCCGCCAAGCAGTTCCGCAAGCTCGTCGAGGCCATCGTCAGAGTGGCAGCGACCGAGACGCGGCTGCGCAAGATCGGCGAGGAGATCAAGAAGACGAACAGGCGCGTGAACGCGCTGGAACAGCTCGTCATCCCCGGCATCAACTACGAGATAAGGCACATCCGCAGCGTGCTCGATCAGCGCGCGCTCGAAGAGGTGACGGTCCTCAAACGCATCAAGGCCAAGCTTCAAGCGCGCGATGAAGCGCGCGATGAAGCTCATGCGGAGGCCGCGAGGGCCTAGGCAGTCCAACCAGGTGCGTTAGCACCAGCGAGCCTCGCGCCGAGCGCCCCCCAGGGGGCGCTCGGCGCGTTCAGTTACCCCGACTGCCAGGCCGCTTGGAGTTGCCTTTTGTGTGTACCGCGCACGCGGCGGCCTTTGACATGGGCCAGTGCCAGCGTATACAGTCGCTCAGACCCCTTTCACTCCCTCGAAGGGGAGTCAAAATCCTATTCGCTAGTCCTCAGGAAGGTGGAGTAATGTCACGTACCGTCCGCATCCTCGTCGCGCTAAGCCTATTAGTAGGTGCTAGCACTGTCTTCGCACAGGGCCGCCTGCAAGCTATCAAGGACCGAGGAGAGCTCCGCTGCGGCGTCAACGCCAACCTCCCCGGCTTCGGTTACGTAGATGCCGCTGGTGATTACCAGGGCTTCGACGTCGACTTCTGCCGCGCCATCGCTGCCGCCGTCTTCGGCGACGCATCCAAGGTCGTTTACCGCCCTCTGACCGCCGGCGAGCGCCCAACCGCCCTGCAATCTGGTGAGATCGACGTGCTGATCAGGAACACCACGCGCACCAGCATCCGCGAGACCGACTGGGGCGCCAACTTCGCTCCCACTACCTACTACGACGGCCAGGGCTTCATGGTGCGCAAGGACTCCGGCATCAACAGCCTGCGCGACTTCGAGGGCCGCTCAGTGTGCGTCCAGTCAGGTACCACCACCGAGACGAACCTCGGCACCACGCTCGCAGGCCTCGGCGTGCAGTTCACTCCGGTCATCTTCGAGACGGCGCCAGTGCTCATCGCCGCCTACGACGATGGCCAGTGCGACGGCTGGACGACCGACACCTCGGGTCTCGTCTCCTACCAGCAGCAGCTCCGCCAGCCTGACGATCACAAGATCCTGCCCGTCGTGATCTCCAAGGAGCCCCTCGGGCCAGCCGTCCTCCACGGTGACGACAACTGGTACGACGTCGTCAGCTGGACCGTGTACGCGCTCTTCAACGCTGAGGAGTTCGGCGTCACGCAGGCCAACGTCGACGAGCAGCTGATCAGCGCCAAGGATCCGCAGATCCTGCGTCTCCTCGGCGCCCCGGGTGCGGAGTCGTACGTGCAGGCCTTCGGCCTCAGCTCCAACGCCTTCTACAACGTCATCAAGGCCGTCGGTAACTACGGTGAGATCTTCGAGCGCAACCTCGGGGCCAGCTCCGTCTTCGGGCTCGAGCGCGGTCTCAACGCCCAGTACTACGAGGGTGGCCTCATCTACGGGTACCCCTTCAACTGACCTTTAGCTAGACAGTGGGGCGCCTGCTCGGCGTGGTTTCAGCAACGCGCGAGCAGGCGCCTCAGCACTCACTAGCTGGCTAGGCGACCAAACCCTTATGACAGAACTCGCAGAATCTCTTAGATGGTAGAGGCCAAAGCTTCGGCCCGCGGCGGCGCCACGGTAGTGCCGTTCTGGCGCAACGTCAAGGTTATCGGCGTCATCGCGCAGCTCGGCTTCTTGGTGCTCATAGTGGCGGGCGTTGGGGTGCTCGTCAACAACGTCGTAACTGCCCTGGCGGCGGCTAACCTTCCCGCCGACTTCTCTTTCCTCACCAAGCCGGCCGGCATCCCTATCGCTGAGCGGGCCATCCCGTACGAAGTGACGGACACGTACGGGCGCGCCCTCGTCATCGGCATCCTGAACACCCTCAAGGTCGCCCTAGTCGGCGTGGTGGTCGCCACCATCCTCGGCGTCCTCTTCGGGGTCATGCGCTTATCTGGCAACTGGCTCATCCGCAACATAGCCAGCGTCTACGTCGAGGTGCTCCGCAACATTCCCCTCGCCGTGCAGATCGTCTTCTGGTACTCAGCTATCTTGCTGCCCTTCCCGCCCCGCATAAGCGACCCGATCGCGCTGCCTGGCGGCCTGCTCATGTCCAACGTCGGCCTGGCGTTCCCCGCGCTCTACCCGACCTACGATTTCGTCGCCTGGGTGCCCTATCTCATCGGAGGCGTCGTCCTGGCGGCCGCCGCAACCCTGTGGCGTGTGCGGCAGTTGCGGCGCAACGACAGCTTCGGACGCGTGTGGCCTTTCCCGGTCGTGGCGTTCCTAGTGGTGGCCGGCATCGGCCTCGGGCTCACGTACGTCAATGACAAGGTGCCGGACAACCTACCTTCACCTACGAGGCAGATAGAGGGCGCGGCACTACCGCTTTCGTAGTGGACGGCAAGGCCCGGCCAGCCGCGTTCGTGCCTGTCGACGTCAGCATCAAGGCCGCCACGCTCACGACGACGAGCCAGAACCTCGTCGAGTCGCGCCAGGTCATCAGCGGCACGTTCCGCTTCCCGCTCATCGGCAAGCACGAGGCGAGCGACTTCACGGTCGCGTTCGCCGATCCGGCTGCGGCGGCCGCTAGCGGCTTGAAGCTCGAGATCACGGACTTCCCTTCGGTCGGCATCGTTTACGCGGACCGCAACGACAACGACCGTCTCGACCAAGGTGAGGACATCGACCCGCAGACGGGGCGCGGTTACGGCGGGGTAGACGTCGTGATGACGCTCACCGACTTCAACCGCATGCTGGTATCCGATCGCGATGGTCAGATCCGGACGCCGCTCTTCAAGTCCGCCGCCGCGGCGCGGGCCGACACGAGCGGAGAGAGCGCGCTACCGCGGCCAGGCACGCGCTTCTCGGCCTTCGGGAACGACGCGGCAACGGACGCAGCTGAAGGAGTGGTGGCCGACACCAAGATCCTGCCTGTTGGGGCGCTCGTCCTCAGCCGCGCCTACGTGCCCGTCAGCAACTACGAGGGCGGCATGCGCCTGACTGTCAACTACCTGGCGTTGCTCCTTGCTCTCGTGGTCTACACGTCATCGTTCATCGCCGAGATAGTGCGCGGCGGCATCTTGGCGGTACCGAAGGGGCAGACCGAGGCGGCGCGCGCCATCGGCCTGTCTGGCTATCAGACTTCAGCCTGATCGTCTTCCCGCAGGCCATGCGCATCGTGTTGCCGCCCATGATCAGCCAGTACCTGAACCTGACGAAGAACTCGTCGCTCGCCTCGCTTGCCGGNTACGCGGAACTCTTCGTCATCGCCAGCGTCATCAGCAACCAGACGGGTGCCGCCATACCTATCGCGCTCCTCCTGATCGGCGCCTACCTCGCAATCAGCCTCGCGTTCTCAGTTGTCCTCAACCAGGTCAACGCGCGCTTGGCCCTCGTGGAGCGTTGATATGTCAGTCGTGATCCCCCCACGCCCGGCCCCAGTCAAGACGCAGACCGCCGGTTACTGGATGCGCCGCAACCTCTTCAGCGGCCCGTTCAACACGATCCTCACGCTGCTCTCGGCCGTGTTGGTCGTGTGGGCGGGTTACAACCTCATCAACTTCGTCTTCATCGAGGCCTCGTGGGGNCAAGTGTGGCGCAACATGAAACTCTTCGGCGCCTACCGCTACCCGACCGAGTTCCTGTGGCGTCCGCTCCTAGCCATCGGCACCATGCTCGGGCTCATGGGCGTCATGGCTGGCGCAGGGGGCCGCAAGTCGATCGTCGGTAGCGCTTTCGTGGCGCTGCAGGCGTTCGTGGCGGTCGTGGCGCTGATCGCCATCGTGTTCTGGCCATCCGTCCGCTTCCTATGGCCCATGGTGTTCGTTCTCGGTGCCATCGGGTATGGGCTTGGGTCGCGCTGGCCAAAGAGCACCGTCAAGCAGTTGCCGTGGGCGTGGGGCGCGTGGCTGGTCTTCGGCTACCTGGTGCTGGCTGGCTTCACGGCGGCTGGACCCATGACGAAGGTGCCCGTGCGCGACTGGGGCGGGTTCCTTCTCACCCTGATCCTCTTCACCGGCATCGTGCCTAGCTTCCCGCTCGGCATCGCCCTGGCGTTGGGCCGCAATAGCAAGCTGCCCGCCATCAAGTACATCTGCATCGGCTTCATCGAGATCGTGCGTGGCGCGCCGCTCATCATGTGGTTGTTCATCGCCTCGCTCCTGTTGCCGCTCATCTTGAACGTGGACGCCAACTCGCTCCCAGCCATCATGCGCGCGTACGTGGCCATCACGCTCTTCTCGGCCGCTTACATGGCCGAGAACGTGCGCGGCGGGCTGCAAGCCGTACCGCGCGGGCAGGGCGAGGCGGCGCGCGCGCTTGGCTTGTCCGCCTGGCAGACTACTCTCCTCATCGTCCTCCCGCAGGCGCTCAGGGCCGTCATCCCGGCCATCGTCGGTCAGGCCATCGGCCTCTTCAAGGACACGTCGCTAGTCTTCATAGTCGGGCTCGTAGACTTCTTCAAGGTGGGAGACATCGTGTCTGGACAACCTGAGGCGTTGCTCATCACCGGAGGCGTCAAACTAGAGACGTTCTTGTTCATCGCCAGTATCTACTTCTTCTTCGCGTACCGCATGTCGTTGGCCAGCCGCCAGCTCGAACGCCGGCTGGGCGTGGGCGAGCGGTGACGGTGCGCGCGGTACCATTCACACCACCGGAGGTAACGCGTGAGTGACCTAGCCAGCGCGCCCAGCTCTGTCCGCGCCGACTCGCCCACGACCGGCGAGACGATCATCGACATCGAGGGCCTCAACAAGTGGTTCGGTGAGTTCCACGTCCTCCGCGACATCTCGCTGTCCGTCAACAAGGGCGAGGTCGTCGTGATCATCGGGCCGTCAGGTTCCGGGAAGTCGACGCTCATCCGCTGCATCAACCGCCTCGAGGAGCACCAGCAGGGCAAGATCGTCGTGGACGGCGTCGAACTAACCGACGACGTGCGTGCCATCGACCAGATCAGGCGCGAGACGGGGATGGTGTTCCAGTCGTTCAACCTCTTCCCGCACTTGACGGTCCTCGACAACATCACGCTCGCGCCGATCCGCGTNCGCAAGTGGAAGAAGTCGAAGGCGGAGGAGCGCGCGCGCTACTTCCTCCAGAAGGTCGGCATCCCTGAGCAGGCGCACAAGTACCCCGGCCAACTCTCCGGTGGTCAGCAGCAGCGCGTCGCCATCGCCCGCTCCCTCACCATGGAGCCGAAAGTCATGCTGTTCGACGAGCCGACGAGCGCNCTCGACCCGGAGGTGATCGGCGAGGTGCTGCAAGTGATGGTCAACCTCGCCAAGGAAGGCATGACGATGGTCGTCGTGACGCACGAGATGGGCTTCGCGCGGGAGGTCGGTGATCGCGTCATCTTCATGGACGCCGGGCAGATAGTGGAAGTCGGCAGCCCCGAGCACTTCTTCTCGAACCCGCACGAGGCGCGTACGAGGGCGTTCCTCTCCAAGATCCTGTGAGGCAAGCATGGCCGCGCGGTATGTCACACTCCTAGACAGCCGCTGGAACCTAGACTGACGGCATGATGCGAACTTGTGGCAGAGCGCTATGACCGACGCCAACGGTAGCCGCGGCATCCGGATAGCCGACGTCCTACGCAACATCGTGGTGAAGGGCGCTTCCGACATCCACTTGCAGGCGGGCGCCCCTCCTTTCATGCGGATAGACGGTGAGCTCTACCCGTTCGAGGGCGTGCCGACCCTCACCCCTGAGCAGACCGAGCAGATCGCGCTCGCCATGATGAGCGAGACGCAACGTGAACTGTTCAGGCACAGGCACGAGGTCGACTTCGCGTTCACCATCCCGAACGTGGCGCGCTTCCGCTGCAACGTGCTGCGCCAACGCGGCTCCGTTGGCGTGGTCATGCGCGTCATCCGCGACGCCATCCCCAGCTTCGAGTCGCTTGGGCTGCCTGGCGGCGTCGTCACCGACTTAGCTAGTCAGCCGCGCGGTCTCGTGCTCGTCACCGGCCCAACGGGCTCCGGCAAGACGACGACCTTGGCTGCCATGGTCGACTTCATCAACCGCCGTTTCGCGCGCAACATCATCACGATCGAGGACCCCATCGAGATCCTCCACCGCAATCAGAAGAGCCTCGTCATCCAGCGCGAGATCGGGCTCGACACGGCCGACTTCGTCGGCGCGCTCAAGTTCGCCATGCGCCAAGACCCAGACGTGATCATGGTCGGTGAGATGCGTGACAAGGAGACCGTCGAGGCGGCGATCTCCGCCGCGCAGACCGGCCACCTGGTGTTCAGCACGCTCCACACGCTCGACACCATCAGGACCGTCAACCGGATCATCGACTTCTTCCCGCCGCACGAACGCGATCAGATCCGGATCTTGCTAGCCGAGTCGCTGCTAGGAATCCTTAGCCAGCGCCTGCTCGGTAGTTCTGACGACTCCGGCCGCGTGCTCGCCCTCGAAGTGCTCATCAACACGCCGCTCATCCGCGACTACATCAAGGACGAGGAGAAGACGCCGCTCATCAAGGAAGCGCTGATGCAAGACAACCTGCGCGGCATGCAGACCTTCGATCAGCACCTCGTCGAGCTGTACTTGGCCGGGCGCATAACCATGGAGGACGCCACCTTCACGGCGACCAGTCCGCACGAGTTCCGCCTCATGGTCACGCAGCGCCAGGGCGGTCTCGGCATGGACGACCACGATGAGGTGAGTGGCCTCACCAAGTCGCGCTCCAGCTACCGGCGCTAACCCACGTACTGCTCGTCGGCCTCCCACGCGTCTGGGAGGCGCCTGCCCCTAGCGCGCAGTAGCGGCCGAACGAGGCCAGCCAGGTAGAGGGAGCCCGCTATGAGCACGGTGCGCGGCTCCTCCGTGCTCGCCGCCGTGGTTAGGGCCAGGTCGAGGGCTGCTTCCGTGTCGGCTACGAACGTGCGCGCGCCAAGGTGAGGTGGCGCCCCTTCGCCGTGCGCCGCCTCCGTGACGATGACCTCGTGAGCGCCTTCTACTAGCGCCTGCAAGACCTGAGCCCCCTGCTTGCGGGCGAGCGACCCGAAGACGAGCACGTAGCCAGCAGGTAACTCGGCGACCAGCCTGCGTGCCGCGGCGGGATCGTGCGCACCGTCGAGGACCACGAGCACGTCGGGCTTGCCTGCGCTTGGGCAAGGCAAGCTGAAGCGCTCGAGCCGCGCCGGTAGGGAAGGCGCACCCAGCCCAGCAGCAACGGCGGCCTCGTCGGCGCCGAGCAACCTCAACCCAGCCGCGGCCAAGCGTGCGTTGGCGCGGCGGTTCGCTTGGTGTATGCCGCTGGTGGGCCAGGGGGCGCCAGTGCGGCGGCGATCGCAGGGGGCAACGTGAAGATGCTGGACTGCGCGTCAGCGGCGCTCGGGGCGTCTAGGTAAAGCGGCGCACCTAGCGCCCTGGCCGCCTCCTTGACGAGCGCCACGACTTCCGGCTGCTCCGCGCCGCACACGACCGGCACGCCCTGGCGGAAAGCGCCAACCTTGTCTTGGGCGATGGTTTCCAAGGTGGGCCCTAGCGCATCGAGGTGATCGAGGTCGACGTTGGTCAGCACCGTGAGGCTTACGGGATCGACGGCGCGCGTGGCGTCGTGACCGCCGCCGACGCCAGCCTCTAGCACCCCTGCGCTCGTGCCGGCCTTAGCGAACTCGCTGAGCGCTAATGCCAAAGTCCACTCGAAGAACGCGGGCCTCGTCTCCTCACCGAACGGCCAGACAGCGTCTAGCGCGCGGGCGGTCGCTACGAACTCCACGACGGCCTCGCGCGTCACGGGCTTGCCGTCCACCGAGATGCGCTCCTCGAACGCCTCGACATGCGGGGAGAGGAAGCGCCCGGTTCGCATGCCGCTAGCCGATAGTCCACTAGCGAGCATGGTCGTCACGCTGCCCTTGCCGTTGGTGCCCACCACCACGGCCGTGAGGGGCGGCGGCGCTAGCCGCATGCTCGCCAGTAGCTGCGTGGCGCGCGCGCTAGTGCGTGGCGCGCCCGCCCTAGTCCGCGTGAAGAGCCAGTCGAGGGCTGCTTGGTAACTGAGCGTTGTCGTCACGGCACCAGGCAGGTGGTCAGCTGCGCCGCCGCCTGCGTGGCCGACGCTTCGCAGGCCGCTCGCCCTTGCCGCGCGCCGCTTGACCCTTGCGCGGCTCTGGCGTCTCGCCGAACGGTTCGAGCGACGCCTCGCTGGCGAGCTTGATCAGCACGGCATCGAGGTGGCCTTCTGCTAGGCGCTGCGTGAGTTTGAGGATGTGGTGCGGGGCCGCGACGTCAACGTAGACGACGCTCTGCCCAGGGTGCAACAAGTAGGCGCGCGCCCGCTTCTTCCCGAACGCCGTCTCGAGGTCCACCTCACCAGCGAACTGGACGCTCACGTCCTTGCCGAGCATGGGCACTACGGCTGGCTGGTTCAAGGCCTCGAGCGAGCGCAACTCGTGAAGCAAGCCAAGTGGGTCGCGGTAGGGCGCGACGTAAGGCATGCTCGCCTGATCCTTGGGNCCCTTCACGGCCGACACNAGACCCGTTTGGGCGTCGAACGTGACGTCGAAACTCCGGTTGTCGTTGCGGTCCTGCGTCGTCTCTAGGTAACGCAAGGAGAAGAAGCGTTGCGCGTGGGACCGGCTGCGCTGCACCACGGTGGCGTTGCCGAGCGCCCCCTGGAACTGCGAGCGACCCTCCAACTGCGTGTGGCGGCCACGCTGTTCCATCTTGAGAACCTGAGTGCCGGCCGGTTTGCCGCGGTACGTCAGGCGGAAGCTCATGACCTCGACGGACATGGCGTCAATCTACCACCGGGCCGGTGCGGGGACCGTCAGGCTGGGCTCGGGCGTTAGAAGGGCAAGTCCCCGTCGCTGAGGGAGCTCAACTCTTGCGTGCTCCGGCCCTGCCTGAGGACGTTCATCAGTAGTGAGACGATGGCGGGGTCGAGGGTCTTGCCTGCGCGCGCCTCGAGCGCCTTCTCCACCTCGCGCAAGGGGAGGGCCTGACCGCGTTCGCTGCTTAGCAGGTCGAAGGCGTCTGCTACCGCCACGACCCGCGCGAGGAGCGGGATGTCTTCCTTGCGGAGGCCGTCCGGGAAGCCGGAGCCGTCCCACGCCTCGTGGTGGTGGCGGATGCCCTCGGCTGAGGCCGCGAGGAGGTCGGACGCTGCCACCATGTTGGCTCCGCGTTGCGGGTGGTCGAGGTCCTCGATGCTCGGGTCGAGGCCGTTGCCTAGCTTGCCGATGTCGTGGAGCATGGCGGCGAAGTAGAGGTCGGCTAGCTGTGCCCGTGAAGCGCCAAGGGCGCGGCCGAGTGCCAAGGCGTACGCGGTCACGCGTTCCGCGTGGCCTAACTGCGCGAAATCGGAAGACTCGAATGCCTGCACGAAGGCGCGAGTGAACTGCACGAGGCTAAGCTTGGCAAGCCGCAGTTCTTGCGCCTGACCGTGCGCTTCGCCGAGGACAGCCGCCCAGCGCGTCGCTTGCTTCAGATCGTCATCGTTGAAGGCGGGCGGCCCGTTGCGGTGAAGGATAAGGGCCCCGTAGCGCTCGTAGCGCCCGACCACTGGCACGACGAGGGCGCTGGTGGCGTCACGCATACCCAAGTCGCCATAGTCGGAGCGCGTCGCGGGGTCGTTGCTCGTGAACAGCTCTGCCACTAAGTTGGGCACGATCCGCGGGCCGGGACTACGCCATGGCCCGTTCGCTGGGGTCAGCTCGAGCAGCGCGTCAGAGTAGCCGACTTGCGCTTCGAAGCGGTAACCAGCGCTGCCGTCGCCGGCCACGACGTAGCCGCGCACGTCGCCAGCAAGCCCAGCGCGCAACGCCTTGAGTACCTCAACGCTGCGGCCCCGTGGCGTTCTGGCGCCAACGAGGGCCTCGTTGAAGGCCAGGGCGTCTGGCGCCGTGACGCCAGCTCCGCTCGAGAAGATGCGTTTGAACATTCACCACCTACGGCCGCGTGAGTGGCAGAGCGGCCGTGTGGCGAGCATACCCGCGCGGAGCCGGGTGACGATGCGAGGTACTGGTCATCTGAGCCAGCCGCCCTCACGCCTGCCGCCTCGGTAGAATGGCCGGCATGCTCGACCTGCGCTTCATTCGCGAGAACCAGGCCGCCGTCAGGCGCGCTATCCAAGCCAAGCAGATGCCAGAAGCCGTCCTCGCCCTCGACCGGCTGCTGCTGGTCGATGAGGAGTACCGCATCCTCAAGCGCGACCTCGAGGAGGGGCAAGCGCAGCGCAACGCTAACGCGCGCTTGGTTGGTCAACTGAAGCGCGAGGGCCGTGATGCCGCCGAGCTGATGAGCGCCATGAGCGCCTTGTCCGACGAGGTCAAGCGGCTCGAGGACCGCGAGCGCTCACTGCAAACTCAACTTGACGCGCTCTCCCTCGAGATCCCGAACTTGCCTCATGAGAGCGTGCCGTACGGGGTGACTGAGCACGACAACGTCGTCTTCAAGGAGTGGGGCGTCAAGCGCGACTTCGGTTTTGCGCCTGCCCCGCACTGGGACATCCTGACTTCTCACGGTTGGGTCGACTTCGACGCCGGCGTCAAGGTGGCAGGGGCGGGTTTCCCCGTCTTCAAGGGCACGGGTTCGCGCCTCGTCAGGGCCTTGCGCAACTACTTCCTAGATCGCCTCGATGCCGCCGGTTACTCAGAGATCGTGCCGCCGCTGATGGTGAACGCGGCGTCCGCCACCGCCACCGGCCAGTTGCCTGACAAGGAGGGGCAGATGTACGAGGTGACGGACGGCTTCTTCCTCATTCCCACGTCGGAGGTGCCCGTCACCAACGTGCACCGCGACGAGATCCTCGATCAAGCAGCGCTGCCCATCAAGTACACGGCGTTCACGCCGTGCTTCAGGCGCGAGGCCGGCAGTCACGGGAAGGACGTTCGCGGCCTCAACCGCGTGCATCAGTTCGACAAGGTTGAGATGGTGCAGTTCGTGGCGCCCGAGGAGTCGTACGCCGCCTTGGAGGAGATGACGCGTCACTCGGAGGCGCTGCTCGAAGAGCTCGGCCTGCCGTATAGGCGCCTGCTGATGTGCACGGGCGACCTTGGCTTCACGCAGGCGAAGAAGTACGACTTGGAGGTGTGGAGCCCAGGCCAGGAGCGCTGGCTGGAGGTGTCAAGCATCAGCAACATGGAGGCGTTCCAAGCTAACCGCCTCCGCACGCGTGCGCGGCCGGGCGGCGCGGCGGGCAAGGGCAAGACGGAAGTCGTTCACACCCTTAACGGCAGTGCGCTCGCGTTCCCGCGCACCATCGCAGCGTTAGTCGAGACGTACCAGGAGCAGGACGGCAGCGTCACCGTCCCCACCGCACTGCGCCCTTACCTAGGGGCTGACAGCTTGCGGTAGCGCTCAGGCGTCGTCGAGGATGCGCGGGACCCTGAAGAAGCCGTCTTGGGTGTTGGGCGCGAGTGCCAAGGCGGCGGCTCGAGGCAGTGAGGGGGTGGTGCTGTCTGGCCGCATCACCGAGGCGGGAGCTAGCGGCGGCGTCCACTCAGGTTCGTCATCTACATCTAGTTCCTGAAGGCGGGCCAGGTAGCCTAGGAGCACTTCTAGGTCGGCGGCCACGGCGTCCGCTTCACTCGGTGGGAGTTCCAAGCGCGCTAGGCGCAGTAGGTGCTGTAACCGCTCGTCTGCGTCGCTCACGCGGGGATGCTAGCACGCCAGGTACTTAGAGGAGCCCAGCCACCAGATAGAAGATCACGGCGAGCGGCAGCGCAGGCAGCATGGCGGCGACCTTCAGGTGTTTGATCTCGAGCAACCCTAGGCCGAGCGCGACGATCATCAGGCCGCCGACGCCGTTCACCAGCAGGACGCTAGGGTCGGTCGTTGGGTCCGGGATGAGGTTCGCGAAGGCGCCGGCCGCCAGCGACAACCCGCCCTGGTAAATCAGGACGATCACGGCGGAGGCGGCCACGCCGAAGCCTAGGCTCGTCGCGAGCGCCAGGGCGGAGAAGCCGTCGAGCGTCGACTTGAGCACGAGGAAACCTGCCTCGCCGGTCAGACCGTTCTGGATGCTGCCGAGGAGCGTGAGCGGGCCGACACAGAAGAGCAGCGTCGCGGCAACGAAGCCCTCCGTGAAGCGCCCACGACCGCGCAGCCTGCGCTTGAGGATCTCGCCGAGGTGCTCGAGCCCAGCTTCGATGCGCCACCACTCACCTAGCGCGGCCCCGACGGCCAGGGCAAGGAGACCGATTATCACGCCAGGCGGGTCGCTTACCTTTCCGAGGTCGAAGGCGTTCGCCAGGCCGATGTAGATGGTGACGAGACCGATCGCCTGCATGACGGCCGTCGTCACGCGCGGCGGGAGCTTGCCGCGCAGCGCTAAGCCGAGCCCCGACCCGACGAGGACGGTGGCTACGTTGAAGAGCGTGCCCCACGTCTGGTCGAGTAGCGTCAAGGCGTGTGCCCCTCGTCGACTTGCTCTGAAGGAGGCGGCCTGCGTAGTACGAGCACCGTCGTGATGATGCCAGCCAAGAGGGGGATGCCGACGAGCCAGATCAGCCACGTCGACAGCGACTTTGGGGCGATGGGCGTTGGCGGCAACACGAAGGCGATGGCGCCGTTCACCGCTCCGCCTACGGCGAGTTCGACGTTCGCTATGGCCTCCTCGTTGAGGAAGGTCGTGTCGCGAACGCTCAAGGTGTACGCGCCGGTCTCTGGCGCGACGACCTGGCCGAAGTACACGCCCTTGACGGCCGTCTCAGAGAAGCGTGCGGACGCTACCCGCGGATCGCTAGCGAGGAACTCGCTTGCGTCGCTACCGATGGCGCTGGCGGGGACGGCGCCGGTGTCGGCCGCCGGGTCGACGACGCGTAGCTCGATTCTCACGTGCGCCTTCTCGACCGGTACGAGCAGCGTGTCCTCGAGGCGCAGGGTGACTTCGAGGGGCGCCCCTGGCACGGGCGGGTCCGGGACAACGCTGAGGTTGCCGATGACGAGCGTTGCGTGCGCGGCCGCTGTGGCGCCGACACCGAGCGTTACCAGACAGGCGGCGGTAATGAGACCGCGCGTCCACCGCAGTAAGGGCATGTCACTCCCCACTAACTGTCGTCTCCAAGTTCCACAAGTACTCGCGCGTCGTGAGACCCGAGGCGTGGACTTCGGCGGCTAGTTCACGGCCGAGGTAACGGTAGTGCCACGGCTCGTACATGTAACAGGTGATGCTCTCCTTGCCGCTGGGGTAGCTCATGACGAAGCCATAACGCCAGGCGTTAGCAGCGGTCCAGGCGCCCTCCGGCGTGGTCGCCCAATCAGCCAGGTCCCAGGCTGGCGGGCCGCCGCGCGTGCGCAAGTCGAGGGCGGTGCCCAACTGGTGCTCCGAGTGCCCAGCGCGGGCGCTGGAGCGCAACGCCTGCTCGTAGCCGTCCTCGGCAACCCACCCATCGAACGTACGCTGCTGGTAGTCGAACGAGCGGTAAGCGGAGATAACCTCTAGCGCTATGCCTGCCGCTTGCGCGTCCTGGACGAGCGCCTGCAGGTCGGCCACCCCGACCTCCCTGAACAGCATGCCTGCCGGCGCCGCATAGCGGGAGATGCCNGAGAGGGCAGCGCCTAAGTCGACTAGGTCGGTTGGGGCGTAAGCAGCTGGGAGCATGAAGCGGGTGTCAAGCACCGTATAGGGCCAATCNCCCAACGCCGCGCGGGCGGTAGGCTCGTCGTCCACCTCGCAACTAGGTAACGCGCGCTTGCTACTGGTGCTAACGGCCATGACCCCCTGTTCGAGTTCGGACTGCGTTGGGCTCGGCGCTCCGGCTGGCGCGAGTGGCCCCGCTGGTTCGCCGCTTTCGGTCGTGGCGGCGACCGGTTCCGGTGTCCCCACGGCCGCCACGGCAGCGACGGCAACCCACACCACCGCCAGCGTGACGAGCGTCAGCGCGGCGGCGCGCCTGAAGCGCTTCCTCATGGTAGTGGCCCGAGGACGGTGCCGCGCATCTCCATCGGTTGCGCCAGTATCACGAGCTGCAAGGCGGTGAACGCCAGGACGTAGAGGGCGACGGGCCACATGGCCAACACCCAGCGCCTGCTGCCGAAATCGCGCCGCGCGATGCGCACGGCAGTCGCAAGGGCCACCCCCGTGTAGGTGGCGCCGATGAGCGCCTGAATGGGGAAGAGCCAGCGCGTGGGCACCATCTGAGCGAGGCGCCAGTTCGGGTCGAGCAGCAGTCCGCGGTACTCGAAGAAATGCTGGAACACGGGCACTACGCTAAGCGCCCCCGTGAGGAAATGGAAGACGTAATGTGCGCCCCAGAACCCGAAGCCGAGCGCGACCGTCACGTAACCCCAACGCTTGAACGCGGCAAGTGGCCGTGGTCGCAACCCACCTAGGAGGTCAGCTAGGACGGCGGCGCCGAGCAGCAGGGCTAGGCCAGCAGCGGTGACGAGCAGATAAGTGACGGCGAGCAGCAGGAACTCGTCACGCGAACCGATGAAGCTGGAGAGACGCTCGACGAAAACGTAGAACGGGGAGATCATGGCAAGGGCGTTGACCACGCCCCAGTACGCCAGCAGCACGCCGAGGGCAAGCGCCGAAAGGCCGAAACGCCGTGCCCACGGTTGACGACTTAGTTCGCGCCCGGGCGCCCTCACCGATAGAGCTACGTTGTCGTATGGGCAGGCGCGCACGCAGTTGAAGCAGTAGGTGCAGTCGAGGTTGCTCGTGATGGTGGGTACTAGCAGGTCGCTCTCGCAACCAGGGAAGTAACCAGCGCCGTTCGGGTTGGTGATCTCGGCCACGGGTATGAACGCCGCCTTGGTAGGCCCGCTTGGCGCCTCGGCGTAAGTCTCGCGGCCGTGAAGACAAGGCTTGTGGACGCAGCTGCGGCACACGTCCGGGTCGACGGCCACTACTTGGCTCGGCGAGACCGTGCTCAATGCGAAGTTGAAGTTCCCGAGCGGGCAGACGTACCGGCAGAACGTGCCGGCCGGGAACACGGTGTCGACAACCAACGCCGCCCCGAAGTAGCCGATGGCCAGCCAGGCGGTCAGCCACGGGCTCGCCCACAGGTCGAACGCCTCGTAGCTGATGAAGTACAGGATGGTGATGCCGAGCACGAGCCACTTGTTGCGCAGCATGCGCGGGAACGTGAAGCTGCGAGGCAAGAGGCGCTTGAGTCCCTTTGACGCTCCGCGCGTGAGCATGAGCGGGCACGCGGCGCAGAAGGCGTTGCCGAAGATGGCGAGGGCCAATACCACGAGACCTCGGTAATGAAGCCAGGTGGCCGTCGTCGCGACGTTGCGCGGCGCTAACTGTCTGCCCGTAAGCCCGTCGACGATCACGAACAACGCAAGCAGCAGGAGTGGGAGTTGGAAGACTAGGCGCCCGTACTTCCAGCGCGCCACGCGCCTCAGGCCCGGCAGGCGGAAGAGGTCGAAGTTGTTCGGTTGATCGACGAACGGGCCGCTGGCGCGCGGCAGCTCGACCGCGCCTGCGCCGGGTGGCGGCGTCATTTCGGGGCGACGGTCGTCAGGAGTTCCGTGCGGGCGCGGGAGCCGCTTGAAGTCGACACGTCTACGGTCACTATCCAGTCGCCGGCCATGGTGAAAGCGAAGCTTTCCGCACGGTAGCTGCCTGGTTGGGTCTCTGAGGCGGTCGCGGTCACCGGTTGCATGCCAGCGTGGGTCATGTCACCCGTGACCTTCACCGTCGCGCCGCTAACGGGCGTGCCGGCATCGCTCACCTCGATGAGGACCGGAACGTTGCCGACTACGGGGCTGCCTGCGAGCACTATCGACACCGCCAGCCCACCGCTGGCGGCGGCCTTCGGTTCGGGCGGCTTGCACGCCGTGAACAGGAGCGCCGCGGCTAGGGTGAGGATGCTGAGTGACGTGATTCGAACGGTAGGACTAACGTGGTACATCGCTGCGCAAGGCTACCACGCCTGCGAAACCCGCCCGATGGACCTCAGGTACGTGACCACGCCCACCTCGAGTGCGGCGGCTAGGTCGTCTGGCGCTTGCAGCCAGCTACGGTCGGTTGCGTTCGAGAGGTAGCCGAGCTCGACCAACAGCGCGGGCGTGCCGCGCGCGACGGCGTGCTTGAAGCGCCGATGGTTGAAGGCGTAGTACTGCAGCATGTTAGAGGAGACGTTGACGTCATCGTCGGCCAAACCAGTGGCGATAAGCACGGCGCGGTCGACGGTGACCTTGAGCCAGGCCTCGTTAGGGTTACGTGCGGGCCAGTAGTGCGCGCTCTTGTAGCCGCTCCTCGTGCCGTCCAAGTTCGAGTCCGCATGAACGGAGAGGACGAGGTCGGCGCGGTAACGCGGCGGGATGGTGGCTGGGAGGACGTCGACGACGGCGCCACGCGCTCGCATGCGCGCGGCCAGCGCCTCGACGACGGCGGCGTTGATGTCCACCTCGTTGAGCCCGGCATGGTGCGCCCCCGTGCTGTACCTGAGGNTCTCCAGTTCGTCTGGTTGCGCCGCGGCGTCGAGGTGGCCGACCTGCAGCCCGATGCGCACTTCGCCCTTGATGCGGTTGGCTAGCCACCTTACAGGTCCAGCGCGGTAGACCTTGACCTCGTTCGCGCCTGGGAGCGCGTCACCGAGCCAACTCAGGCCCGTGCTGAGGCCGCCTCCTACGGCGGCGACAGCGGCTGGACCGCGCTCCCTGACGGCCGCAGCTACGTTGAGGAGTAGCAGGCAGGCGAGCGCGATGAGGAAGCCGCGACCCAGCAGCCGCCTGCGCCTGCGGCGCCGACAGGGGCCCGCCGCCTCGGGCGGGGCGCCTGAGTGCTGAGGGTGGTTGGCGGGGTTAGTTCCCCTACGCTCCGGGCCGGGTTCCACGCTCCGATGCTACTCAGCCGCGGCGCAGGCCACAAGCAGGCAGTGATCGTCTCGAGCCTCAGCTGTTCGGATCGTCACTTCTGAACCTTGGCGTGACGAGTTCGGTGTGCTGCCGCTCTTTCGGGTGCCAATCGCGGGTGGCGAACACGTCCAGCTGCTCGTTAGCTCGGCGCCCCGTGGACGCCAGCTGGGTTTGGCTCTCCGGCTCAACTCGCGAGTGCGGGAAGGCAACGGCGTACCACCTTGGCGCCACGAGGTAGGTGATCCCGGCAGCCACGAGGAGTTCGGCCGGCCACTGGGCGCTGGCAGACAGTAGGCTTCCTACGGACACGCCACCTTCTTGGTAGGTGAGCCACAGGATCCCGGCCGTGCCCCAAGTCAGGACGTGGGCCATGATCACATCGAACGGCCCGGCCCAGCGCGCGACGCGCGGCGATGGGTAGATGGCCAACCAACCGAGCACGATCAACTCGAAGGTGAAGAGCGTTTCCGTCATGCCAGGGAAGACGCCTCCCGCCGTGGCGGCGGCGAACAGCGCACCGGCTAGCAGGCCGACGCTCGGCCCGAACGCTAGCGCGATCACGTAGAGCGGCACGCGCGAGGTGGCGGCGGCGCTCCCGATGACCCAGGCTGGCGCAGTGGCAGGTACTAGGTTATCGGCGAGGAGGAGGAGCAGGAAGCCGCTGACTACCGCCCCTAGTACTCGCAGGACGCTGCGTGGGCGAGTGAGCACGAGGAAATCTCCGCGAGCCAAGCCCGTTCCCAACGCGAACAGTCCAAGCAGCACGGTTGCGCACGCCGAGTAGAAGAGGATCGGGTCGTCGGTGA
>JGI26528J50254_1000507_pt1 | contig 27905 bp, 21 predicted proteins | sample ThiBiot_300_plan_FD_50254 | JGI IMG/M metagenome (IMG submission 50254)
CGATGGTGCGTCCGATGGGCCAGGTGTCCCCGCGTCGCCGGAGCCGGATCACGCCCGCCACGTACATCGCCGCCATCACGATCGCCGCGGTGCCGGCGATGAGATCGAGACGCCAGAACAGCATCAGATGGGACAGACTGGGCGCGCCGGGCAGTTCGAAGCCGAGTACCAGGCCCGCGTCGGTCGAGGGCGCGATCCCCGCCACCTGCGGAGTCGCGGTGCGACTGAGCGTCGCGGCGACACCGACCGTCACGGCCATGATCAGGACTTCCACCGTCGCCAGCCGGATCAACGGCCCCGGCTTGCCGTCACGGATCAGGGGCAGGGTGCGTCGCCGGTGCACGTACCCGACAACTCCCAGGATGACGAGCAGCGCGATCTTCGCGCCGACGAGCCTCCCGTACGCGGTCGACCACATATAGGCAGGGCCGGGAACGCGTAGCATCGCGTTGATCACGCCGGACACCCCGACCGCGATGAGCGCGATGAGCGCCAGCGTCGAGTACCGGTACGCGACCACATCGATGTGCTTGATGCGCTGTTTGGCGAGCCCCACCAGCGCGATGAGTCCGCCGACCCACAACGCCGCGCCGAACAGGTGGTAGATCATGCTGTCCACCGCGAAGTCGTGGTCGGTGGCCTGGCCGGCGTGGCCGCCGAGCGCAATCGGCACCAGCGCGAAGAGCGCCAACGCGAGCAGCACGAACACCCATCCGACGCGCATGACGACGCGCGAGGCGATCGCGATCAGGACGGCGATGAGGGCGGCGATGAGGGCGGCCCGCGCAGAGGTGAGCACGCTGAGCGCGGTGGAGAGCGTACCTGGCTGTACGGCGTTGGACAACGGTCGGCCGAGCGCATCGGCGACGGTGAGCGGGATGAGGGCGAGGCCCGAAGCGGCCCACACGAGTGCGGCAAGTGAGGCGGCGCGCAGGCAGCGGTATCCGCCCACGTCGACGATGCCGGACTTCTGCGGCGGGGCGAGTGCGGCCGCTCCCAGCAGCCAGCCGATGGTCACGGCGGCCATCAGGTTGAACAAGCCGGTGACGGCGGGCAGGGCGAGCTGCGTGAACTCTCCCGCATCGGGCAGGCCCTGCACGATGGCGCGTGCCGGGACGATCGCCGCCAGTGCCACGGCGACGCAGGCAGTGACCAGCGCGCCGGTCGCGATGAGCACGCCCGTGCGCCACCGCTGGGCGCCGGCGGTCCGGATGGGCTGTGCGCTGGTCTCGCTGGCCCGACGCGGCGCGGCCGCGCGATCCGGTTCCGCTGCGATCGTGTCGAGCATGACGCCGCCCTCGACCGGGCCGGTGCCGGACGGCCCGATCGCGGCCGAGGCGACATCGCCGTCCGGCGTATCCGGCAGGGCAAGGGAGTCTGGGTCCGGCACGCCACGAGCCTACGTCGATTCGACAAGTGATCGAAGAGCCAGGGCGGCGCTGCGGGCGTTGTCACACCGTCGCCCGGTTTACCCTTGAAGGGCCGCCTGACGCGCCGGTCGGTTCACTGCGCACGCGGTTGTCAGCGCTCGTAGCTCAGCTGGATAGAGCAGGGGACTTCTAATCCTCAGGTCGCAGGTTCGAATCCTGCCGGGCGCACCACGGTAGGCTCTGTGAACTGCACTTATATAGACTTTTCAACAGCTCTTGATGAGCCCAGTTCGATGTTTTTGCCCTCGATGACAGAAATATAACAGGAATTCAATGTGAACTTACCGGCTGATCGTGATGCAACAGGACACCCCAGACAGATTTAAACCCTTCTTGCATAACAGTTTTTCGCGCCTACCATGACTGTTATGCCACGCCAACGCCTGGAGCCAGGAACATTCGGCCTGATCTCGCTGCGCCACGAAGACAGCGGGAGGTGGCGGGCGAGCTGCCAGGTGCGTGACTTCACGGGCGCAACCCGTTACATCAACCGGTATGCCCCAACGCGTGGCCGTGCCGAGACGGCCGCCAAAGACGCCGCCGTGGCCCTGTGCGACGAGCTGATTCGCGAGCACAAGGCAACTGAGCAGCGGCGGCGAGATGAGGAACGCGGCATTTTGCCGCGAGACGTCGACCCCACCACGGTGCGCGATCTGACCATCACCTGGCGGGCAAGCCTAGCGACGAACCAGGATCTGCACGCGGCAACCGTCCGGACGTGGCAGTGGCTGTTGGCGGCGATGTTCGGCGAGCCCATCCACCGCAGCGGAGCCATCCAGGAAGACAAGAGCCGAATCGTTGGACCGCGCGCTGCCTTCAATCTCATCGCGGATAAGACTCCACGAGCCGTGACCGCGCGGGATCTGAAGGACGTCCTGTCAGTGGTGAGCAGGGCGAGCGGATCGTCCACGGCGAAGCAGATGCGCACCGTCTTGTCGTATGTGTTCGGCGTTGCGGAGGATCGAGGGTTGGTCGTCGCCAATCCGGTCCCCCTGCTCAGGGGCAACAAGGGGTCCCCCGTTATCGGTCGGAACAGGGTGCGGCAGACCGGTCTCGACCATCGCCGGGCTCCCTCGGTGGAGGTGGTCGACGCGCTCCGCGTGGCACTCCGATCCGACCCGGAAGCCTTACCGATGGCCCCGACCGGCGGGCGGCGTCATAAGGCATCTCATCCGCGCCCGTGCGGCAAGTGCGCGACGTGCCTGCGGTTTGCCTGCCAGCAGCGGTGGCGATGTCGACGCTGCGCAGACTGTCGCAACGGCCGACCGTGCACGATCGGCCGCCGTTGTTACAGTTGCGAGCCTTGCCGCGCCTACATCGCCGCGAAGGGCGGCCAGCGCACACTGCTGTGCGATAGCCCGGTAGCAAGTGTTCCGGCCGAGCCCAATGGCGCCGATATTGTCGATCTCACGGACTTCCTCTTTTTCGTCGGATGCAGGCTCGGGGAAGCTTTGGCGACGCGCTGGTGCGACCTCACTCTCAGCGGCGACGATGCCGATGATGCAGGCGCTTGCGAGGTGCTCATCTGCGGCACGCTGGTCTACGCGGTTGGCGGCGGCCTGGAGCGTCAGCCGTATACGAAGACGGGCGACGAGGAGGCACACCGCACCGGCGCACGAGGGGTTTACCTGGTTTCAGATGCAGCCATGATGTTGCAGAACCGAGCCCGTTACTTCGGCATCGACCTCGACGCGGACGTCCTACCGCCCACACCGATTTTCGGCAGCCCGCAAAAGCCGACCGAGTACCGAGACCTTCGCAACACTTCGCGCGCGATCAAGCTGCTGTTTTCGAAGCACGGTGTGAAATGGGGACGCTCCCATATCGGGCGCAAATATCTTGTCAACCGACTAAACTCCCAAGGTGTGCCGCACAGCGAAATCGCGAAAGTGATGGGCTGGCGCGACTTGAACACCATCAAGTCCTATCTGGACGACGTCGCCCAGGTGAGCGATGCCACGAAGGCAGCGATGCGTTCCGTACTCGGCAGTGCTGAGGTCGCGTAACGAGAATTTCGGTCGGTGATATAGCTGGCCGCGGCGCCATTCGTTGGACGCGCAAGCGCTGATCGGAAATCAGTGCGCAGCTGCTACTTCAGCTCGCTGGAGCCAGGCCGGGTCAAGTGCGTTCGCGAGAGCACGGCGGATTGTGTCGATCTGCTGCGCGCCGGATGGAGCGGGTTCAGCGATCGTTTCGGTGGCCCTCATCGGCCACGTCCGCTACCGCCGCGACGACGTCCACGGCTGGATGACCGATCAATACGCGCACCGCGACCGAAGCAGTCGGGCAATAAGCCCGCAGAACCAGGGAAGGCCGGTGACGTCAAAATGGGCCCTGGTCAGAGAACTGACGAACTAGGCATTCGTCTTTGACCTGCAAGTATGATTCGTGATGCTTCCCATCGGTTCCCCACTGCTCAGTTTCAAAGCGTTCACAAAACGTTCACTAATTCCCCTCGTCGGCGCTTCCGGTCGGTATGCCGGCCGGGCCGGACCGCAGCGACATGTCCAGACCCGACACGGCGATGCTGACGAACGTGAGGATAGGCCGAGGTTGGTAAGCAATGCCTGGGCGGCGGTGATCAGCTGCTCGGCGTTGCCGAAGGCCGCGGCCGCCTCACCGCCCCCGGACGGCTCGGGATAGTCAAGCTAATTCCGGCGGCGACGGAAGGCTCCGAATTGACGGATGACCGTACCGATCTGTGCCCTGGCGGCGTGCTCGACGGCGTAGTGATCACCCCTGGTCGTCGGGCGAAGACCTTGGTATTCAAGGAGAGCCAACAGCGCTTGACGCGAAGAGTCGTAGGCAAGTACGAATGCGGGTCCGGATCAGATTCGATCACGGGCTTTACTGTCGCGAGCGCTATCCACACCTTCAACACTAAGAACTCGCCGTAGCCTGCGACAACAGCCCACAGGCAACGCGGCGAAGTGCCCCGATTCCTACCTACTGCAGCGGTGGCCCAGCCCTGAAAGCCTGATGCTCTCGGCTGAGTGGCTGCCGCAAGTTTCATTCACCCTTTCGGCGGGTACGGATCGTGACCGTAGGAGTTCTTCTCACCGATCGTTCCGTCCAACCTCCGAATGGTGTGCTCGACGCGGCGCGCCTGCGCCATATCGCGGCCGACGCGCTGCTGGTCGGCCTTGTTGCCGCCCACGTGAGCCGCACGTGAACTCCCCTCGACCTTCGACTTCCACTCGCCGTCCTCGTGATAGGTGACGATGTCGCCTTTAGCCATGATCTTGACCTTCCTGTCGTTGCCCTGCCGTGCTGACAGGGCTGCCTAGCCTGATTGTGCAACAGACCTCCGACATCGGACTCTGACGATACGTCGCGGTCGCACTAAAGTCGTAGCATCAGGAAACCTCAGCCCGATACGTTTGCGGGCCGGACGGAACTCGGTCGGCAAGGCAAAAGTGTCACGCGCAGGGAGCGTCAACCGTGCGATTCGGGCATGACTACCAACTTGCAAGCTCCAACCTCACGGCAAGCAACATGCCCTAACTTGATGTGGTAGTTCTTTCACTGTGTCCTGTAAGCTGAGCGCAGCCCTCCGCAGAAAGTAGGCCACTCATGACGATCCACACCCCGAAGACCCGTGAGGCTCTCGCTCGCCTGCTTGCTCCGCTTCGACTTGAGTCGTCAGTGTTCGAGCGGGCCGTGTCGGTTGGAGCCGCGGAGAGTCGCACTTTCAGTTCGGGGGGACCGAAGTCTGCTCCGGGGTACACGCGGTGGGCGCGCACCGTCGAGGCGGTGCACGAGGATCTGATGCTCCTGCGGCTGGGCTGGCGACGCTTCGATCCGGACAACCTTCCTTATTTCCTGCAGCCTGACCTCCACCTCGGCTTCGTAGTGAGTAGCGGCGACTCGCATACGGGTGTCACCTACGGCAACCCGACAAACCGCAATTCCAAGGGTGCAGCGTTCGCGCGTCGAGTCGACCAGAATGGCACCGCTGCGATGTTCGGTCAGCCGACCGACGAAGGTGAAGTCACCGTCGATGACTTCCGGGTCCTGCTTTACGACGAGCGCCAGGGCTTCGTGTATCTCGAGTTGTCGCGTCCAGACGCCCGAGTGGGAGATCATGTGAGCCACTGGTCTGAGCGAATCATCTTCCCGGCCTTCGACCTCGCGCTTGGAACCTTCGGCTTCGAAGAGGGCAACGACGAGGGCGACTTCGGGTTCAAGATCGCCCGGCGATAGGGCGAAGGTTGGCACCCGATGAGCACTACCTTCGTTGCCGCGCGCCTGGAGATGGCGCGTTCAATACGGCAGATGACTGCCACCGCCCTTGCGGCAGAGGTTGGCGTGACCGCGCCTTGGATCTCCCAAACCGAGAATCTGAGGCGCACGCCCAGCCCCGAGCTGGTGCGCGAATTCAGCCGGGCGCTGGACTTCCCATTGGACTTCTTCTACCGCCCTGTTACTGCGTTGCCACCGACGGATGCCTTCCATTTCCGCGCCACGTCGCGGCTGGCAAAGAAGGACGAGCAGACTGCGCGGTCGCTCTCCACATTGGCAATTGAGCTGTCCGACTGGATCGAAGCGACTTACCAGGCTCCGGCGCCGTCAGTACCGGAACTCCAAGACCTGCTCGACGCCGACGAAACATTGCCACCCGGACAGGCAGCCGAGGCACTCCGTGGCGCGTGGGGCTTGGGAGCGGCACCGGTCAAGAACTTGCTGCAACTTCTCGAATCCAAAGGCGCAAAGGTCTACTCGGCCGGAGGCCCGCTCCAGGCGGTCGACGCGTTCTCGTTCAGACACGGTGCAACGCCGGTGATCTTCCTCAATGTTCACAAGTCCGCAGAGCGGCTCCGCTTCGACCTGGCGCACGAACTCGGGCATCTGGTGATGCATGGCGGGTCGCTGCATGTGGAGCCTGGCAAGGAAAAAGAGCAAGCCGCCAACGACTTCGCGTCCGCATTCCTGATGCCACGAGCCGACGTGCTCGGCTCGATCCGCGGCAACCTGATGCTCGAGGACATCCTGATTCTCAAGCGGCGTTGGCGCGTAAGCGCAATGGCGTTGAACCTCCGTGCTCATCGGCTTGGGGTGATCTCTGACTGGACCTACAGCACATTGGCCCGTCAGCTCTCCAGTGCAGGTTTCCGGCGCGGAGAACCAGGTTCTGACCTAATCGCGGAAAGCTCCAGCCTGCTGACTCAGGTGATTGCCGACCTTCGTTCTCAGAGCAAGAGCTTCATAGATATTGCACGCGAACTCGACGTGCGCGCCCGGGACGTCAGAGACCTCATGCTCGGTTTGGTCACATTTGCCATGGAGGGCGAAGCACAAATACGAACACCGAGCCGAGGGAACCTCCGAGCGGTATGAGCTCGACAGCCGAGGTGACTGCGTGACTAGGCATGCCACCTATTCATGCAGCACACACAAACGTCAGAAGCTGCCGATAGGGTGTGAGACACGTCAGAGTCAGGGTTCCGCCGCGGACAGCTCGTTGGAAGACCAGTTCGGCCGAAGTCGCCTGCAATCGGAACGAGCACCCGCCCTGGCGGAACGTCAGTCCGCACGCGATAGTGATGCGAGGGAGATTATGGCGGCGAAGGTCACAGGCGGCGCGAGCAGCGCCGTCGCGTCGTCCTCCCACGCGGCGTGTGCACGATTCCGTGGGACCGACCCGCTGGTCACGGGTGTCACTCGACGTAAACTCGCTGCGGTCGTCGGCCACCCGAAAGGTCCGCAAAGCACGATCCCGCTGCTCCGCTGGATGCGTGCGATCACCTTCGAACGCATGGTCCGCGACAACCGGTTCGCATCGGAAGTCGTCACTGTCTCCGTCGGTGCTATCGGACTCCGTCGCCCCAACGCCATCGTCGTCGCCGACGCACGCGTCGACCTCGACTCCACCGCTGCGATCCTGCAGCGCGCGCACGCCGCGGCCGTCGAACGCGGAATCGCGACGCTCGTCTACCAACTCGCCGTCCCGTTCGTCGGGCTAGAGGGGGACGCCGCCACAGACACGCGCCCCGACTTCGCCGTCGTCGCGGCGAAGGTCCCAGACGAGTCCGGAGTCGTCGGCGGCTCCTGGCTCATCGTCGGCGACGTGAAGGACTACCAGCGGGTCCGATCCAAGATCGACGACGGCCGACTGCTGAAGGGCTTCCTTCAGGTCGCTCTCGGCGCGGAATCAGCCGCCACCTGGACGCGGCTGCCCGGCGGCATGGACGTGAACGAGTTCGGCATCCTCGCGATCCCGCGCAGCGCCTCGCTGTTGCCGACCGCCGTCGTCGAGGACCTGACCGACTACCGCGAAGAGGTCCGGATGCGGGTGCGCGAGCGAATGCTCGAAGCCACGAACGTGCCACCGAACGTCGACGCCGATCTGCCGGGCTACCTGGGGCACCTGCAGGCGACGTTCTCGCCCGACGGTTGCCCCAGCTGCGACTTGTTCACCTACTGCCGTGCCGAACTCCAGAAGTCAACCGACCCCGCGGACCTGTTGGTCGAACTCGGCGTCGGGCGCGACGTACGCGCTCGCGCGGTCGGCCTGGTGGACGGCGTCACCCCGGTGGGCGACGTCTCCCGTTCCGTCCGGCACCAGGTCGAGGCGACTCTTACCGGCACCGGCATTCGAACCGACCAGCGACGAACCGACCCCGTCGGACTGCCAGGCACCGTCAACGTCGTGTTGGCCAAGTCGGACGGCGCGACACTCGGCGTGTACGGGATCGGCGTGCAGCGGGTCTCGGCGTCCGGCGCCGAGCCCTGGCGAGTCGAGGTCTTCGACGACCCCGACGGTGAGAGCACGCGCCGGGCGGTGATGAGGGTCCTCGGGCAGGCACTCAACAAGGCGCTCACCGAGCAACACTCGGCGAGTCCAAGTTCCCCGGACCCGATCCACGTCGTCGTTCCGGACTCGTCGACGGCCGATCTGCTCGTGTCGATCGCGGACAGCGTGGCCGGGAAGGAACTGTCCCGGTTGCGGTGGGAACGCGACAAGCATCAGGGGCGGCCGGCGTTGACGTTCAACGGCGACCCGGCCGTCGTGCCCGCAAGGCTTTCGGAAAAGGACCGTGTGGCGGTCTCGTTCCTGCTGGAGCAGGACCGCACCCGCACGATGAAATCGAGGTCGACGATCGTCGACCTTCGAGCGACACTCGCGTCACTCGTCACGGCCGGCGGGCCCGCGGTCAACTCACTCCGCCTCGACTACCTCGCGCCGTGGGCAAACCGGCGTGGGCCGCGCATCGACCACCGCAGCCTTGCGGCTGCCGTCGAGGCCACCGATCACGCAGTCGGCGCCCAGCTGACACCGTCCCGCTCGAACGCGATCCACGCCGCGTTCGCCGGTGACAGACCAGGACTCGCCCGACCCGTGAACCCGAGGGCCTACGACGAGCTGATCCGAGATGAGATCGCCTACAAGACCGACGTGTTCGACGCGGCCGTCTCGACGCTCGGCACCGAGTTCGCAACCTCGAAGTTGCGGCCGACTGTCCGCGCCGTCGAGGCCGACGCGCAGAAGATCTGGCGACGCCGACTCGACCTGCATGCGTTCGACCTCGTCCGGTTCGGCCGTACCGCGCGCTGGTGGCGCAACGCCGCCGTCCCACGCATCGAAGCCGACGGCCAGTTCCACGCGCAGGTACTCGCGTTGACACACCCGCTCGTCACCCAGGACGGCGCTGATGACGCGGGCACTCGCCAGCTCGCGAATGCGCGGGTCGTCGGCATCGCGCCGCTGACGATCGAGGTCGATTCCCGCCGGATCGGACACGAGTCTCGAATTGTCGCCCTCCACCGGAACGGAGTCGCCCTCGTCGAATCGGCCGACATCACCGTGCAGGCGCAGAAGGGGAGCTTCAAGATCTCGCACATGCCGATCGGCGAGCTCACCGCGACGGGCGATCGACTCCGAACCTATCGATGGTCGCCCCATCATGACCCCGGGTTCGAGGTCGGAGACGAACTCGTGGTCGCCGACTTCGCTTGGTTCTCGACGAACAAGGGCGACGCGTGGCTCAACGTCAGCCGCCCAGGTGCAGACACGTCGGCGCCTGGGCCCGACTGCACTCCGGAGTCGTACAGCGAGGACCCGGCCAACCACCAGTGGTGCTGTAAACCGCACGAGGCGTCCGAGGCGGAGTGGTCGGACGTGCTGGCGGAACGCCGCGCCCGCGGAGAGTTAAACCCGGAGACGTGGCCGCCCGTCGTCGACTCGGACGCGTTCGACGTGGGCGCGGTCGGCGACGCGCTGCCGGACCCGGCGGACGGCCCGGCATCTCAACCACCCGACGACCTGACGATGGACGACCTCGACTGATGGCGACTGTGACCTTCACTCCCCCGGTGACGCCCGTGGCAGGCGCTCACCATCACGCAGCCGCCGCCGGCCAGAATGAAGCCACCGCCGCCCGCGCACGCAGGGAACTGGTCGACGCTATTCGTGGCACCTCGGACACCGAACGGATCCTCTTGAAAGCGGCGGCCGGCGCGGGGAAGTCGTTCCTGTTGCGCGGGCTGGTGCAGGAGGCGATCACGCAGTCGAATTGCCTGCGCGTCGCGGTGACGGCCTTCCAGAACCGGCAACTGTGGTCACTCGCCGCGTCTCTCGGCGAGGTGATCGGCAAGGATCGCGTGTTCATGTGGTCGTCCAAGGAGCGCTTCAACGACGTCCCGGGGCCGGTCAGGTCGTCCGCCACGGTCGTCGACTCGGTCGCGGCGATCCCGCAGGACGCCCCGGTCGTTCTGGCCACCTCCCACATGCTCGGAATGACGCGACGTCTCGTGCAGAACCACCTCACACCCGCCTTCCACGGGGAGCACCGATTCGACGTCCTGTTCGTCGACGAAGCGTGGCAATTGCCGCACCACCTGTTCGACAAGATCACCTACGTCGCGCCGATCCACGTGGGCGTCGGTGACGTCGGACAGCTGCCGCCGCTGGAGATCGGCTCCAACCCGTGGCGCGGCGATCCCGGGTTCAATCCGTATCGCGCCTGGCCGACCGCGTTCGACGGCGACGACACGAAGACGTGGGCGGCGGAGCTTCCCGCCGTCTGGCGACCGACCGGCGAGCAGCTGGGCTTGTGGCGGGCGTTCTACCCGGAGTGGGAGAGCCTCGATTGCGTCGCCGCCCCCGGGGACCGTGCCATCGAACTCGGAGATCTCACGGGGACGGCCAAGGCCGTGTGGGAGTCCGTCGCCTCGGGCGTCCCCACCCTCATCGAAGTCGACGGGCTCCCGGACGCCGAGGCCGCCGACGTCGACCTGCCGCTCGTCTGCTTCGTGGAGTCGCTCGTCGACGACCTGTTCACGGCCGGCTTCACGCTGGTCGGCCAGAAGTACGACGAACACGGAGAACCGCTGGGACAGGTCGCGGACGAAGACCTGGGAACCGCCCCGGACTACCCGCTCGTCGCCGTCCTCGCGACACGCAACCAGACCGTGGACGACGCCGAGGACGCGGCAGCGAGGCTCCGCGAGAAGCACGGGCTCTCGGCCGCTGAGATCAACGCCTCGACCGTCGACTCGTGGCAAGGGCAGACGAACGGAATCACCGTCGCCATTCACCCGCTGACCGGCGCCACCGAACTCGACGAGTTCAACTCGGCGTTCGGCCGCCTCGCCGTCACGTGCACGCGCGCCACCCACGGCCTGCTCCTGGTCTCCCGGCCAGGCCTCGACGAGCTACTGCAACAGGCACCCGCCCGGCCCGGCACACCCTTCGGCGAGCCGGGCAACCGCCACCTGCCCCGACAGACCCACCAGCGCATCCTCGCAACCTTCGCGCGAGCGACGGTCACCATCCCACCGGCTCAGTAGGAAAGAATCGACCCGTGTCTCGTCTCACCGACCTCCTCCGCCAAGTCGCCAACACCGACCCGCAGCTGGCCAAGGACCTCAAGCGCGAGACCGACGCGCTCGCGGATCGCCGAGCGTTCGGCCTGAACTTCGAACGCCACACCCCAGAGGCCGTCGAGCTCCCGGGTCGGCCGGTACGGAAGAACGACAAGGTGCGGTGTCTGCTGACGCGTGCGGAACAAATCGAGCACCTGCGGCTGAGAGCCATCAAGGAGAAGGAACGTTCTGACGAACAGGAAGCGCTGCTCGATGCTTTGAATGCCAAGGCAAGAGAACGAGATCGTCTCTGGCGTGTTACGGGCTTTGAGCACCACGAGAAATCGAAATTCGCCCGAGTCGTCGCGACGGACGACGCGGACGAGTCCCGCGTCGTCGACGTCGAAGACCTTATCGTCGTCGCCGAGTTCCGCGATCCGATCTACCCCGGCCTTGTCTCAACCGGGAAGGTTGAGCGCGGTGGCGACAAGCCGTTCCATGCGGTCATTAACGCGGAGAATTACCACGCGCTACAGGCGCTGCTCTTCACCCACCGGGGGAAGGTCGACTGCATCTACATCGACCCGCCGTACAACACAGGCGCGAGGGACTGGAAGTACAACAACGACTACGTCGAGTCCGACGACCACTATCGTCACTCGAAGTGGCTGGCCATGATGGAGCGAAGGCTCATGCTCGCGAAAGAGCTGCTCAACCCTGAGGACTCCGTGCTCATCGTCACGATCGACGAGAAAGAGTACTTGCGATTGGGATTACTGCTGGAGCAAACACTGTCTGGAGCCACCATACAAATGGTGAGTTCCGTCATCAATCCAAAGGGCTCTTCACGCGCAGGTTTCAGAAGAGCAGACGAATACATCTTCTTCGTCATGTTTGGAGCGGCGTCACCGGCCAAGCTTCCGCTGTCTCCAGAATGGCTCGCATCGTCAAAGAAGATACAAGAATGGGCCGCTGGCACAAAATCGGCTACTGCTGACGACGCCAGCTCTCGCCTGTCTGAGCCAGGCTGGACTTCAATGATGCGTCGAGGCTCTCATTCCCTACGAGCCGATCGACAGACGATGTTCTACCCGATATACGTCGATCCTGTCGCACGCAAGATCGTTGAGATCGGTGAGCCGATTCCTCCTGAGAAGCACGAGGCGCCCGCGAGAGCAGGCCTAGTTGCGGTGCTCCCGCTTCGTCGGAACGGCGCGGAAGGACGTTGGCAAGTTGGTGCTGATGAACTCCAGTCCCGCATAGAACAGGGAAGAGTGCGGCTAGGACGAGAAACCTCCTACGGCTACGTAGTCAATTACCTACCGGACGGTGCGTACCAAGAGATCCTTGACGGGAAATACACGATCGACGCGACCGCAAGCGATGGGTCGCTGATCGCGCGGTTGGTTGAAACGGACGACGATGACGCGCGAGTCGCACCGACTCAATGGAAGCTCGAGTCTCACAATGCCTCTGAGCATGGCACGTCGTTGCTCGACGTGTTCGTACCGGGACGGAAGTTCAACAATCCCAAGTCGCTTTACGCAGTCGAAGACACGCTGAAATTCTTTATCAACGACAAGAGCAACGCTGTTGTTCTCGACTTTTTCTCTGGCTCCGGAACCACCGCCCACGCAGTGGCGCGCCTGAATAAACAAGACGGCGGCCGTCGGCGCTGCATCTCCGTGACGAACAATGAGGTGTCCGCCGACGAGCAGAGCGAACTCCGCAAGAAGGGCCTGCGCCCGGGTGATCCAGATTGGGAGCGCTGGGGGATCTGCGATTACATTACGAAACCGCGCGTCGAAGCGTCGATCACAGGTCGGACTCCGGCAGGTGACCCGATCAAGGGGGACTACAAGTTCACCGATGAGTTCCCGATGGCTGACGGTTTCGAGGAGAACGTAGAGTTCTTCACGCTGACGTACGAGTCGGCGATGCGCGTCTCGAGCAATCGTGAGTTCGCGAAGATCGCGCCGTTCCTGTGGCTGCGGGCTGGGTCACGCGGCCGGCGGATCGAGGACATCTCCGCGGGCTGGGACGTTGCGGAGGCGTACGGCGTCATTGCGAATCTTGATTCGAGCGACGCGTTTGTCGAGGCGGTCGAAGCGCAGGACGGTCTGACGCACGCGTTTATCGTCACCGACGAGGACAGGCTGTTCGAGGCGCTCGTTCGCCAACTTCCCGTCCACGTTGAACCGGTTCGCCTCTATTCCTCGTACCTCCGGAACTTCGAGATCGAAGCGGGGAGGGCTGTTCGATGAAGTTCACCCTGAAGCCCTACCAACGCATCGCTCTCGACGACATGCTCGCGGCGCTCGATCGCGCCAAGACGCTGTACGAGCGGGATTCGACTCCGACGGCGGTCTCGCTGTCCGCCACCACCGGAGCCGGCAAGACCGTCATCGCATCCGCGGTGATCGAGTCCCTTTTCTACGGCAACGATGACGTCGACTTCGAACCCGACGATGGCGCCGTCGTCATCTGGTTCTCGGACAACCCGGACCTGAACGAGCAGACGCGCTTTCGCATCATGGAGGCGTCCGACAAGATCGTGTCGACCGACCTCGTGAAGATCGAGCCGCCCTTCTCCAGGCCTCGGCTCGAGCCGGGAAAGGTCTACTTCCTCAATACGCAGAAGCTGTCTAAGTCGTCACTCCTCACCCGCGGCCACGAGGCTGTCGAAGAGGGGACGGTTCTCGACGGCATGCACAGCGCGGTGCAGCCGGATCTGCAGGGGTACACGATCTGGCAGACGATCGCGAACACGATCGACGACCCGGACCTGACCGTGTACCTGATCGTCGACGAGGCACACCGCGGGTTCGGCACGAAGGCGACACGAGACAAGTCGACGATTGTCCAACGCCTCATTAACGGTCACGCTGGCTATCCGCCGATCCCGATCGTGTGGGGCATTTCGGCCACGATCGGGGACTTCAAGGAGGCGATGTCGGACGCCGATGTTTCCGGCGATCGCCGCTACCTGCCGCCCGTACAGGTGGATGGGTTCCAAGTGCAGGAGTCTGGGCTCGTGAAGGACGTCGTCAAGGTCGACATTCCGGCCGAGGCCCAGGCGATCGACATGGTGCTGGTGCGTCGCGCGACGAAGAAGCTGAAGCATTCGTCCGACCGGTGGCGTGCGTACTGCGAGTCCCAGAGTCTCGCCGACATCGTCAAACCGCTCCTCGTCCTGCAGTCGCCCAACACACCCGATCACGACCAACTAGGACGGGCCCTGGACGTCATCTTCGAGGAGATGCCGGAGTTGGGCGCGGACGCCGTGCGGCACGTGCTCGGCGAACACTCGATGCAGACGTTCGGCGCCCACGAGGTGGATTGGATCGAACCCCAAGTCGTCGAGGATCGGACGCACGTCCGCGTGTTGATCGCGAAGGACGCAATCTCCACCGGATGGGACTGCCCGCGGGCCGAGGTACTCGTGTCCTTCCGACCCGCCAAGGATCATGACCACATCCAGCAACTCCTCGGGCGCATGGTGCGCACGCCTCTCGCCCGGCGCGTGCCGGGCGACGACGAACTCAACGCGGTCGACTGCCTCCTGCCGTTCTTCGACCGGAAGACGGCCGGTGACGTCGTGAAGTTACTGACCGCGCAGATCGACGGCGCGCCGGATCCGAGCGGCCGAAAGGTGATCGTCAAAGAGTGCGTGATGACACCCAACCGGGCGATCCCGGACATCGTCTGGGACGTGTGGGACACGCTACCGACGATGACGATTCCGCAACGGGGCACGTCCTCCGTGAAGCGACTCTCGTCCCTGGCCCTTGCACTGTCGACCGACGGCGTCCGACCCGGCGCACTCGCGGAGGTCTCACGACGGATCCACGAGGTGCTGGATTCGGCAGCCGAGACGTACTCCGGCAAACTGAAGACCGCGACGGCCGAAGTGCTCGCGGTGCGGCTCCAGGAGATCTCGGCGAAGTTCGGCTCGACCGGCGTCGAGTACTCCGACATCGTCGAACAGGCGGGCGAGCGCGCGATCCGAGCTGCTTTCGATGACGCACGGAAAGCCTTCGGCGCCGACATCGCCAACGCGTACGTCGACCACTTCACCGGCGACGACGACAGCGACGAGGCGCTCCGAGAGGCACTCGTTCGAACGGCTGCTCTCGCCTGTGTGCCGGAGATCCGCGAGGCCGTCGACAAGGAGTCCAGTCGACTTGCCGCCCGCCTGTTCGTGGAGCACGACGAGGTGATCCGACAACTGCCGGACGACCGTCAGCAGGAGTATCGCGACATCAACGCGCTCGCTGCGACACCGCAGATAGATCGGCTCGCGCGTCCGCGAACGCGGATCGAGGATTACGTGGAGGAGGGCGCGGACGGGCAGCTGAGCCGCGCGGAACTCGCCCCGCTCCACCTGATGTCTGACGAGGATGGTTGGGCGCCACTGAGCAAGCTGAACGAGTGGGAGCGTGAAGTCGTTCGGACGGAGATCGGCCGTGCCGGCGCGCGGGCCTGGTATCGGAACCCGCCACGCCAGACGGCGGACTCGCTCGGCATCGCGTACCGGGACGAAGCGACCGGCGACTGGCGCTCGATGCACCCCGACTTCATCTTCTTCCACGACGTGAACGGCGAAGTGCGCGCGTCGATCGTGGACCCGCACGGCCACTATCTGACGGACTCGCTGGCGAAGCTTCAGGCGCTTTCGCTTTTCGCGGCGCGGTTCGGCGAATCGTTCCATCGGATCGAGGCGCTGAGCAAGGTCGGAGACGTGATGAAGGTGCTCGATCTACAGAGCCACGATGTTCGCGACGCTGTCGCAGCCGGTGGCCACACCGTCGACTGGTTCTACGAGTCGGATCTGGCCACGAACTACTACGCGGACACGGAAGTGGGCAACTGATGCCGCATCTGAGTGCAACGAATCTTCCCTTGGAGAAAGTCTTCTCCCGCGAGTACGTGTTCACTATTCCCCGGTATCAGCGTCCGTACGCATGGGATATCGAGCACGCTCTGCAACTTCTCGATGACGTGACTGATGCACTCATCCGCGCCGATGACGAACCGTACTTTCTCGGGTCGGTGGTGCTGGTGAAGCCGGATCCGAACAAGGCTGACGCAGACGTCATCGACGGCCAGCAGCGGCTGACAACGATCACGATCCTGCTGGCAGTTCTGCGGGACCTTGCCGATAGCGAGAAACTCGCAGCAGGAATCCATGAGCTTCTCATCGAGGAGACGAAGGCATGGTCGGACGCAGACGGCAGTTTGCCTCGCTTGACCCCTCGCCCTCAGGACGCAGCCTTCTTCCGCACCTACGTCCAGGAGCGTGGCGCAACTGGCAGATTGTCCGGCCTGACCGACGCAATCGCCAACACGGATTCGCGCCGCGCGATTCGAGACAACGTCAACGCGTTGCGCGAAGTGCTCGCGGACCGGTCCGATGAGGAGCGATTGCAGCTCCTGAAGATGCTCCTCGAGAACACGGAACTGGTCGTCGTAACGACGCCGAACGAGTCCAGCGCGCACCGCATCTTCGGCGTCATGAACGCTCGCGGCCTCGAACTCTCACCGACCGACATCTTCAAGTCGACCGTCATCGGGAGCCTGCCCCGCGCCCAAGAAGGCCAATACGCGGACAAGTGGGACGCGGCCGAGGATGCCGTCGGACGCGAGAACTTTGCGGACCTGTTCCGGGACATCCGATTCGTCCTCACTGCCGAACGAGCGCGAGTCGAGCTCCTCAAGGAGTTCCCGAAGCAGGTGCTGGACAAGTACGTGGAATCCGGCCGTGCTGCGGAGTTCGTCGACGACGTTCTAGACAAGTACGCAACCGCCTTCACCCGTACCATCGCCCCGTACTTCGGGCCTGCAACCGAGTGGCAAGAGGTGAACCGCTGGCTGAGTTGGCTCGGACAGATCGACAATACAGACTGGCGACCACTTGCGCTCTGGGCGCTCGTCGAGAGACCCGACGACCCTGAGTTCCTGGCGTCGTTCCTGCACAAGTTGGAGCGTCTTGCCGCATCCCTGATGATCCGAGGCACCAACACGACCGACCGCCTCCTCCGGTACACAGACCTCGTCAAGAAGCTGAAGGAAGCGGCAGATCCGCTCACGCTCGCAAGCCTGGACCTGAGCGACGAAGAGAAGACGTCGACCCGAGAACGATTGGCCGGACCGATATATCAGACGCTCCAGTCAAAGCGGCTGCGTTACGTATTGACCAGGCTCGACGCGCTCCTCGCCAACGGCCCCGGCGTTGCGTACGCGTATTCGCTGATCACGATCGAACACGTCTTACCGCAGAACCCGGCGGAGGAGAGCCGATGGCGGCAGTTGTTCGACGACGATGAACGCGAGGCGTGGACTCACCGACTGGGGAACCTGCTGCTCCTGAACCGCCGGAAGAACAGCGAGGCGAGCCGGAAGGACTTCGCCGAGAAGAAGTCGACGTACTTCCTGACCGTCAGCGGCACCGTGACGTTCGCGCTGACGTCCCAGGTGCTGTCGGAGCCCGAGTGGAACCCGACCGTCGTGCAGACGCGGCAGTCGAAACTCCTCGCCGTGCTCGTCGACGAGTGGCGCCTCGTCTCCACGGACGCAAACATTGTGGCCCGCGATCTGCCGCCTGACGTCGGATGAATGAAGTCCGAGCCTAGACGTGCGACAGCCTCTGCTCAGATCGGACTAGTGCCGATACTCACACGTCGGTCGTCATGAGGCTGAGTCCCCGTCCCCGCTTTCCGTACTGCTGCTACCGGTCAGTGGCTCCGCCACCTTAGCGGGGCCAGGATGTGGAATGGTGGAGACCGTAGGGGAATCATATGAGAATGTGATCGCCGAGACGTTTACACCTTGAGTGAGCGGCAGCTCGTTGTCGACGATGATGAATTGGAAGCGACCTCGGGTAACATCCACCTGGGTCGAGAACCTGCGGTACATCTGGCCCGCAATGTCGTCCTCGGCATTGAGCGCTAGGCGCGGACTATCGAGGAGAAGGAACGCCGGCACGAAAGTGTCGTGACGCCGGGCCGCGACGGTCACTAGCGTGATCCAATAGGCCACTTGCGTCGCGGTAATAATTCCACCAGCATTGCTTACTTCCTGGAACGGGGTGCCGTTGAGTATCGGAAGATACGAGTTCGGGTCGATGGATGCCGACTGAATACTCGGGATACCGAAATCCATCACTGTCGCCTGAAACTCGGCATCTAGTTCCCTGAAAATTTCCGTCTTGCGTTGAGCAAGCTGGATTTCTGCATCTGCGACCTCACGTACCAGCCGGGCACGTTCAGCGGTCAATAGCTCTGTTTTCTGTGCAAGTTCTTCCGCACGATCCCATTGCACCAGAACCTGCTCGATAGATTTCTGCCGCTCGGTCGCAGTAGCAGCTTTCGCCGCGGCGTCAGCGTATACCTGTAGCCGTGGTGTTACGCGGTCAGCCGTCCGCTGGTCGATCTCTGACGTGAGCGATGAGATCAAGTCGGCCTTGTTTGCAACTGCGATGAGCGCTTCGCGCTCCTGCTTCTCGATCAGCGTGAGCTGGTGAGCAATCTCGCCGAGCTGGTACTCGAGTTGCTCGGACTCGTACTGGTCTTCGATTGCGATACCACCGACGATGTCAGCTTGCAGGCATACCGGGCACGTCCCAACTGGGACGTTGCGCCGATCAAGACGTTGAGTACAACGTGGGCACACCGAGAACTCGATATTGGCCAAACGGCGTCCGGCCGATGCCATCCGAGCCAACCTGTCTATATCCTGTTTGACCCGACGACGTTCTGTTCCGTATTCATGCTTCTGACGCTTCAGCTCAGATGCCAGCGAACGAGCCTGGGCGAGTGTGCTTTCGGCGTCGGCGAGGAGATCGCGGAGCACTTGGGTGTGACGGTCGACCACGTCAGCCAGTTGGCCCTGAAGGCTAGCCAAAGTTGCTTCTGCTTCGGTCTGATCTGCACGCGCAGAGTCAGAAGCGATCTGCGCATTGAGCCGGCTCGTCAGTCCCGTATCCGTGAGGAACTGCTTGACGATCTCGGCCTCCTTCTCGGCCACGGCAATCTGGTCGCGGAGAGTGTTGATTCGAGAGCGTTTCTGCAGAAGATCCCTCGACGTTAGACCGAAGAGCATCTCGAAGACGGACTTCCGCTTCGGATTCAAATAGTGCTCTTGGCTTGCCGCGATGTCGTGGTTCATCTCAGATTGAGGCACATACATGTATCGGAAAACGTCATTAAATGTGATCTCGCTACCCGGCCTCGTACTCTGGGGGCCCCGAGCTGCTGCGATCAATCCCGCTTCTAGACCCATCGCTTCGAGCAAGAGCGTGCTAATGGGCCGTTCGTTTCCACCGACCGAGTGGTCTGCAAGTCGTTCTCCAGTTATGAGGTCGATTACCCGCACAGTAGCGCGACGAGCTCTATCGAGGCCTCGTGACAGTTGGTAACGCTGATCGCCAACATCGATGGAGACATGTACATCGGTGACGTAGTCTCGGGCTACGGGCGCGAGCTGCCCATCACCGCCAAGGCCATACTTGATGAGCTCCAGCAAGGGCGTCTTGCCGACTCCTGTCGGCCCGGCAAGGACTGTGAGATCGCCCGGGAAGTCATAGGTAACAGGGCCATTGGTGGTCTCAAGTCGTATTGACTCGATACGGAACTTGACTGTCATGTGATGACCTCCCGGTGTGGCCGGTCCATGAGGTCGGCGAGACGTTCGTAGATGAGCTGCTTGATTGCGTTGCCGGTAAGCCCAGCGGCGGCCTCAGCGATGGCGGCACATCGGTCTGCGACGTCCTGCCAGAGCGGCTCCTGAGTGAGTTCCGACGCCAGCGCCTTGCCGGCAGGCGTAGGTGCGAGGGCGACGCTGCCACGCCGACCTCTAACGTATTTGAGCAGGCCCCTCGACACGAGCGCGCCGACCACAGGGTAATACCGGTCGTCCCATGGCCCGTACTTGTAGCGTGTCATCGGATCCTCAACGTCGGTCGGCGCAGCGACTTCATCGTCTGACAAGTGCATGCGCGGTTCTGAGTCCGACACATTGTCCAACACAGTGGAAGCCAAAGCCGGGTATCGCACCAGGAAGTCCAGCTTGGCCAGCTTCGTTAGCCCATCCAGTTTGCGGGCGTGTCCTGGATCAGCAGCCACCGCCTTCACGAGCAGGAGCACACGCGCCTGGTGATAGGCCAAGTCCTCCACAACCCAGCGCAAAGCATCGAAATCGGGGGCTCCGTCGTTCACGACGCGACGCCTCCGTTCTTGAGGCGATTCAACTCTTCTTGTGCGTCAAAACGGTCGCTGAACCACGCTTTGCACCGATCAGCGAGTTCGGAGGTTCCGCCAAGAAGTAGATCAGCGGACAGCCCGTGGGCACCGCTTGTGCCTTCCAACGCGCGGAATTGTCGATCCAGTTCTCCCCAGAGGACGTCTCCCCACTCAGCTGCGTCGTCACGCACTTTGCGCGTCACCTCATCGACGACCCGAAGCAAAGTGTTCGTAACCAGACCAGGACGGTCACGGGTGCTCGGGTTACTGCGAAGAACCCGGATGTAGCGCCGGTATTGGAGCCGAAGTTGGTCCGCACGCTCGATCGAGTTGTCGTTGCATCCGCCTCGGGCCATCTTGATCGCCATACGATTCGCCTTGACTACGCGCGGAAGTGAGGTGTATCCCCGTACGTGAGATCGCCCCACCCGGACGGCGACGTCAATGTCGGCCAACAGCAAAGTACGGGGCGCCAACGCATCGTCATGCGGCGTTCCCAGAACAGCTGGAAGCGCACCTCCGACGGCCGGTCCTGCCGCTCGCATCCGCACACGCACCAGGCTCAGGACTGCCTGCCAAATCGCCTCGCCCGCATCCGGGTAACCGAGCCGCTTTGCAACAGGAAGTCCGTAACTTCTCCCAGCCATGTCAGGAAGGTGGTCCCGCCTGGGCAGGCCGTCCTGAATAGAGAGTGCAGCCAGGAAGGACCGGGCATCCGCGTCTGTGACCGTTGTGTTCGCATTCATTTCCATCAGCACTCGCGCGACCGAACTGATGACTTCATACACTTCGGAGCCGTTCTCGCTCGGGTTTAGCTTCAAACGCGCGCATGTTGAAGCGACCTTCGCACCGTCGTTGGCGAGGCCGCCCGAGGTGGCTAATCTGCACGATTGCCCTCGGCCGAGAGCCACCCATCGTTGGTACAGGTGGGACAGCCCGCCATCGTCGAACAACTGCCTGTAGGTCGAGAACGGACCGCGACTGGGCTCGCGGTGCTTGCCCGACACGATCTCGGCGGCAGTCCCGTCGACCAGCGCCCAGTCCTCGTGGTGCTCGCAAATGAGACTGCCGTCGGCCGCAGGGTCGATAGTACCGTCGTCTCTCAGCGCCCTGAAGTACAGGGACAGCGCATCAGCTGTGGCAACCATCGCCTGCCATTCGTAGCGATCGGCGGTCTGCGCACCTACGTCGTCAGGTGCAGGTGTGACTCTGAGGCGATCGGCGGGCGAGGCATTCTCCGGAATCGTCGTCATGCGGCGCCGAGAGCCGCTTTGTCGAAGAACTGATCGCGGCAGTAGTGCACTCTGGCGAGATCTCCGTCCTTCACGCTGTACCTCTCCACCCTGGCGACGCGATTGGACAGCGTCGATGACCGTGGGCTCCACGCTAATCGATCCGCGGTGAACCTGCCCAACCATCGCGCCATAAACGCAATCCGAGGGATTCACTGAATGAAGGCCGTCGGCGTACCCGACGACACGTTTGCCGACAAAGGCAACCATCAGACGCCGGGTCGCGCGGATCATCAACTAGCGCGGATAGATGGCTCCCTTTATTAGCACCAGCGTGGCAGTGGGTCGCGCTATGGCCTCGATTGAGGTGGTGCTGATGTCCGGGGTGTTTGGGGAGCCTGTGCCGACTCCGGTGGTGTGGGCGGAACTGTCGACGGGGCAGGCGTTCGATACCTGGTTGGATCTCGGTCGGTGGGTAACCCGGCTGGTGCAGCGATTCCGGCTGCGGCCTCGCGAGGTGCCGCCCTGCTGGTTCCGACATGGCGCCGCCGTAGAGGAGTTGACGGCGCTGTGGGGCTCGTACCTGGTCGCCTACGGCGAGGACCAGTCGGCAACCGCCGCTTCTGACTGGCTGGGTTTACTTGCCGATGCGCGGGAGCGGCTTACGGAGTGGATGTCGCGGTGCGGCTGCACGACTACGGAGCATCGCGCCGACCCGGAAACGATGTGGCCGGACACCGATGCGGATTTCCGCCAGTTCGTCGGAGCTGACTGCTCGTCGCGTGGGCTGCGGGCGCCGGCCTCGGAGCCAGCGGATCGGCCGGTGCCACTATGACGGCTCAACCGGCTGCTGCCCACGAGATCGATATCGCCGACGTCGTGCCGCAGGCCCGTCACATTTATCCGGATGAACTCACTGCCGGCGATCTGCTGTTCGACACCCGCGGTGCGCTGCGTTCGATCAGTGAGACTTCGGCCGTCCATGACGGAGCAGTGGTATCGGCAGTGCTAGACGACGGGCACCGGATTTGGCTTTCTGGTGTGGAGACGATCGTGGCGGTACTCCCCCGCGAGACGGTCCCGTCGATCACCGTCTATGAGCGGGTTTTCGATCCAGCCGATGAGATCGGCTGGGCCAACGGTGATCCCCGCGTCATCGACACGGGTACAGACATCATCGAATGGGAGCCCAACGACGGCAATCCCGTCAGCTGGGCGGTCGAAGTGCTGAACCGCCGCGGCACCATCGAACCGTCGTCATCACCGCCTTTCACCGAGCGCACCTGGTACTCCGGTGCCGGGGTCGACTTCGCACGCAGCGGCGCGACGGTGGATGTGTCAGCGCACCTGTCCGGGTTCACCCGCGCGGAAGTCGAACAGATCGGTCAACGAGTGACGACCCCGCCGACCGAGCGGCACGCCGCCGGGCGCGAAGCAGATCGATCGATCCTGCGGCAGCGCGCGGCCGTCAACAAGCAACGGGCTGGCAGCAGCGTAAGCCGCTGACGGCTATCTGCGGCTTTCCATCTTCTCGCTCTTCCCTCAACGGAGGTTCGTGATGAGTATCAATCTCAATTCATCAACCGAGGCGAGCGTCGCTACGGTCGTCCTCGATCCGCGCGTCGCTTACCGCGGTTTCGGCCCCGACGACGGGCCGCTCGCCGAGGCCGCCCGAGCCGTCGGCGCCGCAGAAGTCGTCGAAGACCTCGCCGACGCGGCCGAACAACTCGACTTCGCCTATCGGCGGGCATGGGAAGGCGCCGCTTCGCGGATTGCGCCGGATGTGGCGTGGAACGTCTCGGCGCCGTATCACCAGGCTGTGAAGGATTTTCCCTTGCTGGACGTGGTCGCGAAGACGGGCCGCGACGCTGTCGTGCCGCGCGAGTTACTCGACGAGATCACCAGCCGGGTCACCGTCGAGGTGGAAGCGTTGGATTTCGGCGGGACCCGCTGGAAAGTGTTCGACGAGCGCCGCCTTATCAGCACTGCGACGGTCTCGCACACGATCGGATCGGTGCAGGATCAACACGTCGCCGCGCAGGCGGATCGGGTACGCGCGAACGGGGAGCTACTACGGCGCGTCGATCATGACGGGCTGCGGCTCGAATTGTTCGAGCCAACCAGCGAACTCGGCGCCATGCCGGGAGCCCTCGCCTACGTTCTGGCCGATCACGATCAGCCCATCTTCGCTGGCGCGGATTTTCGGCCCTCGCCCCTGCATGCCATCGATTCGGATCGCATCGTGGAGGCACTCGCCGAGTTCTTGGCACTTCGCCCCGGGGGCAGCGACGCGGAGTTCTTCGCCAACTACACCGAGCGGCAGTTGCTGTGGGCACGCGGCGGTGACAGGCCGGCCCGTTTGTATGACTTGATCGCCGAGCTGCCCGGCGAGACCGAGTTCCGCGCGCAGATGGCGGCCGATGCGGAAACGATGGCGGAACGATCCGGCGAGGTCAGCGCCTGGCATGTGCGACCGTTGGATCGCACGGATCTTCCGACCGTGGATCTGCTCGCCGATAGCGCCGGTAACGCCAGGGCCCAGTACCCGGCGTATGTGTCCGCATGGTCGGCCGACACCGGGCGGGACCTCGACTTTGACGACGATCTTTTCCCGACGCTGTCGGTCGAGCGCAGCAGCGATGCCATGCACCAGGGCCGGCCAGTGGTTTCAGTCGTGCGCGGGCAGGCCACGATGGATTGGGCTGTCGAGCACGTCAACTATTGGCAGGTCGACTCCTACATCGCCACCGGCCTGATTCGCTCCGATGTCACGTTGGATATTCCGGCGACCGGCACCGCGACGGTGGCGATCCGTAACGCGACTGCGGTCGCTCACGCCGGCTCCCGGGTCGAGGCCCACAACCGGACACGCATTACTGCCCTGCCGGATTCGGAGGTGCAGATCCACCCGGGGGCGGCGGTGAACCGGCAGCCTGGTAGTCACGTTGCCCTCGCACCCCAGGTGCGCATGTGTCGACCCACCAGCGCCTTTCGCGACGGTCCTTCCCGCCCGCAAGCACTGGGACTGTAGTTGCGTGCGGCGTCTCTATAGCGTCGTCACGGCGAGCGCGATGAGGGTGCCGGCCGCGAAGCTGGTGCCGAGCGGCACCCGCATCTTGCGGCGACGCCGTGCGACGAGAAGCGTTGTAGCAATGGCGATCTGGGTAGCGATCATGCCGCCGACCAGGGCTGGCCAGGAGTGCCAGGTGAGCAGGATTCCACAGAGGACGGCGAGTTTCACATCGCCGAGGCCGTAGCTGCCGGGCACGATGAGTGTGGCGGCCAAGATCCAGCAGGTGAAGATGGCGCCCCCGGCGACGGCACGCCACCAGCCGTTTTCGTCGCTCAACAGCACGGTGGCTGCAAACCCGGCGAGGGCGACGATGGTGCCGCCGATTGTCAGTACGTTGGGAAGTCGTTGTTCGACCGAATCGATGGCTCCGGCGAGGAGCATCGCGGCCAGCGCGGCCGCGTAGGTCGCGATCGCCGTGGGCGGGCCGGATCGCAGGGTGACCCAGACGGCGGCGGCGAAACCCGCCGTCAGCGTTAGCCATCCAGTCGCCGGCATCTGCTTCGCTGCCTCGCGGAGACTTTCGCCGAGCGGTGGGCGACCTGGGCAGGGCGCGGTATCGGTCGGCCGGGCGGTCATGATCGTTGGCGTCTGGGCAGGGCTGCGGCGACGACCTTTTGGAAGTCGTCGGGCAGGTCTTCGGGGGTGGAGACATCGTTGACGGCGAGCACGGTTTGGGCCCAGCCGGCTGCGGTGACGCTGTCGCCGCAGAAGTCGGCGATGCGGATCAGGTCGCAGAGCGGGACGGTGCTGTCGGGGTCGATGCGGCGTGCGGTCGTGGTGGCGGATTCGGCTGCTGCCACGTCACCAATGGCCAGTGCGATATCGACAGCGGCGTGCGCGGCGTCGATGATGGCCAGCGGTAGTGTGCGGTCTTCGAGTCGGTCTCCGTTGGCGAGCCACGCGTAGGCGTGGCCGCCGGCTTCGGGCAGTACCGGGCCGCGGACGAGGCCGAGTGCCCGCCGCAAATCGTCGAGCGCGTCCTGGGCGTGGCCGGCCCGGGTGCGGCGTTCGCTTCGGCGCGTGAGCCGGGTGAAGAGTTCGGCGTCGAGGAGTCGGTCGGTGAGGAAGTATCCGGTGTCGCTGACGGGGACGAAGGCGTCGCCGGTTCGGGGGTCGTCGCCGAGCCAGGCACGCAGCCGGGTGAGGGCGACGCGGCGGGCCCCGCTGGTCGGCCGCCGTTCGGCTGGCCATAGGTCGCCGTCGAGCTTCTCGGCGGTGACGCCTTGCTCGTAGAGCGCCAGGTAGACGGCCATCTCGATCTGGCGGGATTGCGGCTTGTCGGGCTGCTCACCGAGGCCGGTGACGTGTGCGGGGCCGAGGATCGCGATCCTGGGCCGCTGTGGCTGGTCGGCGTGCCATTCGGCGAGGTCGGCGTCCAACCCCGTATCTGGATCCGGTGTCGAGGCCTCCGGTATCAAGGCAGCCGCGTGCTCGTTGATCGAGGCGCCAACCGACTGCCGAGCGATCGCGTCAGGGCCCGCATCGATGCGCAGAACTGCACCGGCACTATCGGTCAGTGCTGCGGTCGATACGAGGTATTCCCCAGCTTGGGGTCCACTCGCGCGGGCTTCGTCGAGTCCCGGGTTGCCATCGTCGTCGTCTCGGTCCTGCTGGTCGATGATGTCGACGGTGAAGAGCGCGGCGATGGCTGCGAGTTCGGTGTCGGTGAGGGCGGGCGTGTGGATTTCGGTGTCGCCGCCCGGTCGCGTTTCATGCTCGGTGTAAATGAGGGTGTGGGCTCTGCTCGGTTTTGATGTTAGGCGACGTTGATGGTGGTATGGCCGCGTCCTGGACTGACTCTGGGTCACGTTTCAGCGTGAAGGATCTAGCGGGTGCGAACCGGCCGTTCGAATCGTGTCCTGCGATGCCCAGCGGCTGCAGGCAAGGGCGGCCTGCTTGGCCCGCGAAATGTACTTGTGCGCCTTTGGGCGCGTGCGGCTGCAACTGTTGTCATGCCGCTTCGGGGAAGATGGATGCGGGCGCGGCAGGCCGTCCTTGAGTTGTGGTTAGTTCGTCGCTGTCGATGGCATCACCTCACTTGTCGTACTCCGTAAGAATTGCTGGTGGTGTCGGGCCGGCGGGGGTGAACGTTGCCGTGCTCCGGGTTCAATGCCGTGCGTGCGAGACCGCGGCCGCTCCTCTCTGGCTTGTGCCGCTTGGTCGCGCCGACGGCGCGCAGGCACACAGGCGAGCGCGTACGTCGGCGGTACGCGAATCGGCGACGGCCATTCGGCGGCGATGATGGCAGCGAACTCGGCGTCGACCGACTCGTCGGTGACAGTCAACGGCTCGGTCGGCGGGCAACATAGAGCGCCGTTGACCTCCGTGATCGTTGGCATCGTCAATCTCCTCGAGCGCTCAGGCGTTGATCGCCTGCCGGTTCTCACCACTGGTGGTGATGCTGATCTTGCGTGGCTTGGCTTGCTCAGCGACCGGGATCGTTAGCGAGAGCACGCCGCCGTGATAGTCGGCGGTGATCTTGTCGGTGTCGAGGTTGTCTCCGAGAACCAGTTGACGGGAGAACACGCCGCGAGGCCGCTCCGCGGAGATCATTTCCAGATTGTCGTCTCGCAGCGGGCGCTCGGCGCGGACGGTCACGACGTTGCGCTCGACGTCTAGGTTAATCGAGTCTGGATCGATCCCCGGCAGGTCGAACTCCACACGGAACTCGTCGCCGTCGCGCCAGGCGTCCATCGGCATCACCGATGGTCGCGCCGCCGTGCCGGTGGACCCGAACAATTGTTGGGTGAGCCGATCCAACTCGCGGAACGGATCGGTACGCATCAACAGGGCCATCTTGCCTACCTCCATCTCAAGTCCGGTCAACTTTCCATCGTCTCTGCATACCATCTAATCTGCATCAGACGATGTAGGTTCGTTATACATCAGCTAGCATGTAAGTGCAAGCGCCAGGGGAAGGAAGTCGGTTGATGGGGTTACGCAGGATGCCAGGGGCCGGAGGGCCGGTGCCGGATAGTTCGCGCGGCGTGTACGGGATATCGGTCGCCGCGGATCTCAGCGGCATAGGCGCGCAGACGCTGCGGCAATACGAGTCCCGCGGGCTGGTCGAGCCGGATCGCACCGCGGGCGGCACCCGCCGCTACAGCGCCGACGACCTCGACCGGCT
>JGI26528J50254_1000516_pt1 | contig 27583 bp, 28 predicted proteins | sample ThiBiot_300_plan_FD_50254 | JGI IMG/M metagenome (IMG submission 50254)
GAAAGGCCCGGGGCACGAACGCCGCCGACAAGCCCTCGATGCGCCGCGCCAGATCAACCGCATGCAGGCCGGCCGCATTCACGAGCAGGCGCGTATCGAGCGCCGTGCCGTCGTGCGTACGCACCTGCAGCGCTCCCGCAACGCGGGCAACGGCCTGAACCTGCGTCCTGAGCACCACCGCGCCCCCCGCATGCTCCAGATCGGCCTGCAACGCGAGCATCAGTGCATGGCTGTCGATGATGCCGGTGTCGGGCGAAAGCAGCGCCGCATGGCAGGCCAGCACAGGTTCAAGCCGCCGGGCAGCCGCGCCATCAAGCCACTGCAGCCCGCGCACACCGTTGGCCCGAGCGCGCTCGGCCACGGCCTGCAGTGCATCTGTCTGCTGCTCTGAGGTGGCCACGACAAGCTTGCCGCAGCGCCGGTGCGGCACGCCCCGCTGTGCGCAGTAGTCGTAGAGCATGGCGCGACCCTGCACGCACAGGCGCGCCTTCAGCGAGCCCGCCGGGTAATAGAGGCCCGCATGGATGACCTCGCTGCTGCGCGCGCTCGTCTGCGTGCCGATCGCGTCCTCGGCTTCGAGCACCAACACCTCGCGCCCCTGCAAGGCCAGCGCGCGCGCGATCGCCAGGCCCACCACGCCCGCACCTACCACCACGCATTGCACGCTGTCTGCCATGGCCCACCCGTTTTCGCAAAGCTTGAATTCGAATTATCCGGTGCAAGGCTCGCGGGATTTGGTAATGAAACACAGGCCATGGACCGTTTCGCCATGCCAGCATGGCCCTCCTGCGCCGTGACGACGCCTGTCAGGTCATCGTCGCTCCAGGCTTCTTCGGCTGCATGAAACATCACGCTCCGGAAAAACCGAGAACCGCATCAGCGTGCGTTCTCTTGCCCGCGCATGGTCCACCGCAGGCAACGGGTAGTCCACACCCAGGCTCAACCCGCAGGCCGCCAATTCGGCCGACTTCATGGCGGCTGGAAAGTGGATGCGCACATCGGGTACGCGCGCCAGCTCAGGCAGGTAGCGGCGGATGAACTTGCCCTCGGGGTCGAAGCGCTGCGATTGCGTCACCGGGTTGAAGATGCGGAACCACGGCTGGGCGTCGCAGCCCGTGGAGGCCGCCCACTGCCAGCCGCCGTTGTTGGCGGCGAGGTCATAGTCGTTCAGGTGCTGAGCAAAAAAGCGCTCACCGCGGCGCCAGTCGATACCCAGGTCTTTGGTCAGGAAGCTCGCCACCACCATGCGCAGGCGGTTGTGCATGTAACCGGTTTGCAGCAGCTGGCGCATGGCGGCATCGACCAGCGGATAGCCGGTGCGCGCTTCGCACCAGGCCTGCCACAGCTCGGGCGCTTCGTCCCACTGCACGCGGTCGTACTCGGGCTTGAACGACTGCGTGACGACCTGCGGGTGGTGCCACAAAATCATGAAGTAGAAGTCGCGCCAGGCCAGTTCCGACAGCCAGGTCTGCGCGCCCTCGCAGCCCTGCTCAGCCTGCTTTGCCGCCAGCCGCGCCAGCTGGCGGATCGAGATCGTGCCAAAGCGCATGTGTACCGACAAGTAGGACACACCCTTGCGGCCGGGGTAGTCGCGTGCTTCGTGGTACGCCGCCATGCGCGGCACAAAGTCTTGCAGCAGCCGCTGCGCGCCGCTCATTCCCGTGGGCAATGCCAGGTCGTGCAGGTTGGTGGGGGCGAAGCCCAGGTCCGACAGCGTGGGCAGGTATTCGCCCGCGGGCGGCGGCGCCAGGTGGCGGGCATGGCGATCGACGGGGTAGGGTTTGAGCTGGAAATCGTCCAGCCGCTGCAGCCACGCGCGCTTGTAGGGGGTGAACACGCTGTAGGGCCGGCCCTGCTGGGTCAGCACCTCGCCCTGGTCGAGCAGCACCTGATCCTTGTAGTCGCTGAAGGCGATGCCCAGCGCGCGCAAGGACATAGCCACGCGCCGGTCGCGCGCGATGGCCTCGGGCTCGTAGTCGCGGTTGGCCAGCACCTCCCGCACGCCAAGCTCTTGTGCGAGCTCAACCACACACTGCACCGCCGGGCCATGGCGCACGATGAGCCCGCCGCCCGCAGCGCCGCTGCGCGTGGCCAGTTGCTGCAGCTGCGCATGCAGCTCCAGCACGCTGGCATGGATGAACTCCACGCGTCGGTCGCAACGCGAGGGCAGCGCGTCCAGGATATCGGTATCAAAGACAAAGGCGCAGTACACCCTTTGATAGCGGCGCAGCGCGTAGTGGAGCGCGGCATGGTCGTCGCAGCGCAGGTCGCGCCGCAGCCATACCAGCGCGCTTGCCGCCATGGCGGGAACCTCCCTTATTCCTGCGCCACGCGTCACCGTTCGCCCTGGTGTCTGCTCACGCTGGCATCAACACGGGGCCGCCCTTTTCCAGCGCCCGCTGGTAGGCCGGCCTCGCCCGCATGCGCTGGCGGTAGGCGAGCAGATGCGGCCAGGCCGCTTCATTGCCACCGCGCGCCAGGGCGGCTTCGACGGCGAAGCTCATCTGGAAATCCGCCATGGTCAGACGCTCGCCCGCAAACCACGGGTGCTGTGCCAGATGGGCCTCCATGAACGCCAGGGCGGTCTGCACGTTGGGATCGATGAGCTTTTGCTGCACCTTGGCGCACAGCGCCCGGGCCACGGGGCGCACAAAAAACGGCATGGGCTGGCGCGGGATGGTGCCAAACACCAGCTTCATGACCAGCCAGTTCATCAGCGAGCCCTCGGCGTAGTGCATCCAGAAGCGACACTGGCGGTGCTCCGACGTGCCGCGAGCGGGCTCCAGATGAGCCAGCTCAGCCGGTGCCTGGGCACCAAAGCGCTCCACCAGGTACTCGATGATGGCGCCGGACTCGGCCACGACGGCATCGCCATCGGTCACCACGGGTGACTTGCCCAGAGGGTGGATTTTCTTGAGCTCCGCCGGTGCCAGCCGGCTCACCGGATCGCGACGATAGAGGCGGATTTCGTAAGGGACACCCAGCTCTTCGAGCAGCCAGAGGATGCGCTGCGAGCGCGACGTTTCAAGGTGGTGGACGGTAAGCATGGGAATCCTTGGTGGCAATGTGGGCGCAGGCAGATTGGCGCAGCCAGCGCATCAGGGCTCCGGCCAGCGGAATTTTCTCGTACAACTCTTCGGCGGCGGCGTCCCAGTAGTCGCGGTGCAGCGTCACGCGGCCATGGGCGTCGAAGCGCACCAGGGTGGCACCGCGGCTGCATTGCTCCACTGCAGCTGCCAGCGGCGCATGCGAAAGCGGAACTCCCAGGACAGAAAGGCCTGGTTCGCTGAACACCAGAATGCCCGTGTTCACCCCAGGCACGACGGTCTGGCCGTGCCCATCGGGCAAGGTCACATCCACGGTGGGGGTGTGGCCGCCGAAATGGTGCCCCGCCTCGAACAGCCTGACCCGCACGTGTCTACGCAGCCTGTGTGCGACTGCCGAGACCGAGATGCCCGATCCGATGACTGCGACTTTCATGGCCTTCTTCCCATTCGTCGTGCTTGCGCGTGCCCGGTCGGCTCATCGCGTCTATTGCGTAATGTGCTAGACAAAATCAATTTTGTCTTGGACAATATACACCAAAGTTTCTATTATCCATGAACCCCCTGCGCCCTTTCCCCACCCTGGACGAGTCACTTTCGAGCTCTCCCGGTTTGCCTATTGCTACCGTGGAGCGTGAGACTGGTTTGGGCAAGGACACCTTGCGCGTCTGGGAGCGGCGCTACGGCTTTCCCACGCCAGTGCGCGATTCTGCGGGCGACCGGCTGTACAGCGCGGCGCAGATCCAGCAGCTCAGGTTGATTCGCAGGCTCCTGGATGCGGGCATGCGGCCGGGCAAGGTCGTGGGCCTGGATCATGCGCAGTTGCAGGCGCTGCTGACTCGACACACACCTGCGTCGTCAGAATATTTGTCCAAGACAATATCCGCCAACCGTGCCCCGGATGCTTTGCAAGAGGCGTTGCTCCAAGCGATTGGCAGGCATGATCCGCGGGTGCTGCGACACGGGCTCAGTGCGGCCCAGATGCGCATGGGCCTGGCGCCTTTCGTGACCGACCTGGTGGCCCCCCTGACGACGGCAGTGGGTGAGGCCTGGGCCCAGGGGCGCTTCGAAGTTTTCGAGGAACACCTGTACACCGAGGTGCTCACCGGCGTCTTGCGCCAGGCCATTGCCTCGCTGACGCCGCAATCAGCATCGCAGGGGCCCAAGGTGCTGCTCACCACCTTGTCACAGGAGCAGCACGGCCTGGGGTTGTTGATGGTGGAAGCGCTTTTGATGCTGGAAGGCTGTGCCTGCGTGTCGCTGGGCACACAGACGCCAGTGACCGACGTCACCCAGGCGGCGCGGGCGCACCAGGCTGACGTGGTGGCCTTGAGCTTCAGCAACGTGCACAAGGCGACCGTGGTGCATGCGGGGCTGCGCGAGTTGCGCACCCAGCTGCCGGCAAGCACCGCGCTGTGGGTGGGCGGCGCATGCAGCGCGCTGTATCAAAGGCCGCTGGCTGGCATCAGCGCCGTACAGCATTTGTCCGACCTCCAGCCTCTGGTGGCACAGTGGCGCCAGACCCACTGACATCCCTCAGGAGACCTCGCATGCTCATCGTTTCGCGCCCCCATCTCGGGGCTCTTGCGCACCCGTCGCGCCGCCAGTGGCGGGGCTTGCTGGCACTGCTGCTGGCGAGCCCCGCCCTGCTCGCGGCCGGATGCACCAGCACCCGCCCGCCGCCGGGCGTGACGGCGGTCACACCATTTGACGTGCAACGCTATCAGGGCCGCTGGTACGAGCTGGCGCGCCTGGACCATGCCTTCGAGCGCGGCATGACCGATGTCTCGGCCACCTACACCCTGCAGACCGACGGCAGCGTGCGCGTGGTCAACCGCGGCTATGTGCCAGCCACGGGCCAATGGCGCGAGGCCGTGGGCAAGGCCCTGTTCACAGGCGCACCCACCACCGGATCGCTCAAGGTGTCCTTCTTCGGGCCGTTTTATGGCGGCTACCACGTGGTCGCGCTGGACAGTGGCTACCGCTGGGCGCTGGTGCTCGGCCCCGATACCGGCTACGCCTGGATCCTGGCCCGCGACAGGCAACTGCCTGCCGCCCAGCGCGATGCCATCGTGGCGCGGGCGCAGGCGCTGGGTGTCGACACCTCGGCGCTGACATGGGTGACGCAAGAGCGCCAGGACCCGGCGCACTGAGCGCATGTGTACCCTGGCCTGCGCCCCGTCAAACGGGACGAGGAACTTGCGCAGGCGTGCCATGACAGCCTCCCGAAGGAGGTCAATTCACTCCCACTCCATCATCAACAGGCCGTCCAAACCCGCATGGTTAAAGGACTTGGCTGTGATCGACATGGGTCTATACCGTCGCTTTTACCGTCAGAAGCGCAGATCTTTTACTGGCGCGGGAGATGGAGCGATTCGTGAGGAAGCGACGTTTTCGACATCATCATCAATCAGCCTTAAGGATACTGGATTACCCTCTGGACGCCAGCTGGAGGCAGAGACTGTCCCTTCACTTAGAACAGCCTATGGATGGCCCCCTGTTCGCTCTTCTTCCCAGAAGCGCTGCATTGCCTCCAATGCTCTTCGCTCGGCCTCTTGAACGCGTGTGAGATCGGCAGCCCCAGGCACGGGTCGGAAGCTTGCGAAGACCTGCTCAACTTCTCTTCGAGCGGTCAGCCAAGCTTGAAGCAACGGTTGCCACTGTCGATCCCAGTGGGCGAACGGCCGAGAGTCCGGCGACGATACCTTGCGTAGCGCGTGATGCGCGACTGCTCCCGCGGTCCGCTTCGGATCGTCCCATTTGACCGGAACACTCCAGCCAGCGTCGCGGACGCCACTGACGCTCTGGGAATCCGGACCGACCATCGCTGCGGGTGCGCCGGCAACTGTGCCGAACCCGAACAGCTTGTGATCAATGCGGTCCCCTTCTTCAAATGGGCAGTTAGGCAGCGCCATCAATCTCTCCTGTTGTGCAAATCTGGATGGGGTGCCGACTGTTCCGTAGCGCCGCCCCTCTCAACTCGCGACAAAGTCGCCACACAGTGGCCTCAATAGTTCTTCAAAGTGGCGAGGCTGGGCCACCTTGACCGCTGAAATCCGTCGAACCAGAGCCGACGACGCGGACGAATGCTTCTTTGTCGACAATTAATGCAACCCCGCGTTTAGTCTTTGGGCTGTAGTGCGCTATACGCCAGAACCCAGCCTTGCCGAAATCGATAAAAACAGGCTTCTCGGTGTGCCAACGCTCGAAGAGCTTACTTCGACCGAACACCGCGAACTGAGCGAGCCCGTGCTCGTTAGGCTGGCTTCTCCAGTTGCTGAAATTTATCGGATCGAACTCATTCTTGCATCCGTCTATTACCCAGATCATCTTCGCGTAGTAGGCTTGACGCGCTAGAACTTCGTCAGGGTGGATGGTTGAGCGTTGGAATTCAATGACCAAACCAGCCGGCGTGCGTATGTCCGCGACATGGCGCTCGCCGGTTGAGCTTTGATGCGGGATTTCCTGCCATTCTTGCGGAAAGCGGTCCTTCCAGCTGCGGTGCCACTCTCCTTCCGACTCCCACCAAGGATCACAATGCTCACGCGTTTTGTGCGCCCAGTGCCAGATCTTGTAGTTCCCGCACTTTGCCATTACGGGCGCACCGCAACTAGGACATTGGCCTTGCAGGCCTGGCGCAGGTGCGCGTCTCTGCCCTTCAAATAGTGCAAGCTTCATTCGATGGCCTAAATCTGAATATTAGGGGACACAACATTTGTTCCTATGGAATATCGTCATAGCCAAAACTGCACTCAGCAAGCTTACGGGTGACTTGATATTCATTGCCTGAATACTGACGAACACGATCCCGTTCCGAGATCAGGTGCAGATTTTTTCTAGCGCGCGATCCGATGACATACAGCAATTTCATCGCACTTTCTTGGCCGTTCGGATCATTGAAATGCGGCACCATATCTTCCAACAAAGCATAGGCGATTACCGCATCGAACTCCGCACCCTTCACGCCGTGGATTGTGGAAATCGTAATCCCAGTTCGGTGCTGAAAAACCTTCCTGAACGTACCAATGTCTCCTATGAATTCGCTGCCTTCACTCTTCAGCCGATCGACCCTTGCTTGCGAGCTGTCGAAGAACGCAACGTGATGTTCCTGAAGCAATGTGAAAAGGCGAAAGTCGATACCCAGGTTCGCGCACAACATCTCGAAGAATGCGCGAAGGTAGGCCAGCCCATCTGTTTCATCGACCTTGATCGCGTTGCACTCCCTCAGTAATGACTTCCGCGTGAGTTTCGACACACTCGCGCCAGCCGCCTCCAAGTCATTCAGAATCTCTCCGGCCCAGCGGAGTCTGCGCACATACATACCCGGCGATGCCTGCGTAAGTGCGATCTTCGAAAGCCTGTACCAAAAATTCTCAGGGTCTCTCGCGAAAGGAACCATGCCGGAACCATCGAATGAATACTCCGGCATGCTGGCGACTAGGCGTCGAGTCATGCTTGCCAAATGCGTCCATTGGGGCGCCAGCACGCATACCTCGTGGGGCGCAATGCCAATGGTCTCGATGTTGAACCGAATAAGCCGGATCAGTTCCGCTTCCAGGTCCGCCTTGCCTACCGTCTCGTTGAATGAAACGAGGCTTGGATACGCCTTGTCGTCGGATGCGGCTTCGATGGTGGTGGCGTGGACGTTGTAGTTTCCGAAGTAATCGATGATGCGCTCGGAGGAGCGGTAGTTCCTCGAAAGTTCGAGCTCCTCAAGGTCAATGCCCGCCATCGCCTTGAAATCCTCGAAGGCAATCGGGTATCCGCCGAGCGACTGGTAAATTGCCTGATTGGGATCTCCAACAATGAAGGCCTTAGTCGCACCTTGGCCGGCTTTCAAGATGGCCGTGATGATTGAGTACTGAATTCGCTTGGTATCCTGATACTCATCGACCAACACGAACGAGAACAACTGTCCGAGGAGAGCGCTGATTGCGGGACGACTCGCAATCAGTTGGTACGCATAGTAGAGAATGAGTTCAAAGTCGATCTGCCGACTCTCACGCAGCCTCTCAAAGTACTGCCCCAGTATGGCGTGCAACCCCGTATGCTTCCAATCTTGCGGGCAAGAAAGCACATAACCAGCCTCGGTGAAATAAAATTCGCAGTCCCAGAACGTTATTTTTGGTTTCTGGTACGGCTTGCACAGCGCTTCCAGCAGCTTCTCGCGTTCGTGCTGATCGATCACGCGGAAGCCACGCTCCAATGCCTCGTGATAGATGCCGTACGGCTTCAGTATCCACTCAAGACAGAACGAGTGGATCGTTCCTATCCATAGTCGGGATGTGTCCACCCCCAGGCTCTCGATGCGCTCGTGAATCTCGTCGGCAGCGCGGTGCGTATACGTGATCGCGACAACGAACTGCTTGTTCGATTTCAGTCTGGACAGTTCATAAGCAATCTTATAGGTCAGCGTGCGGGTCTTCCCGCTGCCGGGACAAGCGATGAGAAAAACACTCCCGGGCTCCAGAATGGCGGCCTCCTGCTCCGGATTCAGGTCGTCTTTGTCCCACATGAACATGGTTAGAAGACCTCAAGGACGTCGTTGATGCGGTCGTCGGGGAATGTGGCAAGCATCTCGTTCCGGATGCCTACGAAGTCGATGTCTCCATTTCTGAAGGCCAGCAGCTTGGCCCTGAAGTCTGCGAAGACTGCGGCCGCAGTGACGAAATCCTCTGCATCGATGTAGTTCACGCGGTAGCTCAGTACGTTGAACCAGACTTCCTTTGTGACTACGGGGTGCGCAAAAGCGATGGCATCCAGGATGTACTTCGGGATGGCGGTCTGCGGATCAATCTTCTTTCCCAGCAAGATGGCAAACCATCCTTTTCCATAGTTGTCCGCCATGGTCAGCGCGCGCTGGCCATAGAGCGCGATGTCCGCGGACTCAAGCTCTGTCTTGGCCGTCGCGATGGTTGGAGCATCCTTGTAGACATCCGGAAGGATCCCGACCACCTTGCGCGCATTGCCGGCAGCAACGAATTCAACCTCGAAGGTATGGGGGGCAAAGAAAGGAGAGACCCACGGGTTGTCCTTGAAGGTGTCTTTCAGCAGCGTTTCCCTAGCGACCCCCTTCTCCTGGGATGCCTGGTACTTACTCTTGCGCCGGAGCAGCCCTTCGGAGTCTCCCGCCGCCGGCGTTGTGTCAATGATCGACTTGTCGAGATCCGTGACGACGCTGCATCGCTTCCGGATTCGGTCATCGTGGAAGAGAACCGCGACGTTCTGAAAACCGGTGCTGCGGATATTGATCAGGCTGATGCCGAGTTCATCAAGGCTGATGCCCAGCACGTTCTTGACCAGGATCGGGACGAGAATTTCTTCGGCATCGCCCTCCACCAGAATGACGCTCTTGGCAAACAACAGATTGCTGCGGACAGCATCCAGATAGCGTTGGATGTTGCCGATCTCTTCTGGGTTTAGGCCAACGGCAGGTTGGTAGGCCTCACATCGGTCACGCTCCCTGCCGAGGATGTTCACGTTCTGAACATTGCTGACCTCGGAGATATGCGTCGAATGGGTCGAATAGATGATCTGAGTGTCGTCGTACTTGAGCTTGTCGAACAGCGTCTTCTGGATGTGCGTGTGGATGTGGGCTTCCGGCTCCTCGATCAACAGGAAGTTGGCAATCGATTGCTTGGCCTTCTGATACTTGAATTCGAGCAGTTTCAGGGTGAGGAATATCAGGTTCGCTCCACCCAGGCTCAGCTCGTGGATCGGCCCTTCGTGATCCTCTCCCGATTCGCCGACAAACAGCTTGAGCGACTGGAATAACTTGTCAGCTTCGTCCGGCAGATCGGACTTGATGGAAAGGGACGACGGAGAGTACGCCTCGCCAGCTGCGTCCTTGATGGTGTCTCGGATATCCGTCCGGACGACCTGCACGTCTGGCAACGCCTCGATGGAGTCATTCAACGCCTTTACCCCGTCGGTGATGGCCTTGAACGCCACGGGGTCGATATCGCCGCTCTTGCCCTTTAGCAGCGAAAAGAGCGGATTGGTTCGATTGTTGTGGAATTCCGAAACAACGTCTCGCAGAGCCTGGACGAAGGTGAAGGAAATTTCCTTGGAGACGGACAGCACGTTCGGAATTTTGGCGCCGATCGCGGGGAACTCGGTTTCTTCGCTGAATCGGACATTCTCGAAGTCACCGACCACCTCTTTGTAGAAGGCTGCGTCGTTGAAGTCGGCTTCACTCCGACCCGTGAAGAGGGTCTCATAGTCATCGAGGGTGACTGGATTCAGGATCGCATCGAGGCCAGCTTGGTCGCCATCGTCCAACTGAGAAAGTCGTAGCCTGATTTCCTTCTTGGGACGAAAGATGAGGTTGTAGGTGGCCTTGCCGTTTGCCTCTTCGTCGATGACGCCTGTCCCATGCCGGAACAAGGCCTGTACGGCCTCGTCTGCCGAGATTTCCTCGAACTCAAGACTGATGATGATCCAATGTCCCTGCCAGCGCCCGAGGCCGCGATGAAAATCGGTTTGCTCCAGCCGGTAGGCGGACCGGATCATGTTGTCATCGAGCAATAGCCTAATCGCTCGAAACAAGTTTGTTTTTCCGGACCCGTTCTCACCAATGATAGTGTTGATGCCCTTTTGGAACAGCAACTTTGTATTGGCAAAGTTTCTGTAATTGATCAGGCTGAGCTGGGAGATGTGCATTGAAGGCCTCGTTTTCTTGTCGACGCAAGCCCTGCTCTAGTGCCGGGTCGCCTCTTGGAATACAGGCCATGTTACAAGGTGTTCGTTAGACGTCGGTCTTCTCCGGACCTTGGGCTTGCCTCCAGGGGGTCGGCTGGCAGCCCATCCCCGCCGCGCGTTACTTGCCGCCCCTGAAAAGCCGCCGAACAGGCTGCGCCTGATCGGCCCGAAACGAAGTCACCGAAGGGCCCGTCGGTCGGTGACTACTTGGCTCCATCGCGTTCACGCTGACGGAGCCGCTTCACGTAAGGGCCATCGACCAGGTCTTCGGCACCCAAGTCCAACACGCAGCTCGCCAATGAAGCGAGCGTGTTGTCGGTGACTTTGAAATCGTTGGGCAGTTGGCCGTGGTTGCGCCCGCTGTTCTCTTCGATGGCTGCGAGCAGCGCCTTGATGAAATCGGCCCGGGACGGGCGCGAAGCCATGGTGGCAGCTGCAGTCAAGGGATCTAGGGCTTCGGTGACTGCGTCCTCAGCATCGGAAGCCAGTTCTTGCAGGAAGTCGCTCAGCGACGGCCAGTACTTCAGATCGAATTGCCCGTGAAGGGCATCGAGACGCTCCTGGACGTACGATGTGAAAAGGTAATTGCTCTTAGCCGCCGCCTCGATCACATCGCATACATGGTAGTGGGTGTCGGTGCTGAAGCCGGAGGTGTTGTGCAGGTCGGAGCGCTGCTGCAGCAGACCAGCCAGCTCTGCCGCCCTCCTCGCAATCTGCTGGTTGACTTTGCCAAGATCGCCACGTGCGGTACGCGCCTGCGCGATCTTCTCCGGGTTCCAGAACGCGGCGGTGCTCAGGACAAGCCCAAAAAAGATCTGCAGCGCGTGCGGATGCGCGTGGAGCTTGCCATGCAGTTCATCGTAGGCCTCGGTCAACTCAATGCCACGAGCAAGCAGCCGATCGGCAACCGCGTTCTCGCTGGGCAGGATGCTGTGCTCGATGTTGTAGCGCTTCCCCTCGATGAGGATGTTTTCGCAGATCTGCTTCGGGTTATCGGAGTGGGGTGCGCTCATGGCCTGTCTTTGATGGTGAAGATGGCTGGTAGCGTATTTGACAGAGCCAGTTCTGTCGGTACCCCAGTACTCGCCATCGAACAGGTGCTCAGGTACCCGAATGCCGATTCAGGTCTGGACGTCCCCGGCCAAGAAGGCGGCCGGGCGCGCTGTCGTGCTGCGCATCGAGCCACCCTGCCCTGCGGTCCTGGCGTCTCGCCCCCTTCGGGCTTCCATCGTTCCCTCGCTCCGCTCGGCTGACGCCTCCGGCCCGGCTTTCAGATCCGGGCCTGCGCGCTTCGCTTGCCGTGCGGTCGGCGTTGGAAGTGGCCGTTGCCTGTCCAGCCATCTTTCCTGACTCCATCACCTTGCTCGCGACTGTAGCCCGCGGCCGTGTGCCGTCAAGGCGCGCAGGGCCGTGTCCTCGGCTGCGCCTGCGGGCCGCACCAACCCCGCGCTTGTCTCCTTGACGGCCCCCGTCCACGGACTCCCTTTCGTCGCGGGCGATGAACTCAGGAAAGACGGTGGCAACGAGGCCAACCGGGTTCTTCGTGCCGACCGCACCGAACAGCCGAGAGGCTGGGCTCCGAATCTAGGAATCCGGTGTGCGGTTTCTTCAACAGCCAACTTTGTCAGGAGAAAGACCATGCTTGCAACCCGTTTCGCTTCCCAATCCCCGGCGCTGCGCAGCGACTACCCGCTGTCCGATGACCAGATTCGCAGGGTGGCCCCGTCCATCTTCGCGGACGCACCGCACCAAAGCCGCTCCGAGCGGTACAGCTACATCCCCACGGCGGCGGTGCTGACCGAGCTTCGCAAAGAAGGGTTTCAGCCCTTCATGGTGACGCAAACCCGCGTGCGCGATGAAGGCAAGCGCGATCACACCAAACACATGCTGCGCTTGCGCCACGCCAGCCAGATCAACGGCGCGGAAGCCAATGAAATCGTGCTGCTGAACTCTCATGACGGCACGAGCAGCTACCAAATGCTGGCCGGAATGTTCCGTTTCGTTTGCAGCAATGGGCTGGTGTGCGGTGACACCGTGGCCGATGTGCGCGTGCCCCACAAAGGCAACGTGGCCGGGCACGTCATCGAAGGCGCCTATGAGGTATTGAGCGGCTTCGAGCGGGTCAAGGAATCCCGCGACCTGATGCGCGGCATCACCTTGGACGATGGCGAATCCGAAGTATTCGCCCGCGCCGCGCTGGCCCTCAAGTACGACGACCCCGACAAGCCCGCGCCCGTCACGGAAAACCAAATCCTGATGCCGCGCCGCTTCGACGACCGCCGCCCGGACTTGTGGAGCGTGTTCAACCGCACCCAAGAAAACCTGACCAAGGGCGGATTGTCTGGCCGCGCCGCCAATGGCCGCAGGCAGCAGACCCGCCCCGTGCACGGCATCGATTCCGACATTCGCCTGAACCGCGCCCTGTGGCTGCTGGCCGATGGCATGCGCGCACTCAAAGCCTGACCCGTTCCCCGCCCGGAGGGGGCGTGTCCCCTCCATTCCTTGTCTGTTTCACATTTGATTGGAGTCCATCATGAACGCCGTTACCCATACCGAAGCCCGCGCCGTCAACACCGCAGCCACCACCGCCGCCAACGTGCTGCAAGCCGCCGACCCGAGCAAGAACATGATTCTGGTTCCGCTGTCGCGGCTGGTGCTGCGCCCTACGGGCCGCAACGTGCGCAAGACCCCGCGCATGTCGATTCCCGAACTCGCTGCCAGCATCCAACGTGTCGGCCTGCTGCAAAACCTGATCGTGATTCCCGCTGCCGATGGCGAACATTACGAAGTTGTGGCCGGTGGCCGCAGGTTGGCCGCGTTGAAGCTGCTGGCGAAGAAGCGCCGCATCGCCAAGGATTGGGACGTGCCTTGCCTGCAGGTGGCCGATGGCACGGCCCGCACCGCCAGCCTCACGGAAAACGTGCAGCGCGAAGCCATGCACCCGGCAGACCAGTTTGAAGCCTTCGCGGCATTGGTGGCCGAAGGCCGGCCCATCGAGGACATTGCGGCGGATTTCAGCGTCACGCCGCTGGTGGTGCAGCGCCGCTTGAAGCTCGCCAATGTCTCCTCGCGCTTGATGGCCGACTACCGGGCAGATGCCGTGACGCTCGACCAACTCATGGCGCTGGCCGTCACCGACGATCATGTTTCGCAAGACGCCGCGTTCTACGATGCGCCTCAGTGGCAGCGCAGCCCGTCCGCACTGCGCGAACGGCTGACCGAGCGCGAAATTGATGCTTACCGGCATCCGCTGGTGCGATTCGTGGGGCTGGACACCTACGAAGCCGCAGGCGGCGGGATTCGCCGCGATCTTTTCGCGGAAGGCGATGCGGGCGTGTACCTCAACGATGCGGCCTTGCTGGAACGGCTGGCGCAAGACAAGCTGGCGGATATCGCCGCCGAGTTGAAGGCCGAGGGCTGGGCATGGGTGGATGCCGCNCCCGCCGCCACCTATGCCGATCTGCAAGCCTTCCAGCGCGCCCCGAGGGAGCGCCGCACGCCGGGCAAGCGCGATGCCCTGCGCATCGAGAAGCTGCAAGCCAAGATGCAGGAGGTTGCTGAAGCCATTGACGCCGCGATGGACGCCGACGACGAGGACAAGGCCGAAGCCTTGCAGGAGGAAGGTGAGCGCCTGGGCCAGCAGTTGCAGGCACTGGAAGATGGTTTGCTGGGCTATGCCGTGAACGTGCGGGCCGCAGCCGGTGCCATCGTCACCATCGACCGCAACGGCGAGGCCGTGATTCATCGCGGGTTGCTGCGCGAGGCCGAGGCCAAGGCACTGCGCACGCTGGAGAAGCTGCGCCAAGGTTTCGGCAGCGAGGAAGCCGGGAACGACGACGAAGGCGAGGATGCCGACGACGCGCCCAAGTCCACGGCCATGTCCGACCGGCTGGCGCAGCGGTTGAGCGCGCACCGCACCGCCGCGCTGCAAATCGAAGTTGCCCGGCATCCGCAGGTGGCGCTGGTCGCGCTGGTGCATGGCATGGCGCAAACCGTCCTGCAGGACAGCCGCTATGGGAACAACCTGCCGCTGGGCGTGCGCCTGACCGTGCAAGACCGGCTGGAAGGCATGGCCCCGGACTGGCCGGAATCGTCCCCGGCCGTGGCGCTGCGCGAATTGCAGCAGGCATGGGGCAGCAAGCTGCCCGAGGACAGCGCCGAACTGTTCGTCGCGCTGCTGGCGATCGAGCAAGACGAGTTGGTCAAACTGCTGGCCGTGTGCGTGGCCTCCACGGTGGACGTGGTGACGCCCCGCGCTACGGTTCAGCAACCGGGCGCGGAATTGGCGCAGGCCGTGGGACTGGACATGGCTGCATGGTGGCAGCCGAGCGCCGAGGGGTATTTCCGCCACGTCTCCAAGGCCGTCATCCTGCAAGCCGTGGGCGAGTTCGCGCCCGATCACGTCACCCGGCTGGCGAAGGTCAAGAAAGCCGACATTGCCAGCGAAGCCGAACGGCTGGTCGGTGGCACGGGCTGGATGCCAGCCATCTTCAAGGCTGAAGGGCCGCAGGAGATTGGACCGAAAGGAGGCACGGAGAAGGACGGCACGGAAGAAGCCACCGCCGTGGTGGATGAATCGGCCGAGGTATTGGCCGCGTGACCCTCGCAGCAGAGTAGCGCCCCGGTTTCGGCTGGGGCGCTTTCCTGCAAGGAGCCAGACCATGCCCACGACCACCACCACCACGAGCCACCCACGCATGGCGACGATCTATGCACCCGGCACGATGCGCGGCTACCGCCCGCCCTCGGGCTGGACGGCCCGCGCCGACCTTACGGATATGCACCTCATCACGGGCCGCGCTTTGCCGCCTGTCGTATGGTGGATCATCGAGACAAAGGAATAGCCGTCATCGGCACCGGCCCGTGCCTTCCACCGCTGGGGCCGGTGGTTTCAAAATCCGGGCGCGGCAGTGGCCGCGCCCGGTGTCGAAGCCGAACAGCCAGAACATCGCACCGCCGCCTTCGCTGTGGCTCAGGCGGCGGTGTTGAAGACATCGCTGCAGTGCGCGATGCCTTCGGGCACTGGCTGAAAATATAGAGCGGTCTGGGCGGGCCGGCGCGGTGCGCCGCCGGGCTATCGGGCTACGCCCCGTGCCGTCTTTGCCGTCACGGCCATTCGGCTTCAGTCCCTCCCGCCTTCGCGCCTGCGGCGCTGCGCACTTTGCTTGCCTCCAGGGGATCGGCGCAAGGCCCATCCCCGCCGCGCGATGCTTGGGCGCCCCTTCAAGAGAGCCGAACCGGCTGCGCCGGATCGGCCAGGCCAGCGCCCCGCTGCCATGGTCAGGGCGCGGTGGATACGCCGTAGCTTGCTGCGGCAGGTTGTGCGGATGCGTGTCGTCCTCGACGCTGGCGGTCCTCACCCATCGCATCACGAAGGATGGTTCACGGACACAACGCCCGGCCTCGCTATGGAACTACCACGCCACGTCTCCATACCGGCGCCGCAGGGTGCGGCGGGAGCGTTCTCATCTGTCGTTGGAGTGTCGCCCTGGCCCGCGTCAGGGAGCGAGCCGCTGAAGCCTTCGTGCGGGGATGCCGAGCTGGCCCTGTCTTCTTTCGGAGCGGATCGGCCCAAGGCGTCCTTGTCTCGTTGTGAATCCTGGCGGTGGCGCGGCTGCGCCTCGGGCTTCATGGCTGCAACCGTCCAGCGAAAACAATTTCCCCTGCTTTGTCACTGCGTTCGGCGCATTCCTCGCGGGACAAATTCTTTTCGCCTCCCGGTTCTCCACTGCGTTTCGCCCGCAAGCGGTGCAGCCAGCCCGCCCCCCGCCGGCCGGATCACAACAAGGACGCGATGGGCGCGAACCTTGTTCAACCGAAAGGAACTTCATCATGGCTAACATCGGCACCTTCACCGCAGACAAAGACGGCTTCACCGGCACGCTCCGCACCCTGACGCTCAACGTCAAGGTCAAGCTGGTTCCCAACGACAAGGGCAGCAACGAGAACGCCCCCGACTTCCGCCTGCAGGCGGCCGGCCACGACATCGGTGCGGCGTGGAAGAAGACCAGCGAGGCCGGGCGCGAGTATCTGTCCGTGAGCCTCGACGATCCTTCGTTCTCGGCGACGGTCTACGCCCGCCTGATCGAAGGAGAGGACGGCACGCACGACCTGATCTGGTCGCGCAGCAAGCCCCAGGCGGCCTGACGGCTGCCCAACACGCCCCGCCTATTACGGCGGGGCAGCGGTGCTGCCGTTTGCACGGTCGAAACGGCCCGGTCTATGCCAAGCCATGAGTCTGAACGGCTTGAAGATCACACGCCATTTCTTGCGGACTTGATGTCGAGAAGGTTGATCTGATCAATCTTGTCCTTGTGAATGACAATGGTTAACTTCGCAGGGTGCTTGAATCGCATCTCGCTGATTCTGAATGTCCACAGCATTATTTTCAGAAGATCCTCATCGGCGATATTCTTGTGCCCCCTGATGCGCGTAATCCCTGAGCCGAATATCGTGGTGGACACGCTCTGTTGAGCGTAAACATTGTTCACCTTGTCCCAGAAATTTATCAAAAACTCCAAGTACTCAGGCATCGTCAGCAACGCCTTGTTGTTCTCGTCGAACTTGGAGAACGCAGTCAGGAGATATTCTTTGTAGATGCAGATCGTGCCGATCTGATGCCTTTGCTTCTTCCCTTGCTTCCGGTCATCGTTGCTCTCCAGAATCTCGTTGCTGTCAAAGGCATAGTTTTCGATGTGGCGATCTAGCTCAGCAACGGATACGTCAAGATGGCTCTTAATGAAAACGCCATTGAGAGACCCTTCGCCGATGATCTTGTTATCGACCTGCGTGTCAAAATATTCGTTGAAGGCGATCGCCTTCAATCCAGGCTGCTGAAAAATATCTCCGACTTTTATCGAAACTTGACTTCCCTCGACGTTGATGTCGATGTTGTTTAAATTGTTCGACCAAGTCCATATCGCCAGATACGTTAAAGCCAGTAGACCCAAGAAAATCCATCCGCCAATGAATTTTAGTTCACTAGGAATATCAACAAACAGGACGATCGCTGAAAGCGTTCCGCTGAGTACGGAAGTAACCTCAAGGAATTTCCTGATGATCCGCTTGTCAAAAAAATGGACTTTTGCCATGAGTCAGACTGTTTTATCTAATGCATCGGTTGATTACGGGTTATACCGATAGATTCCGGCATCTTTCTTGCTGCCAACCATGAAGTCACTATCTTCAAGTGATTTTTTGATGAGTTCTTTGCTCATCGGAACATGAAGCGTAGGGACAATCGCCATTGAATCCCTGAAGATGGGGAGGTTGTCCCAAAGATTTTTCACTGCTTGCTTCAGCGATCCATTTACCAGAAGGCTTTCTTTTGTTCCATATTCTGGGTAAATCACAATGACCGGCAGCCCCTGGTCATTAATGCCGTAGTCGATCTCTTCGCGAATGGCGCGAGAATTTACAGTAACCGAACTCAGAAAGAGGACGATGTTTTTTGAGCTACGAAGCCGCTCCCTGAGCCTTGGCTTTAGGGTTGACTCCCAATCACTCCCATCGCGGACGCTGTAAGTCTTGTCATGCGAGTCAACGAATGGAAATGCCGCATCGGCGCCTTTCCACATCCGCAGAGTGTTATAGAACTGAAAGTCCTTGGTCGCATTGGCACCCAGCGCGCTGGAGCTGAATGGCTCCGCGACATAAAAGGCTGTGTAGTTTCCATTTCTATATGCCATAACTCTTCTCAATCTCCGTTGAAAAAGGTGGTCGGGGCTTCGAGGCACTTACCCCTTGCCGCAGTGTGAACAAACGACTGGCATCGGGATGCCTTTGATCCTATTGTCACAAAGCTGTATCAGCTTACATCAAACGTAAGAAAATCCGAGCTGGCGAACGCTTGAGTTCGGGTGCTTGGTCGCTCGTGTCGGCTCGCAAGCAACTCTGGGCGGGGTTGTCCGAATTTCTGTGTGTGAGGCGGTTGGTTGAATCGGTTTTGACTGATTTCTCTTCTGTCTTCAGGCCCCTGCCAGGCCGCCGGAGGCTCCCCGGTTGAGCCATGTACTCATGCTCAACCTCCTGTTCTGCTGCCACCGTGATTGGGCTGCGTGAAGCGTTCTTCGTAGAGTATCGCGAACTGGTTCATGGCCTCGCGCCATTCCTTTGCCGCGCGACTCCAGTCAGCCGTGATGTTGCGCAGTGCCAGCCAGATGAGCTTGGTTGCAGCATCGTCGCTTGGGAAGTGCCCGCGGGTCTTGATGATCTTGCGCAACTGACTGTGCACGCTCTCGATCGCATTGGTGGTGTAGACCACGCGACGCACGGCCGGAGGGAACGCAAAGAACGGAATCACGCGATCCCACGCGCGGCGCCAGGCCGCAGTGACGGTGGGGAACTTCTGTCCCCAGGGGCCTCGCTCGAAGTCGTTCAACGCATGCAGCGCGGCCTCGGCGCTGGGCGCCGTGTACACCGGGCGCAGCGCTGCGGCGAGCAGCTTGCGGTCCTTCCAGCTCGCGTAGTCCAAGCTGTTGCGAATCAGGTGCACGATGCACGTCTGAAGCGTGGTCGCCGGAAACACCGCGCCGAGCGCCTCGCCGATGCCCTTGAGGCCATCGGTGACGGCGATCAGGATGTCGCCCACGCCGCGGGTGCGCAGGTCGTTGAAGACCTTCATCCAGAACTTGGCGCCCTCGGTGTTCTCGATCCACAGTCCCAGGATGTCGCGCGTGCCGTCGGGCAGCNCCCCCAGGGCCAGGTAGATCGCCTTGTTGCGCACCACCGCCTCTTCGCGGATCTTCACGCGCAGCGCATCGAAGAAGATCACCGGGTACATCGGCTCCAGCGGACGCGACTGCCAGGCGCCGACCTCGGCCATCACCGCGTCGGCGACCGAGCTGATGAACTCGGGGCTGACCTCGGTGCCGTATTGCTCGGCGAGGAAGCCCTGGATCTCGCGCACCGTCATGCCGCGCGCGTACATGGCCACGATCTTGTCGTCGAAGCCGGTGAAGCGGCGCTCGTGCTTGGGGATCAAGACCGGCTCGAACGAGCCCTCCCGGTCGCGTGGCACCTCGATGCGCAGCGGACCATCCTCGGTCAACACGGTCTTGCCGCTGGCACCGTTGCGGTGGTTGCTCGCGTCCTCGGCCTTCGCCGCACCCGGCGGGTAGCCCAGATGATGCGACAGTTCCGCGCCCAGGGCGCGTTCGATGAGGGCCTTCTTGAAGGCCATAGAGGCGGCGTGCACCGCCTCGGCACTCATGGGGCCCTTCACGAACTGGTCAATCAGTTCCTTGGGGATCGACGGCAACGCCGCCGCGGTGGCCGCTGCCGCCTTCGTCGTCTTCCTGCTTGGCATAGATGCTCCTCGTCGTCATGCTATGCCTCGCACACAAAATTCCGGACAGGCTCCTCTGGGCTTTCGGATTGAGTGCCGCGCCGGCAAGCCATCGAGGCCGTGAGGCTTCATCCCCACGCCCGTCGTGCTGCTGGGCTAGCGAAGAGCATCCGCAAGCGCTACTGCGCGTCGCGTTCTTTCAATACCGCTTCCAGCTCTTGGCGCACTTGCACCAGAAGCTGGTTGGCTTGCTGTGTGTTATCGCCTGCATAGGCCAGCGTCAACAGTGTGAGCGGATGGATCTCCATGACCTCGCACAACTCGGCCAACTTGTTCAGAGTTGGACTTTTTAGGTCGCGCTCCAGCGTACTCAAGTAGGTACGGCTGGACACGTCGGAGAACGCTTCCTGGCTCAAGCCACGCGCTTTTCTGACCGTCCGCAATGCCGCTGCCAATGAGTTCTTTGTCGCCATCCGATGGTTTCCTCCCGAAACCAAGATGACAGTCGATTGCGCCCTATAGAGCTACAATCTATAGTGTTCATTTGATACTGCCCCTATCCGCTTTTGTGCGTTTACAGAAATCCGCATGTGCGGATAATTCCAAAACCGGGGAGTCGCATCCGTGCCTTTCCTACCTTCCACAAAGCCGCTCCCGCGCTTCCGTTCTTCTGCGGATTCGTGGGCTTGTGCTTTCGCGCTTCCGCACGAAAGCACGCAGCCGGGTCGGCGGTTCTGTGCTCTGGCCTATGAGCGCATCCGTGCATCGTCGGTTTCGCGGAGATCCCAGCCATGACTCAGCCGCTCCTTACCGCCGACCAGCGCGCGCAATTGCTGGCTCACGGCCAAGCCCGCGCCGCCGGCCGGAACCTCGACCAGCTGCCCGTGGTACGGCTGTTCGCGCTGGATGCGCATGCCACCTGGCTGCTGGCTTCGCTCGATCCCGCCGATGGCGATACGGCCTACGGCCTCATCGACTTGGGGTTGGGCATGCCGGAGCTGGGCACCGTGAAGCTGTCCGAGCTGGCGTCCATCGTCGGGCCGCTCAAGCGGCCCATTGAGCGCGACCTGTATTTCACGGCGACGCGCACGCTGTCAGACTATGCGCGGCTGGCCCGCATCAACGGCTCGATCATCGACTGATCGAGCCACATGGCCCGCTTCGGCGGGTCATCCAGACACAGGCGGTTGCGGCGCATTATGTCTTTTTCGGTCTTGCTCAAGACGGTATAGGTCTCAATCTGCACTCTTGCACCGAAGCGGTGCGGACCTGACGCAAACAGTCATGATCTTTGGTGCGGGCTGCGGCACCGTGTCCCTTGCCGCGCACCATTTTCAGGCTGCGCAGCCGTCGCATTCGGACAATCCCAGCAACGCTTCGGAGCCAATCAGTCTTGACACCGGCACTTTCAGATTACCCGCAACCGATGACAATTTGATGCTGATGCCGTAGCTCCCGCGCCGATGCCGTGGCGACGTTCCTGAGATCCAACAGGAGGTTGCGTCATGGACGATCGAAGCGCCGAGCATTGGTATCCGACCGCCGCGTATCTCTACACGCTGCACCTCGACGGCCTCGCACTGGCTTGGGAGTATCTGCGCCGCCATCCGGATTACCGGCTCGACTGGCTGCGCCGCCGACGCCGGCCGGAGGCCGCTCAGCGCTGGGGCTTGCGCCTGTTGGAAGACCCGGCGCTGGATGCGCGCGATGCGCACCCGACCTGGTTCCCCGATCACGATGCCGTGGTGCAACTCTATCCCGATGCCGATCCACCACCGGACGCAGTGGCCTTCGAGTTCTGGCGTATCCCAGGGCATAGACACCTGATTCACGACGGCAAGCGCCTGGTGATGGTCGCGCACTGGCCCGGCTGCTGCCTGCGGCTGGCCTTCGCGCCAGGCTTGGCCGATGGCATGGCCTACGCCTATGCCATTCGTGCCTGCGCCATGCCTTGCTCCCGCTACGACGCGCTCGCCGCCGAGTTGGACAAGCTGACCACCGATGCCGTGCCTGCGGCCGCGACCCGTCCGCGGCCCTCACCAGCGGCGTTGCAGGAGCTGCACACCCTGCAGGCGCTCGACGCCACCTTGGTTGGGGCGTCCTTGCGCGAGGTGGCCGAAGGGCTGTTCGGCGCCGATGCGGTGGCCGAGGGTTGGTATGCCGATGGTGGCCTGCGCTCCAGGGTGCGCCGCCTGGTGCAGCGTGGAAAGGCGCTGATGCGCGGTGGCTACCGTCGTCTGGCACAGCTCGAACCGCTTGTGGAGGGTCGTTCTGCATTCCCTGAAAAACGACCCTGAGCAAGACGCGCGGCCTTCTTGAGACTGCCTCCATCCGGTCGCGCTGTGTGGCCGGGCTTTCCTGACCGATGGAGGTTCACACCATGAGACCGGCTCCCTTGCGACCTGCTGCCGCTGTTGCCACCGCGACCGCGCAACCCCAGCGCTACCTCACCAATGACGAAGCCGCCGACTACCTGCGGCTGTCGCCGCGCACGCTCGAAAAACAGCGCGTGATCGGCGGTGGACCGAAGTTCCGCAAATTTGGCCGACGCGTCATGTACGCCGTGGCCGACCTCGATGCCTGGGCGGCGGATCGCAGCTTCGAGAGCACCTCCGATCCCGAGTACGCCGAGCAGCACTCGGCCGACAGCCGTGCGCGCTGATCGGCGGCGTGCCGGTAGCCATCGCCATGTCCCGCCCGCCAGGGCAAGCCTTGCGGCCCCGCGAACAGCTCGACCTGTTCCGTGCGCTGCCCGGCGACATGGCACCGCGCGACGCTCAGGACCTGATGGCCTTTCCGTTCTTCTCGCTGGCGAAATCGCATCGCGTGGCGCCGATCGACTTCCGCAGCGGCAACGTCACCATTCGCGTGGAGGGGACGGCCGAGCATGGCATTGCCACGATCTGGGATGCCGATCTGCTGATCTGGGCCGCCAGCCAGATCGTGGAGGCCCGCGATGCAGGCATCCGCACCTCGCGCTTGATGCAGGTGCGCCCCTACGAGATCCTGCGCTTCATCGGGCGCGGTACGTCGCTGCGCGACTACCAACGCCTCAAGGCCGCGCTGGATCGCCTGCAATCGACCACGGTGGCCACGTCCATCCGCGAGACCACCGGGCGCCGCCTTCATCGTTTCTCGTGGATCAACGAGTGGAAAGAACTGTCCGATGCCCGCGGTACACCGCTGGGCATCGAGTTGATTCTGCCGGACTGGTTCTATGCCGGCGTGCTCGATGCCGCGCTGGTGCTGACCATCGATCCGGCGTACTTCCGCCTGACCGGCGGCATCGAGCGATGGCTGTACCGCCTGGTGCGCAAGCACGGCGGCCGGCAGGAACACGGTTGGCAGTTCGATTTCCAGCACCTGTACCGAAAGTCCGGCAGCGTGGCGCGCTTCTACGACTTCGCTGCCGACTTGCGTGCGCTGGTGGCGCGGCAATCGCTGCCGGGTTACGTCCTGGGCATCGAGCGCATCCCCGGGGAGAAAGCCGAACTGCTGACATTCCGGCCCGTGCCGTCCACGGCACGGGGATAACTGCGGGTAAGCCTGTGGATGCACTCGTGCTATCAGGCAACAAAGGTATCGTGCTATCAGGCAACGAATCCTCGTGCTATCAGGCACAAAAATTGGCCGAAAACCCAGCAACGGCGCGGGTTTGCGCGCCCCTTAACTTACCTAACTTAAATTCACTAACTTTTAGTAGAAGCGCGCCGTTACGGTGGACAACTGCCGAAAGGCAAAAAACGCAGCAACCCCAAAGGCAAAGACAGCCTGCCTTTCCGGACCGGGGAGCCACGCAATGATCGTGGCCCTGCTCAACCAGAAAGGCGGCGTGGGCAAGACCACGCTCGCAACGCACATCGCGGGCGAACTCGCGCTGCGCGGTCAGCAAGTCATCCTGCTGGACGCTGACCCGCAAGGCTCATCGTTGGACTGGACGCAGCGGCGCAGCCAGCAAGGCTTGCCCCGGCTGTTCAGTGCCGTGGGGCTGGCGCGGGAAACCTTGCACCAGGAGGCGCCCGAACTCGCCAGGCGGGCCGATCACGTCATCATCGACGGTCCACCCAGGATCGCCGCCTTGGCGCGCTCCGCGCTGCTGGCGGCCGACCGGGTAGTGGTCCCGGTGCAACCCAGCCCCTACGACGTATGGGCCAGTGCGGAAATGGTGGCGTTGATCCGCGAGGCCCAGGTGTTCCGGCCGCAGCTAGCAGCGGCCTTCGTTATCAACCGGCGCGTCAGCACGACGGTGATCGGACGCGAGGCGCGCAGCGCGCTCGCCGATCAACCGCTGCCGGCGCTGCGTACAGAAGTACGCCAGCGCATCGTCTTCGCCGACAGCGTGGCCGCGGGCCGGCTGGCACGCGAGTTGGCACCGGACGGTGCGGCTGCACGCGAAATCACCGCGCTGGTCGATGAACTGCTGCGGTGGTCGTCATGAGCGGCGCGCCAGGCAAGCGCCCCTCGCGCATCCCCATCGGCGCACGTCCGCCGGCGAATCCGCAAGCGCAAGCATGGATTCGCCAGGGCGACGGCAGCGACATCAACAAAGGCGACCTCTACACGGCGCGTCTGACCCTCGACGTGACGCCCGCGCTGCGCGCTCGCATCAAGGTCTCGGCATTCACCCAAGGCATCACGGTGGCCGAGCTGCTGCGCGCCTTGTTGGAACGCGAGTTCCCGGAGAAGACACCATGAGCGCAGCTAATCAGGCGGCCACGGCTGCCATAACCACCCCAGAAGCGCCGTCACTGCACGCACTCGCCGGTCAGGCCGGCAACGTGCCATTGACTCGCGTGGCGCTGGCCTTCGTGGAGCAGCACATCAATCTCTATCTGCGCTTTGGCGACCCCGCGCGCACCCTTCAGCTCGACCGCTGGCGGCGCTGCGCGGTGTTCCTGCCGGCGTCGACGTTCTGCCGCATCCGCTGGGAATCGAACGACTACGGGACGACCCGCTGGCAACTGATGGTGATGCAGGCTTGCACGCCGTTGGACGCGGTACAGCGCATCCCCGGCGTGCAGCCCGGCGCGCGCCTGCTGCTGCACGCTGAGGGCGAACAAAAGGTGCGTGCCGTGCTGGCGAAGATCGACGCCATCGAGGCCCTGGGCATTGTCGCTATCGACGTGTCGCCCGCGTACTGGCGCACGCTGGGCAACCGTCTGGCGGCCCGCCTGCCGCTGCCGGACTACACCCCCGAGCGGCACGCCGCCTGGCTGGCCGGGAGGGCGCTGCAATGACGGCCACCACCACACCCGGCACTGCGCCTGGACTCACGACCGAACCTCGCTCTCGTCTGCGCGCCCGCATCGTGCTGGCGGCGCTGTCCGCCTGCGGCCTTGCTACGCTGGCGTGGGCGTCCTTCGTGCGGCCTGCGGCGCACGTTGTCTACAACCCGTCCGACAGCGTGCCGGTCGGTTGGTATCGCATCGAATCTGGCGACTCGCTGTCACGTCCTTTGTCCGCGGACAGCATCGTGCTGGCCCCGCTTCCGGCTGACGTGGCGGCACTTGCTGCGCAGCGCGGCTACCTGCCATCGCACATCCCGTTGCTCAAACGTGTGGGCGCGGTCGCGCCGCAACACGTCTGCATCGTAGAGGGCATCGTGCGCATCGACGACATGCCTGCGGCCGCCGTGCTGCCTGCCGACCGCAGGAGCCGGCCGCTGCCATCCTGGCCGGACTGCCGGCGTCTTCACCCCGGTGAACTGTTCCTGTTGAGCACGACCAATCCGGCGTCGTTCGACAGCCGCTACTTCGGACCGATCCAAGCATCCGCCGTGATCGGTACCGCGCAGCCGATCTACCTGGAGAAGCGGCCATGACTTTGCCCGACTCTCAGCCTCGGTGGCGCATTGTCCGTCGTCCTGCCTGCATCACATCGCACGCTCTGCCGCACGCCATTGACGTGCTATCAGGCGTGTCGCTACGCGTGCATTCGCTGCGCCGTCGTGCGTGCAGCGAATGCGCATCCGTGCCGCACCCCGCACGGCATCCGTTACGGCATTTGACCCGCATCGCTTTGCACGCCGTTGCGCATATCCATATGCGCAACGGCGCGCATTCCAACGTGCAGACCGCTTTCCCCGAACGCGCCATGCCTGCGGCATCGGAGGCGTTCGCCGGTCAGCAGGCTGCGCCCTGCGCAGCGCCGCCGGGGCATCGCATCCCCGTGCCGTCAGGCCGGGGAAAGATGCAGGGCAAGATAAAAGGTCGCGGCACTGCGTTGCGCGAAAAGTCAGTCTGCACGTGGGGGTGGAGCGGCACGCGCCTGATCGCAGCACTGTGCCGCGTGGATCGCCAATGCCTTGTCGGCATTGAGGAAAGCGCGTGCTTCGCCCGCTGGATTGCGATGGCCTTGGATGGAGCCGCCCGATGAGCAGCAACGACGACAACCGTTTCCGCGTCCGTCCTGGTGCGCCCAAACAACGCGGCGATGCCTTCATCAATCAGGTACTGCGCCAGACGAGCAAGGCCGGCGCCAAGCTCGCCAAAGGGGGCATTCGACCCGGTGCGCGACTCGGCCGCGGCCATGTGGCAACGCGCTTTGCGGATCGCGCGCGGGCACCCAACGTCCGCCGCGTGACCATCAAGACCCGGCTGGTCAACCTCGCCAAGGCCGGAGCGCGTTCGACCTCCACGCACCTGCGCTACATCGAGCGCGAAGGCGTCGGGCGCGAGGGCGAACCAGGCAAAGCCTATGGCCCGACGACCGACGATGCCGACCTGGCTGTCTTCGAGGGGCGTGGGCGCGAGGACCGGCACCAGTTTCGCTTCATCGTCTCGCCGGAGGATGCCGAGCAGCTCGACGAGCTGCGGACCTACACCCGCCACCTGATGGCGCGGATTGAAGCCGACCTGGGCACGCGGTTGGAGTGGGTGGCGGTGGATCATTGGAATACGGACAACCCGCATACGCATGTCGTCCTGCACGGCAAGGACGACACCGGCAAAGACCTCATCATTTCCCGCGACTACATTGCCGAAGGAATGCGTCACCGGGCATCGGAACTGGCGACCGAGTGGCTGGGGCCGCGAACGGAGCTTGAGATCCAGCACGGTATGCAACGCGAAGTGGATCAGGAGCGATGGACGGGGCTGGACCGCACCTTGCAGCGCGAGGCCGTGGATGGCCTGATGCGTACCGCGCGTCTGGAGGCGGAACCTCGGCTGCAACGCCAGCGCCTGCTGCTGGTTGGTCGCCTGCAACGGCTGCAGCGCATGGGGTTGGCGACGGAACAGCAACCCGGCGTGTGGGCCGTCCATGCCGATGCAGAATCCACTTTGCGGACGATGGGCGAACGCGGCGACATCATCCGCACCATGCAGCGGGCGATGAGTGGCCAGCAGCGCGAGCTGGCCGTGTTCCAGCCCGGCGAGGATGGCCGCTCCATCATCGGGCGCGTGGCCGGCAAAGGGCTGACCGACGAGCTGTACGACAAGGGCTACCTGATAGTGGATGACATCGACGGCAAGGCGCACTACGTCGCGCTGCCGCCCAGGACGGAACTTGAGCAGTACCCGGTTGGCGCGGTGGTGGAAGTCAAAGGCTCGGC
>JGI26528J50254_1000557_pt1 | contig 26367 bp, 29 predicted proteins | sample ThiBiot_300_plan_FD_50254 | JGI IMG/M metagenome (IMG submission 50254)
CCCCGGTCAAGATCTAGCGGTCTGAGCCCGGATACGATTGGCATAGCGCCGTTGAATGCAGCGCCTTGAGCATAGATGTTTGGGATGACTGTGGTGCCGATAACTGAATGCGGAGCCGCACTCCGCGCAAACTCGCGAGACCAAGTCCCCCTTCTTGGGGTGCGATAAGCCGTTCTTACGCACGATACCTCGACGCCGGACAACACGTTTTGCGCACGCTTTGGAGCATGTCTTTCGCAACCGACGGTAGGGCGGCATTTCGAAAAACTGGCGGGCGCATCCAACGCAGGTGAACATGCGATTGGAGGCCAGCGATAAAAGGTTCGCCGGTAGTGGAATGGCAATTCCCATGGCGTTACGTCTCCCTCGGTGCCGTCAGATTTGAACTTTCCGGTCTGCCGTCTGCGCTGGCTCGGGGAGCATATACCTCGACGGTTGCCCAGCTGAATGTCTCTCCATGATCAGCAAGCTCGCGAATGATTGGATTGGCGAGATCTTCGAGAGGCTGCCTGTTGACAGGAGATGCGCAAAGGATGCGCAAACCGGGCCCTTCCTCTTCAAAAACCGCTGACTGTAGATAGGTATTCTTCGGAAATCTTTGGACCAATAGCTCCCGTCGTTTGCGAGACCGCTCACTATCGATTGCCTGCAGCTTCAAGAGAGTTTCCGCGGGGCTCCGGCTCGAACCGGCCATGGGCTTCCTGGTAGCTGCACCATGAGCGGAAGAACCGAACGACGATTTGCGAGGAGGTTTGGGGGATGCCCAGCCATTGCGGATACAGTTATCAACTAGTGACGCCACATCTGCACCTGCGTCGCGATGTGCCTCAAGGATAGCGATTAAGGCCCGGATAGCTCCCGACGTATTTGGCGCGCTCTTGGCAATACGGATCTCAAGCAGATCGATCGCCCGTTGCTCACCAAGCATTGTCCGCAAGCTCACAATTTCGGCTTCGGATTCTTTTTTGATTCTTGGTTTGGATAGTTTGGAGGAATCGGATGCGGGGAAATCGGATTCAGATTCCGGATGCCCGGCACCAAAAGCCCGCTCCGCTTCAGCAAGATCCAGTCGATAGTATGAGCCCCGAGAACCCCGTTCACGCGAGATGATTCCGATTTGTACAAAGTGATTTATCCACTTGCTTATGACCCGTGGGGACAGCTCGGAGACTGAAGCCAGGCACTTCTTCCTTGGATAGCGAGATTCGATGGCGGGCCAGCATTTTCCATCCTCGTCTGAGAAAGAGACCAAGGACATCCATACCGATTTCGCGGTTGGATTTTTGAATGTCAGACGGAACGAGCGGCGGTAAAGGTCGATCCAGCTCATTGATCGTCTCGCAAGGCCATCATCGACAGCGGGCCAGACGGCGTGGTGAGGTGCTGAGCTTCATAAATTTCGAGCGCGGCAACCGGGTACAGTATGCGCCGGCCGACCTTTACATACTTTGGTCCGGTTCCGCGGTACCGCCACCGCTGCAGCGTTGCTGTATGCATTCGCCACCGTCGAGCGAGTTCTCCCTCAAGTAAGAATTTGGGTTCTGATTCTTCCAACATCGATTGCCTCCGGAATTGCGTGAGGCATCGGCCTAGGTTCGTGGACAAGCGGATAGAAGCCGGAATCGGTTTCCAGACTCAAATTTAAAATGTTTTAATTCAATGTTTTATCGATTATTAGTAGTGGAGCTTTTGCCGCTGGCCTGACAGGTGAGATGTCGATTAGCCATGTAATCGCGCATCATGGAGTTCTCCATGAAAGCATGGACGACGTTTTGGCTCACTGATCCCGAGTCGGGCGCGAAATATGCCAACCCGAGCCAGGATAGCCGTAGCGAAACTCCCCCGAAAACAGTGCCCGCGAAGATTGGAATGCTCTCGCGTACCTGGCGCCGACCGTCGATTGCCGTATTCCGGCTGCTACCATGGCGGTACACGCGTGGCACCTCCAAAGAAGGACCTACTCGCGCTCTCCATTATTCGGCAGCGGAGCATTTATGACCGTGCTAATAGCGACCCCATCGAGCAGCGTGGCCCGTACGAACCATTTCGCAGGAGAGATCGCCGGAACAGGGCGAAAAGCAAAATGCCGCGGTCCAGCTTCCGCCTGCTCCGCCAGCCGACACACAGTTCATTGTCGGCCCTTCTACGGAAACATGGCCGGTCCGGAGCTTACCGGTTACCCCGGGGGAAGGATCGCAAGATGTCTAGCGGGGGCCGGATCTGCTGAAGCCAATCACACCAATAGTTGGGAGCCACGACCCCAACGTGCCGATCCTTGTGCAATTCAAGATCCGGATAAGCGGGAACGGTCTGCGCCGCGAATTCCCCGCTCCAAACGAAAACAGTGTCGATATGGTGGGACATCTCTACAACGATGTTGTCCGTGCATTGTCGTTATGCGCGGTTAAGCTTGCCGCGGGGCACCCGCGCGTTATTTCACGAAACGTCGGTACTAGTTGCGAGTGGGTTAAGCGCCCCGCTTATTGAACCAAGGGTTTGCAGTGCGGTCGACCGTTAGGCGATCGGCGGGATATTTCCGCACCAGCGCCATGGCTTCCTCTGCCCGCGCGTTGAGCCATGCGTCGTGATCGTCGGGGTGCAGGATCACCGGCATGCGATCGTGGATGTCCCACAGCTCTTCGGTCGCATCGACCATGACGCCGGTATAGGCGTTGCCCCACTCGTCGGTCGGTCGCCACAGCCCCGCCCATGCGGCGAGCGGCTGATCGGCGACGCTGATCCACGTCCGTGTCATCTTGCCCTTTTCGCCCTCGGCCTCGGCAAACGCGGTAAAGGGGATGAGGCAGCGCTGCGCCGGCGTGACGAACCAGTGTTTCCAGAAGCCGGTGAGCAGCTTGTCGTCGCGGGCGTTGTTGACGGGCTTCGGCTTGCTCGTCGGCTTCATGCCTTTGAGTCGCACCGGGAAGCCCCAGTTCATCTGCTCGACAACGCGCTCGCCGCCATTCTCGCGAACGACCAGGCCGGGGTAGCCGGGATAGACATCGGCGGGCACGTTGAAGCCGCGCGGCGATTTCGCACGGAAGAGATCGGCCATCTCCGCAATGGTGCTTTTATTTGTGTAAAGGTTGCACACGAAAAATATGCTGGCACGTTCGGTCGGCAAGTCAACTTTGGGGGCGGCGGTGGTAAAGGATTTTTTGGACAGGTTTGTCGAGTTGTTGGGGTTTTCCGCTAAAGGAGGCGAGACCCCAGAAATTTTCCCGCTCGCTTCCCAAATCATTTTAGGCGGCATCGCGGCTATCCTAGCTTGGGTATTGATCCACAGCGGCCAGCGGAAATCTGCTGAGGAGGCGAGGCGGCTCGAGCGCGCGAAATTCCTCCATGAATTGGACGAGGAATATGCCGACCTGATGGCACGACGTTGCGTCGCAAAGGCACCCCTTCCGGTCGGCAAGAAACAAACACGGATCAACGTCGCTGAAGAAGAGCTCTGGCTCTTTGAGTATGTGCTTACGCAAGGCGTCACCTGGTTCTCAGAGCCGCGAACCATAGGCAGCGAACCCGCCGCACCTCGTGAATATATCTACATCAACGGCGCACGACACGTCGAGATCAGCGATGGACTGTTCATCGACACCCTCACCCTGCATAGAATAGTTGCCTGGTCGAAGCGTGTGGCGAGCGGCCTCCAAGCCCGTATTATAGACCGAAACGATGTCCTGAACATGTGGAGGCACATTCTCCCTCTTGCTCGAGGAAATCGGTTTACGTTCATGGCATCGATGTTCGGCGTTTCGCAAGCGCGCGTCCAAGAGCCACTGCGACCGCATGCATTCAAGCTGTGGTATCAAGGCGCGATCCCAGGATTAGCCTATACGCTCCATAATTTGACGCGCTCATCCCGTAGCTTTTCGGCCGCCCTCTTTGATAAGTTTGCGCCTGTCCGGCGGTCCGTCCCCAACCAATGGTCGGGTGACATCGCGCCACACTATATTCTTGTCCAAACGGTCATCCGACAGGCCATTAAAGAACGGCGCCTGGAAGTTCTAAACTACGCAGGCCTCGATAACGGCCCCAACATCTTGTCAGGATCGCCTGAGGACAGTGCTCGAAGCGCCCTTGATCCGATTCTAATTTTTCACCTCTTTGGCCACTCATTCACCGCCGCCGCCGAAGCTGCCGCTTCCACTCGCTGATATCGGGCATTGGCAGTTGCCGCGTGTGATTTTCGTTGCTCAGCTCGATCGCCGCAGGCGTCCGCTTTCGCTTGGCGACATAGCATTGCAGACACCGCATGCGGCGCTGGACGTCGCCCAGCCGGTCGTTCCACCCGCGGCGCTCGAACAACCACCACAGCGCGTGCGGATCAAAGATGCCGACGTTGCCGCACCGGCACGACACCTTGATCGTGCGATGCCGCACGGCCGCGTCGAACAGGTCGCGGATGGGGTTCACTAGCTCTCGACTCATCTTGCCAAATGAGAACATCAGTGGAACATTGAGGCAAGAGACGAATCGGAGTTGAGTGATGGTGAAGGCGATTTCAGAGCGGATCGAGCTGCGCTACGTGGACGATGTGGCGCCGGAAATCGTTGCCGAAGCCGCCGCCGCCGCGCTCGCCCGGCTCGACGCGCTGGGTGTGTCACCGCTGCAGGCCTGTCTTTCGCAGGGGCGCCTCGAAGCGATGGACGATCAGGGTAAGCTCGACGCCGAGGAGCCGGCCTTTGCCGACCATGGCGTCGAACCGGCGCATGTCGATGCCTATGGCGCCGCGGTGGATGCGGCGGCCGCCGTCTTCGCGGCGCGCGGCGTCGGACCTCGCACCGGCGGCATCATCGTCACTGTCCCCGATGCCGTGCTCGCCGAAGAGCGCGCTACGGGCAACGACCTGTCGGTCGCGGCGTGATCATGGAAGCAACGGTCGGACATAACGGCCCGTCTGAAGCCGAGCGCATCGCAGATTATCTCGATCGCCGCGCCGACCGCTTTCTGGCCTATGCCCGCAAGACCGGCAGCGGCGACGCGCGCACCCGCGCGAACGCGCTGCAGGTCGAGGCAGGCAATATCCGCGCCGGCCTGGTCGAGGACTGACATGCGTCGGATTGATCGCCAGCAATTGCAGGACAGCTTCTACATCAAGATCAAAACAATGCGGCAGGGTAAGAATGGTCGCGGTCGCCACCCCATGCCCGAACTGAGCAACGATTATGCTGCCGACATGCTCGCGGCGTTGCTCGTGGACATCGTGGACGGGCACAGCCGCATGGTGATATCGACCGAGGAGAAGCCCAAAAGCTATGGCGTGTGCGGCGTCTGGGGCGTTGACGAACCTTGGCCGGAGGGGTGCGAGCCGAAATGATAATTACAATTCTTCTTGCTGTCTCAGTGGTCCCGGCCGGGCAGTCCTTCGATTGCACACCGACGGCCGTTTGGGACGGCGACGGCCCGATCTGGTGTGCCGAGGGGCCGCACATTCGGCTGTCCGGCATCGCGGCCCGCGAGATGGACGGTTCGTGCCGTCCAGGCCACCCCTGCCCGGCCGCCGACCCCGTTGCTGCCCGCGATCATCTCGCCGGGCTCGTTGGCACACCGCAGGGCAAATTGAGAACCGGTCATGTGAAGGTCAGCGGTCCGACGATGCGCTGCCGGTCGGCGGGCGGCGCCGGAGGAACCCGGACAGCGGCCTTTTGCGTCTCGCCGAAGTCGGGGGATCTTTCGTGCGCTATGGTGCGCGATGGATATGCGGCCAGGTGGGACCGCTATTGGGAGGGGCACCGCTGCCCATGAAGGACCGCGCCATCATCGCTATCGGCCTGGCGCTCGCCGTCGCCGTGCTCGGGAGCATCACCTATGCTATGTGGGGGCGGCTTTTCGGCTGAATCGACTCTTTAACCCCTTCGTGGCAGTCTTCCGACATGGGCAAGAGGGACAACAACAACATAGGAACGATTGCACTCGTGGCGCTGTTCGCGTTCGTTGCCGGCAAGCTGTCCGGCGAAGATCCAAAGCCTAACGCAGACGAGGCGTCTCAGGCGTTTGTTGGCCAGGCGCCAGCCAATTACGATTCCAGCGCCTCATATGCCGAGCCTGAACCCTTTGCGCCCCAGCCTCAACGCTTTGTCTCGGAGGAAAGGACCTTTGGGAGCCGGCCGTTTCGCAATTGCCAGGAAGCACGCGCGGCCGGCGCTGCTCCTGTTCGCATCGGCGATCCCGGCTATGCGCCGCGGCTCGATCGCGATGGCGACGGCATCGGTTGCGAGTGATGTCTCCCGAGGACATAGATGGAACATTGAATCACGGCAGAGGCAGACTACACGGCCCTCCCCGCAGGATTGCGAAGGCGCCCGACCGCTTTCAAAAATGGGAACCGACGATGGCGTGGATAGTCTCGCCCTCTGGTAGAGACGGCTGAGCATCGCAATCGTCGACGATTAACATCGTTGCAGACAGTGAAACTAAATGCAGTCTAGTAGGTTCGACGGAAAATTTAGCTCTCATGAGCGATCAGCTTGTCTCAAATTCCGAAAGAGAGGTGCCCAATCGGAGCGCCGCATAAAGCTCGAAAAGATGTTGCTCTATGGGGCATTCGATTTCGACATAGCGAAGGCGCATCTGGCCGATTTGGTGCCGCTGCCGGTCAAACTCGGCCTTGAACGCGGCATCTTGCATCAGGCTCGCGCGAGAGCCTTCCGGGCGATAGGTCGCTTTCAATTCTAGGGACTGGCGAGCGCGCTTGAAGGCAAAGGACGCGGAATGGTGGCTATCGGCGGTATGCGCCCTCACGCGCCCCTGTAGATTGCGCGTCCGGCCGGTATGGCACGGGTTCCCGTCCGCGTCGTAAAAGACGTAGATCGCGTGAAGCCCTTTCCAATCGGCTCTCGCCTTCATTTCCAAAGGCTCGCAAAGCATCAGCTGGTTGAAAAGCTGCGGCATCCGGTTCACGGCCTCTTCGAAACGCGTCTCGCTCATCAGTCAATCTCCAGCGCGGGTAGCGCGCGCACGATCTTCATCGTCTCCAGACTCACCGTGATGACGCGCTGGAACAGCAGCAGCGGATAGGCCGGATCGCCGACCGTCTCGATGGCGTAGCGGTTGGCGTCGTTGACGATGCCGCTGGCCTTGTCGATTTTGACGCACTGGCGCTCCATCACCCATTCGAGCGCGGGCTTGCCGTTGACTACATAGTCATAGGCTTCCAGCGGAATGCCAGTGATGGTTATACGCGGATTGTAATGCACCACCGTCTTGTCGAGATTGGGGCGCTTGCCGCCGAATTTCATTTTCTCGACGCGATAGAATTTCTCCGGGTCGGGGATATTTGCCAGCCGCAGATCGCCCTCGGCGATTGTGACGGGGAAGGGTTCAGCGCTGTCGAAATCGCAGTGCAGGTCGCCCAGCCGCCGCCCTGCCTCGACAAAGGCCCAAAAGTCCGCTGCCTGCTTGACCGCCGGGATGCGCGGCAATTGCTTGGACAGATTGTCGGCAAAGCGCGAGCGGTAATCCTCGCTGTGCAACAAACCATAAACGTAGTGGAACAGGTGATCCTTGGTGATCGTCTCATCCGGATACGCAGCCTGAAAATGTGCCAGCCCTTCTTCGGTGATCGCATCTCGCCGCCCGCCCGATGTAACTCCCGCGGCGGCGAACAACGCGCCTTGCGGTCCATCGTCCGTCGGGTCGGCTTCGCGGTCATACAGAAACCTAGGAAAGCACTGGCCCTTCTCAATATTGTCGAGGCTAGGAAGCGACCCGGTCATAAGGACCGAAAATTCGCGCGCACCCACCCCAGCCACTTGTATCACTCGATTGGCGGCCGCCTCACCCATTGGGAAGATGCGGGGCATCAATAACACCATCTCGTTGAAAGCGCGGCTGTAATAGAGCCATTGGCGAGTAAAAGGGCGATAGAGGCTGGGGGTCAGACTAGTCTCGTCAAAGGCGAATGCCTTGCCCTTGGCCAAGTCAGCTTTCAGCGCGCGCGTCCAACTGATCTTAGTCGGATCGGTGTCGATAAAATCATCTACAGATGCGCCACGCGCCTTGCGGTCGGCATCGCCGTGAGCGGCGTCAAACCGCGCTAGCTCTGCACCGTAGACATCGATCATCGCGGTCATATTCTGCATCACGGCGTCACGGCTGGAATTGAAACACCAAGCATCGCGGTTTGTGCTGACGCCCAATGAGAAATTGTCGAACAGCTTTGCGCCGTTACCTTTCTTGTCGCCTAATGGCAGGAAGGCATCAAACGCCTTGTCGCGTTGCCCCAGCCAGTCGCCATGCTCGTCCGGCGTGATCGCCTGCCAGCCGTTCGCGGCGGTGATGCCGCCGATGCTGCCGAACCGGGCTACGGTCGCTAGTTTGTCCTCGCGCGTCAGATAGTCGCCGATGTCGTGGAACCGGATTTGGCCGTGGTCGGCGGCTTCGGGATTCTTCACTAGCAAGGCAATGGCAACGGGCGTGCGACTACCGCTCCCAAATATCTTACCTCCCTCACGGCGGGATAGTTCTCCAGAGGTCCGCTGATTCCCCCGCAAGTGGAACACATAGAGACTCGAAAACTCATCGGTCAGGCATTGGCGCAAGCCGTCAGCGGTATTGGCGTCAAGCCATCCAGCGTTGGAAACATAAGCCACCACGCCTGCATCGCCGATCCGGTCACTTGCCCAGCGGATCGCCCGGATATAGCTGTCATATAGCCCTTTGGCCAACGTCGCAGTCGATCGCTTTGCGTATGTTTCTTCGATGCGTGCGTCGAGCCGGGGATATTCGACATTTGCCGCGTTGTCGTTGGCGCTGCCTTGCCCCACTGAATAAGGCGGGTTGCCGATGATGACGCGGATATCCAGTTCTTTCTGCCGCGCGCGGCGGTGGCTGTTGTCAGGCATCAATTCGGCGAGCATGTCCTTTTCCTGCTCATAAAGCTGGAACGTATCGGTCAGGCAGATACCGCCAAAAGGCTGGTAATCGCCGCCGGACAGGCTGTGATAGACCGCCTCGATATTGATCGCCGCGATATAATAAGCCAACAGCACGATCTCGTTGGCATGGATCTCATGGGCATATTTGTGCGCTAGTTGATCCGGCCGGATAAGCCCCGATTGCAGCAGACGGGTGATGAAGGTGCCGGTCCCGGTGAAGGGGTCCATGATATGAACCCCCTTGCTGCCAAGGGTTTGGCCAAATTCGGATTGCAGCACCTCGTTGACCGAATGGATGATGAAATCGACCACCTCGACCGGCGTGTAAACGATGCCCAACCGCTCGGTCATCCGGGGGAAGGCATTGCGAAAGAATTTGTCGTATAGCTCGACAACGATCTTCTGTTTCGCCCCGGCGTCATCGATGCCCGCCGCGCGGCGCTTCACGCTGTCATAGAAGCGCTGGAGACTGTCGGCCTCCTTGTCCAGCCGATGCTCGTCGAGCGCCTCCAGCACCGCTTCCATTGCCTTGGAAACGGGATTGTTGCGGGCGAAGCTGTAACCCTCGAACAGTGCGTCAAACACCGGCCGGGTAATCAAATGCTGGGCCAGCATCTCGATGGCCTCGCCAGCGGTAATGCTGTCATTCAAATCGTCGCGGATTTCGGCGAGGAAACCCTCGAACGCCGCTCGTTCGGGCGTGTCGGGCTTCTCGACCAGCGCGGTGATGCGGGTGATATGCGTCTGGGCGATCTTGGCGATATCGCCCGCCCAATCCTCCCAATAGTCGCGGCGGCCGCATTTCTTGACGATCTTTGCCATGATCGCGCGCGAAAACTCGTCAAACACGAAAGCGCTCTGGCTTTCGCCGCCGCCGCGTGGGGCGCTATCGCCGTCGCCCCTTTCGTCATCCTTGCCACCTCCTTCACCTATTCCAAGGTCAGGTTTGGCGGTTTTTTTGCTCCCGGGCATCTCATTAATGGTAGCGGTGACTTCGATCCTGTCACTGACTGGAATCACCTCAATATGGTCGCTGATATCGACGCCAAGGTCCGCTTGATTAAGCCGCGCGTCGAAACGCTCGTCGTGGCTGCGAAGCGCGTTCAGGATTTGCCACACCACACGATAGCGCTCGTTGTCGTCGAGCGCCTGTTCGGGCGTCACACCGGCCGGAACACCGATTGGCAGGATGACATAGCCAAGCTGCTTACCCGGCGCGCGGCGCATCACGCGACCAACCGACTGCACAACATCAATCTGGCTCTTGCGCGGGTGCATGAACAGGATGGCGTCAAGCGCGGGCACGTCCACGCCTTCGGACAGGCAGCGGGCATTGGACAGGATGCGCGCAACCCCTTCGCCCGCATCCTCTTTCAGCCAGTCCAGATGCACATTGCGCTCCTTCGCGCCCATGGTGCCGTCCACATGATGCAGTTGACATTCTAGCACGGCGGCATCGCCCATGGCGTCATGCCCCTCGTCGGACGCCAGATATTCGCTCACGACATTGGCAAATTCTGTGCGGACCAGTTTGGACGCAGCGATATCTTTGCAGAAGGCGAGTGCGCGGCGCATCGGCTGGGCGTCGGTCAGCAGTTCGTCTTTCAGGCCGTTCTTGGTCAGCGCCTTGTAACAGCCGATGATCTTGGTGGCGTCGTCCAGCTTCAATTCGGTGCCGCCATCGGCCAGCCGGTGCTGCACGCCGCTCGATACCATGCCCTCGTCGACCGCTAGCACTAGCACCTTGTAATCGGTCAGCAGGCCATTCTCGACTGCCCAGCCAAAGCCGCGCGTGAACAGCGTCTCTCCATACAGCGCCGAGTCGTCCATGGACGCTAGTTCGGCCGATGCCTCGCTGGCCTTGGCTTTGACCCCTTCGCCGAACACGCGCGGGGTAGCAGTCATATAAAGGCGCTTCCGACCGCCGATGAAATCCTGATTGTGGACTTTGACGAAATTGCTTTCGTCCTCGCCCGCCAATGTCGCGCCGGTCGTGCGGTGCGCCTCGTCGCAGATAATCAGATCAAATTCGGGGAAGCCGTGCCGCTTTTGCGCGTCGCTTATAACCTGGATCGACTGATAGGTTGAAAACACCACCGTCATCCGGTCGGGGGCGGGCGCATGCGCGCAGCTGGCCAGCTTCGCGGCGTTGGTCGTCGCGGGATAGTCCAGATCGTGCAGTTCAACCTCGGCCACGTCGTCGGCATCGCGGCGGCGCTTCCCCACCTGCACGTCCGAACAGACCGCATAGGATCGCAGCGGGGTCGCGCTGTCGATTGTCCATTCGCGGATCGTCTGGCTCATCAAAGCGAGCGACGGGACCAGCACCAGCACGGTTTTGCCCGGCCCCGCCATCGTTTCGGCGATTTTCAGCCCCGTAAAGGTCTTGCCGGTGCCGCACGCCATGATCAGCTTGCCCCGGTCGGCCTCGGCCAGCCCGGCCTGCACCGCCGCGAGCGCATCTTGCTGATGCGGCCGGAGCGCCTTAGGCGCAGCGACCTTGATTTCCTCGCGCTGGAACCATGCTGCCCAATCAATCGGGCTTTCCTCCAGCCGGTCCAGCCCGATGCGGGTGACGTTCAGGTCATCCAACAAGGCCTCGGCATTGCTGCTCCACGGCGCGCCGGTCGTGTCAAACACCAGCCCACGCGAAAAATGGCGGGTCGCGCTGCTCGCAAGGAAGCTGTCGATATCGCCCTTCTGGATGCGATAACCTTCCGCATAGAATTTACACTGGATGGCGCAAAAGCTGTCCTCGCCCCTAACCTTGGCGACCAGATCGATGCCGATATCCTTGCCGTCGAGCCGCTGGGCCTTCGCCCAATCGGTGAACGTCCACACGTCCTCATATTCCTGAGCCATGCCAGGATCATGCTTGATGAACGCCAGCGCCAGCCGCTCGAAATAGGTGCCTTTCTCCCGTTCAGTCTTTGCCGCTGAGCGATATTGAGAAAGAAGCTGGCGAAGCGGCGTAGTCATTTTGCCCCCGTAACTAAATTGTTGGAGCACGCTAGACGCCAGATACTCGGCCGCCAAGCCTTCCAGCCAAACAGATCAAGCTTGTTGGGTTCGTGTCGGCATGGATTAGGCGATAATCGCATCCACGGCTTCAGTAAAAATTCCGCGCTGCTGGATGCGCTGCCTCGCATGCTTTGTCAGTCCCATGTCGTCCGCCCAGTGGTGGCCGAGCATCCAAAATAGGAGATTAGGACGACAAAAACTGTCACCCGCTGAGATTTGCTCTTGCCCCTTACGGCAGAGCCTCAAACTCGCGCTGGTGCCCGTGCACCATCTCGCGAAGCCGAGCGGGCTGAAGCACCTCGACCGACTTCCCCCATGAATAGAGGTGCCAGCACATTTCGAGATGTCCCGAGGCCTTGAAGCGCACGAGTAAGGAGCCATCGGCCTCTTCCTCCACACACTGCGTAGGATGGAACACGAACCGCCGGGCATGGGGCGCCGCGTCAGGCGAGAAGCGCCAAATGACGTCGCCATGTTCGGCAGCATTCTCGAACGAGCCAAAGCCCTTTTCGGAATGTTCGCGGATATTAAAGCCGGGATCGATCTCGAAGCTCGTGTCGAGCACGTCGGCCGAGTAAATTTCTTCAACACGGTAATGACGCAACGGTGCCGTTGATGGCTTGGCGGTGTCGCGCGCGACGAGATAGCGGCGCACACCCAGCAGGAGGCCGTGCGGCGCCACCACACGCTCGGTCGGCTTGTCCTGCGTCCGGCGCCGGTACGAAATGCGAAGCAAGAAAGGCCCCTTCAGGCTCTCTGATATCGCGCTGTCGACCTCGCTTGTCCCGGCCGGTCGCGGCCCCGGTCGCGCGGCGTGCCCCAGCGCCTCGAGCAGGGCCTCCTCATCGACGGCCAGCCGAGTGCCGGCATGAGCGGGTATCAGCGCCCTTACCTTCCGTTCCATCTGGCGGACTGTTGCGGCCTCGGCAGCCATGCCGGCTGCGTCGAGCTGGCCAATCGCCGTCGTCATCGCGGCTAGTTCCTCGGCCGACGGCAACAACAAGGGTGCAATCGCGCGCGCGGGGATGCGCCATCGCCGCTTGCGATCATCACCATCTTCGGGCTCGGCCTGAGGAAAAGCCGCCTCAAGCGCGACCGTCATGCGCTGCGCCGATCGGTGGACACAGCCGAACTCCTCGACAATCTCTTCGAGTGACACCCCGCTACGGCGCGTGGCCATCATCGCCAGCTTGAGAAGGTCCTGGGCCTTTGCAAACGACATCCGATTCTCCATGACAGCTTTTGTCGTCCCGACCTGCCATAGCGGAATAAAGGGGATTGTGTATGCGGATGATCGACGACGCTCTCAGGCTTTCGGCCTCGGACCTGATGCGGTTCAAGGGGTGCAGGCACGCGACGACGCTCGATCTGCGGCTGATCGAGGCCCGCGATATCGCTCCGTGCGAGGATGGCGACGAAGCCGAACTTCTTCAGAAGCAGGGCGACGCCCACGAACTTGCTTTCCTCGACGCGCTCAAGGCGCAGGGCAAAAATGTCGTCGAAATTCCCAAGGACGGGATCACGCTGGAAGAGTCGGTCCGGCTTACACGAGAAGCGATGGCGGCTGGCCCGGACATCATTTTTCAGGGCGCGCTGCTCGGCGGCGCATGGGGCGGCTACTCCGACTTTCTCGAACGGGCCGAACGCCCCTCCGATCTCGGAAGCTGGTCCTATGAAGTTGTCGATACGAAGCTGAAGCGCAAACCCGACCCCAAACATATTCTTCAGCTTTCGCTCTACTCCGATCTGATTGCCGACCTTCAGGGTGTTCGGCCGGAATCCGCTCATCTCCAGCTCGGCGACGGGTCGCGTTTCACCGTGCGGCTCGCCGACGTGGCATCTTACGCACGCCATGCGCGGACGGTTTTCGAAGCCTTTCTAACCGACCGGCCAGAAACGCGCCCCGAGCCTGTTTCAAGCTGCGGCCTCTGTCGCTGGAAGGGGCATTGCCGCGACGAATGGGACAAGACCGACAGCCTTGCTTTGGTCGCCGGCATGACAAGATCGCAGCGTGGAAAAGTCGAGGCCGCAGGCATCGAAACGCTCGGCGCTCTCGCGGTCCATGACCGGCGCATTCCGAAGCTCGCTCCAGAAACGCAGCACCGGCTTCAGACGCAGGCGCGACTCCAGGCTGCGCGCCGCGCCGGGGGACCGCCGGGATTTGTGCTTCGCGACTATGAGCCCGGCAAGGGTTTCGGGCTGCTGCCCGAAGCCGACGACGGCGACCTCTTCTACGACATCGAGGGCGATCCCTATTATGAGGGCGGCCTCGAATATCTCCACGGCATCTGGTTTCGCGATGCGGGCGAATGGAGCTTCCACGCCTATTGGGCGCATGATCGTGCCGCTGAGGGCAAGGCGGTGGCGGAGCTGCTGCAATTCTTCACGGCGCATCTGCAACGCCATCCGAAGGCGCACATCTATCACTATGCAAATTATGAGATTGCGGCGCTTCGCCGCCTGACCGCGGAACATCGCGTCGGCGAAGCCGCCATGGACCAACTCCAGCGTGAACGGCGGTTCGTTGACCTGTTTCGCGTGGTGTCGGGATCGCTGATCGCTTCCGAGAAAGGCTATTCGATCAAGGATCTCGAAGCCTTCTATATGGAGAAGCGCGAGGCGGATGTCGCAACCGCGGGCGCCAGCGTCGTCTTCTACGAGCGCTGGCGGGAAACGCAGGACGGCGAGCTGCTCGACAAGATCTACGACTATAACCGCACCGACTGCATCTCGACCCAGCTGCTGCGCGACTGGCTGATCCGCGACGTTCGTCCCGAAGGCCTGCCGTGGCCGACGCTCGGCGAGGTGCCCGACGCGGGCCCGCTCGCGAATGTCGAGGCCGAGGATGAAGAGATGGCGGTGCTGCGTGAGCGACTCCTTCCGGTTCGCGACCGGCTCGGCGAAGACATCGCCGATCTGCTGCTTGACCTCAACTTCTTCCATAAGCGCGAAGACAAGCCCGCGTGGTGGGCGATCTTCGATCGGCTCGCGCAGGAGAGCGAGGAACTCGTCGACGATCTTGAATGCATCCAGGGCCTCGAGGCAGTCGGCGATCCCGTCAAGGTGACCGCGAAGTCATTCGAACGAACCTATCGCTTCCCGTCACAGGAGACCAAATTGAGGGCGGGCCGCAAGCCTTGCGTCAAACCCGCCGCGATGCCCGAGGATGTCGATCTGCGCGAGATCGACCACGAGACGAACCTGCTCGTTCTGCGCCGCTCGACGACCAAAGGCGAGTTGCCCGATCGGCTCGATCTCATTCCGGCCAAGCCGATCGGCAACGCGACGCTGCGTGCGGCCGTTGCAGCCGTGACCGATGCCATTATCGACAATCCCGGCTCGGCCAAGGCGATAGAACAATTGCTCATTCGCGCGGCGCCGACGTTTCGCGACGGGGCGCGACCGGAGGGCATCATCGACGCCGAAGGCGATCTGCCCGCGCAGACCAGCGCCGCAGTTGCCGCCATGGATCAAACGACCCTGGCAATCCAGGGACCACCCGGCACCGGCAAAACCTATGTCAGCGCGCTATCGATCATTGACCTCGTCCGTTCGGGCAAGCGCGTTGCGGTTTCGTCGAACAGCCACAAGGCGATCACCAATCTCCTTGAAGCGGTCGCGGACCGGAGCGCGACCGACGGGGTCCGATGCAGCGTGGTTCAGAAGGCTGCCGACGATGACGATGAGAATGCTCATCCCGGCATCGTCCTCGTCAGCGAGAATGACGCGCCTGAAATCGAGACCGCCGATGTCGTCGGCGCCACGGCGTGGCATTTCGCCAGATATAACGCTCCGGCCTACGACTATCTCTTCGTTGACGAAGCGGGACAGGTCTCGCTTGCCAACATTATCGCCATGTCGCGCGCGGCCCGCAATCTCGTCCTCGTCGGCGATCCGATGCAGCTGCCGCAGCCGCTTCAAGGTACGCACCCCGGACGGAGCGGCGATTCCTGCCTCGAATATCTGATCGACGGACACCGGGTCGTCCCCGCCGATCGCGGCATCTTCATGCCGGTCAGCCGCCGAATGCATCCCGCGGTCTGCGACTATATCTCGGTCGCCGTCTATGAGGGCAAACTCCACTCGGACGATGCTGCAGGCAGTCAGTCTCTGCTTGCTCACGACGGGCGATCGCTCGTCGGCGCGGGCGTTCGCGCGATCGAGCATTTCGGGCGCTCGCAGGTCAGCCCCGAAGAGACAGACGCCATAAACGCGCAGATCGAGGCTGTAACCGGCGCAACCTATCGCGCGCGCGATGGCAGTGAGCGCGTCATCGGTCACACCGATATTCTGGTCGTCGCGCCCTATAATGCTCAGGTCAACGCGCTGCGCGCCGTGCTACCTGCGGCTGTCCGCGTCGGCACGGTCGACCGCTTCCAGGGGCAGGAGGCACCGGTGTGCCTCGTCTCCATGACGACATCGAGCGGCGAAGAACTGCCGCGCGACATCGACTTCCTCTTCTCGCTGAACAGGATCAATGTCGCCGTCTCTCGCGCTCAGACGTCCGCGGTCGTCTTCGCAAGTCCCCTCCTCCTCGAAACACCCTGCCGAACCGTCGAGGAAATGATGCTCGTAAATGCACTTTGTTTGCTTCGCGAGCATGGGGGTGACAGCTTCTGACATGCTGAGGTGCGAATCTGCTTTCATCGAACGAAAGGAGATTCGCTCATGGCCTACTGGGATATCGGACTTCGCCACATCGTTGACGTCGACGGGCAGTTGCTGGCAATCGACGCCGAGGTGATCGACACGGCTTCGCTTCTCGCGAAGGCCAATCTTCCGACCGACCGCCAGCTCTGGCTGGTCCGTGCCGGCGAATATTTCGCGCTCGGTGCGAAGCAGCTCCTTCGCCTCTCGCAGGATGAGGTGCTGTTCTTCGAGACTGCCGAGCGCGTGCAAGCACCAATTCTTAAGCGAAAAGCGGCGTGATAGGCGCGAGATACGCCGAAAACCGCTACTTGAAGGGGGTTTGACTTGACCGCGGGTCAGCAGTGCCAAATGCTGTGTCACATGCATCATTGGGGAGAGAAGTAAGTGTGGGCTGAGTTTGGTGTGCGCGTGGAGGAGAACGAGCGAGAAAACCCCAACCAGTTTCGGAGACAACTATTCGATGTGATCCGCGATTCCGGGCTTCGACCCGGTAGCGTCGCTACGAAGAAGATGTTGGCATTCGAATTCGGTCTGGGGGAGCGATTGCTTTGGGAGCTCTCGACCCCGAGAAACTTCTTTCTGCACGAGCGATGGAAGCCAAAGGTAGAGCAGTCCGGGTTAACGTGCGAGCTTCGGGCCCATCGCGCTGAATTAAAGGACGGCGGACGACACTCCGCCTTGAGCCGCTCGTGGTCCTTTGAGGACCAGAATTGCATCGCAGTTCGCGTCGATTCTGTGGACGCATTCCGGCGGCTGTCAAGCATTGTGGGCCTGGCTAACAGTGAACTCCACCTCGCATCGGAGGCAGTATCGCGCTGGATTGGGCGGCTAAAGGACCATTTTCCGGACTTCGAGCGCTTTGACGAGCCGGACGTAGATTTCGACGCACAGGAACGAGAATACAAACTCGAGGTTGCGCGAGCACTGCGGGCTGATCTCCAACAAGCGGGGTCTCCTCGGGAAATCGCTGACGCAATTCATGCGGCCTTAGTAAAAAGCAATCTGCTTCCTTGGCGTGCATACTGGCCAATGTCGCCAAAGGGTGACGCCGATCGAGACCAGCTTTGGCCGGCCCTCGCTAGCTTATCACAAGCCGCGCTCGGCCCCGCCAACAATCATCCGGCCGCCTTGGAAGCATTCGTCGATGCCTGGCGCAATGCGGTGCCGAATGGGTCGGCCGATCCAGCACGGCAGATCGCCGAGTTTCTTTTCCTTCATTTGGCACCTGATGAAGGGATCTACATCCGCCATTCGGTGCGCCAGGACTTTTGGTTAGAGGCTGTCGGCAGCCGGTTCCCGGCACATACAGCCATGGCTGACGTGTATCGCGATGAGCTACGTTTCATGCAGGCGGTGCGCCGAGCGTTTGAGCGCGAGGGGCTAGCCCCACGGGACATGGTCGATGTGCAGGCGCGCTTTGGGTTGCCCATAGCTATAGGGACGGGGATGAGCACATTGACGACCGGCCTCCACTCACGCGAGCAGCAGTTGAGGCAGCAATGGACGCATTTGATGAATTTCGAGGATCGGGAAGCCACGCTGCCAATTTCGAAAGCTTTAAGGATCCGCGAGATTATTGGGTTCGCTCGACCCGCGAGAGGGTCAAACGCGTCTATCCTACAAAGGCGATAGTGGGCTTTGCGCGCGGCAAAACCAGACTGAATGGCGGATGGGGGCAAAAATCGGATGCGGCAGCTTTGCTGCATAATTCTGGTTTCATCATAGTCGATCATGCAGACAACCCTATTGCTCCTCCCCGTCACTACGATCACTTGATCCGCGAAGCCGATCGCATTCGCCTTTGCGCGCTAAACTACCATATCAAACCCGCACGCGAACGCCGCGATTCAAAGGTATCGATTAGCGCTGGCTCATTGGCCAGAGAGATGGGGCTGCTCACAAGCTTTCCAGCCATCTGCAGTGCGCTTGGCGGTGAGAAGTTGCAGCGCCTGGCGAGCCTGCCTCCACCTGCGCACACGGAACCAAATCCGAGCAGCACCACGATTTTTACATTCCAGCTTACGTCGAACGAAGGACCAATCACCATGGCAACGGAGCCAACCGTCAAGATGCCTCCAGCTACCAACCTGATTCTCTATGGGCCGCCTGGAACCGGAAAAACCTATGCAACCGCGTGGGAAGCCGTTCGACTTTGTCTGGGAGAGGGCACGGCAGCTCCATTACGCGAAGATCGTCCAGCGTTGATGGCAGAATATCGGCGACTGTGTAGTGATGGACGAATCGAATTCGTAACCTTCCACCAGTCATTCTCGTACGAGGAGTTTGTAGAAGGGCTTCGGCCCACAATTGAGTCAGAGGCTTCAGGTGAGGAAGAGGAGAGAACCGCATCTTCGGGCGGCTTCAATCTGAAGCCCCATGCCGGCATTTTCAAGGCGATAAGTGAACGTGCGCGTCTGGACACTGGAAATGCACCATCCAAACGGCTCGATCGTTCCCGGCTGATCTACAAGATCGCGTTGGGACAGCGAGGAAACCAAGAGGAGCGCATTCTCGAGGGTCTGGACAATTCGCTGATACACCTAGGGTGGGGCGGCGATATCGATTGGAGTGATAGCCGCTTTGAGGATCTGCAAGAAATCAAGAAGGAGTGGAACGAGAAAAAGGATCCAACCGCGTCAGGTAAAGATCCAAACATTGAAATGATTTACGCCTTTCGATCCGGCCTGCAGGTAGGCGACTATGTCACCGTTTCGGACGGGCGAGACAGCTTTCGAGCATTTGGGCGAGTGACCAGCGATTACAAGTTTGACAAGGACGCTGATTTCCATCCTCACCGGCGGACTGTTGAGTGGATATGGCGTAACGATGATGGCGCAAAGCGGGCATCCTTCTATCAGAATAACTTTAGGCGGCAGTCAGCTTATCGGCTTGATCCAAAACTCGTGGATTGGGATGCTCTCGAAGAGATCGTTCTGGGTCCGGAGGCCGAGAAGCCGGTCGCAGATGCCCGGCCGTACGTGCTGGTTATAGATGAGATCAATCGCGCCAATATTTCGAAGGTTTTTGGCGAGCTGATAACTCTGCTTGAGCCTGATAAACGTCTTGGCTGCGAGAATGAGGTGAAAGTCAGGCTTCCCTACTCTCCGGGGACTTTCGGCGTTCCCTCAAACTTGCACGTGATAGGTACAATGAACACCGCCGACCGATCGATCGCGTTGTTGGACACGGCGCTACGCCGCCGGTTTACGTTTCGCGAGTTGATGCCGGACATCTCTGCGCTCAAGATTGCCTTGGCTGCAAATCAGATCGACGCTGGCAATCTGGGCGGCATAGACCTTTGTAAGATGCTAACCATAATCAACGAGCGGATTGAGTATTTGTTCGATCGAGAGCATCAGATTGGTCACGCGTACTTCACCGGATGTCGTAGCAGAGCGGACGTTGAGGATGTGATGCGCCACAAGATCATCCCGTTGCTGACCGAGTATTTCTACGAAGATTGGTCGAAGGTAGCCGCAGTGCTCGGCGATTTAGCGAATTCCGACCATGCGCATTTTGTCGAAGCTAAGAGGCTCTCACCACCAGCGGGCGTCACCGACGATGAACTGAGCGGTGAAAAGCTTCGCTGGACCGTCAAAGCTGAGTTCGACTTCTCGGAGTTCGCCGCCTGATGCCAGCCTACACAGTGCGCGAGTGGGACAAGCTGACCTATGGGGAAGCCGAAGGGCAAATCCCCAGCCATTTTGCGGACAAATTAGCCGCTGCTGCACTTCGTTCCCAGTTTGCGGGGCGGGGCGGCAGCGGCGTTCTAGAGCATGGTCGGCACGCGCTTCGCGCCCGTGGCGTAGTCGGGATCATTGCAGCAAAACACTGCAGTCTTGAGATACTTCCGAAGATAGACGCGGCTCAAGGAGAAGCGGTCGAGCTTCAGAATGCAGCAATTCGGAAGCGTCTAGTCCACATGCTGGCAGTCGCATTAGATCTGAAGATTGATCTCGGCGCCATAACAGACCTTGCGTGGCAGCGTGAAACTCTTCTCGAGATTCTGATACGATTTTTTTGCGATAAGCTGACTGAGGCCATCCGGAAAGGAATGCCGCGTCGATACGCCCAGCACGAGGACGACCTGCCATCTCTACGTGGCAGATTAAATATTGTGCGCCAGTTCACTCGCCACGCGATCAATTCATCACGCCTAGCCTGTCAGTTCGACTTGCTTTCTGAGGACACGGCCTTGAATCGCATTATGAAGGCATGCGTCCTCCACCTAAACCGGGCATCTAATAACTCAGCGAACCAGCAGAGGCTTCGCGAATTCACCTTTGTCTACACAGATGTCACCGACGTGATTCCATCGTCCCTTGAATGGGACCAGGTCGTGATCGATCGCACTAATTCGCGATGGCAAGAACTTTTCGAAATGGCGCGCCTCTTCCTATCGAACCGCTATCAGACGACGACTGGAGGTTCAGGCGAGGGCACTGCGCTACTCTTTGAGATGAACTCGCTTTTTGAAGAGTATGTCGGGCGTCAGATTACCCGCGCTTTGGCTGGGACTGATCTAAAAGTTTCCCTGCAAGGAGGAAGGCTTTTTTGTCTCTCGGCGGATTCTACAGGGCGCGGTCTGTTCCAGACAAAGCCGGATATTCTGATCCGACGAAGAGGTGTCGTCACCCATGTAATCGACACAAAATGGAAACGAATTTCATCCCGAATGGATGATCCTAAACAGGGGGTTTCGCAGGCTGACGTTTATCAGATGATGGCCTATGGGCAGCTTTACAACGCTCCACGGCTAACATTACTCTACCCGCATCATTCTCGCTTGGGTCATCAAGAGATGGTTCACGCACGCAATCGAATTACCGGTCATGACATGGTTCTCGAAACCGCAAGCATTGATGTTGCTGACGGGACGGGCATCCTTGACCGCCTGCGCAGACTTATTGGAGCTGAGCTTGTTCTCTAGGAACTGGACGATCGCCAACGAGGTAGTACAGCGAAAGAAATGAGAGAGTTAGATCACAGCAATCGGCCTTACCCCATGCCGCCTTTTTGGCTGTCTGTAGCCGTTGCTTGTGCGTGCCTGATCGCAATCTTCGAACTGCCGTACGGCTTCTTCCAATTCCTCCGACTGGTTGTGACGGGTTACGCAGGTTATATGGCTTTCGCGTATTTTCGAACTGGCCGATCGAGTGTTGGTTGGGCGTTTGCTTTCATCGCACTAATCTTCAATCCGCTCTTCGTGATCGCGATGAGCAAGGGCATGCACGCGCTCTTTGACCTTATGACCGCGGGATTGGTTCTCGGTGAACTCGCAATTTTGCGGCAGCGCAAGAGCGCTAACCTGCCATTGGAGGCAGCTTCCGGCCAAGAATTGCCATCGCCTGCCCTTCCAGATGACGAACGTGTTGAGCTTGCAAAGTATATTGTAGGTCAGGTGGTAACTGCCGTCGGTGCCATTATTCTCCTCGGCATCATTCTCGCCGTGGCCTTAAAATGGGCAGAACATAGTCGACCAAAAAGGGAAGCCGAGGTGTGGCCGAACCCCAGCACGAGCGATGAAGACTGGGTCACCTCCAAACTTCCGCTTGTAGACAGCCTACCTCCCTCATTTCAGGATAACGCACCGATCGAGACGCCATTGGCTGCCAAGCCGATCCTGCCCAAGTTCGAGGAGTATGCGGTCATGACTTCCGTCGAGTCGACCCCATTGCTACTTGAGCCTGGAACCCCCAATTGGGCTTATCGCGCCCGCATTCGAAACGGCTACGCTGGTGCTGCAAACTTCGCCGAAAATGGTGTCATAACTGTTTGGGGATGCGGCACGGGGTGCAGCGCTGGCGTCTTTATTGATCGAACGACGGGGGAGGTGCACGAACTGCCGCTGGGCGGAGAAATGCACCGTTATCTGAAACTCTCTAGCCAGTCTGCCAGTAGGCTGCTGCTGGGCAATTGGGAAGAAAGCTACGGCGCGGAGACGACGTGCGTTTTCGACGCATATACGTGGGACGGATCCGAATTCGTTTCAGTGTCGGGCTATCCAATTCGCGCAACGGGAGCATGCCCTTCCAATCCCACATAACGATCCGAAAGAATGCAATCAGAGAACCTATAGCAAGCGGGATTATGGCATCGACGGTGTCCGCCGTCAGCGCCTTCTAACGATCCGCTGCAACAGTTGACCGAAATTTAGACCGCCGAGCGCTTTACCCACCGATCCGGCCGTGTCGCTGGCGGTCTGGCTCACGTCGACCGCCGCCATCTTCACGCGCGCCCTCAAACCCGGCGTGGCCTCGCGCATCGCCACTCTAATCGCATCGATTGCCAGTGCCTCGCGCTCGTCCATGACGCCGTCGGCCATCGCCACCTCCTTGAGAAAGTCGACCAGCACCGCCTGCATGGCGACCTCGTTGCAATCTGGGTTCTCGACTTGGAACCGCGCCAGCTGGCGAGCCATGTCCTTGAGCGTAGCACGCGATAGGTCCGCGCGAAGGACCGGCAGCGCGGAGGCGACATATGCCGGATCTAGCCCCCACTCCCTAACGAAATGGTCCGTGATGGCCTGGATCTCTCGCTCATCGACCTCGCCGTCGATGTTCGCGATCCGAATGGCAAGCCCGCCCATCAAATCGAACAGCGCCGCGCCCAAAACATCGATAGGCGAATTGATGAACTTCGGGATGGTATCAACACGCGCCCCCTCGTAGCGCGCGAATAGGCGTGTCACGCCATAATATGCCCCCGCCGAGGTCGCCGCCGCTGCGATTACCCAGCCGACAGGCGTGACAGCAGCGCCAAAGCCCAACATCGCCATGAAGCCGGTTGGCGCAAAGAAGGTGCCGGCGACCGTCTTGGAAGCCGCGACTGCCGCTCCCGTCGCCCCCCAACTGGACATGTCCCACAGGCTATAAATATGCCTCTTCGCGCGCATCGAGGTATAGGCATCCTCGCCAATTCCCAGCCGCAGCTTGAACCTGATGTCGTCAGCGACGACCCGCTCGACACGCTCAAAGCCATGCTGAAGTGCCAGCTCACTGGGTGACGGCTCAAGCATGCTTCGTCGCGACCGCATAATATTCCTCAAGCTGTGCGACACGTGCGCGCATTGGGCCATCCTTGAGGTCTGCGAGCGCGCCGGCGGCCAGACCGAAGGCTATAAGAAGAGGTGCCAAGAGTGGCCCAAGCACAACGCCCAAGAGCGGTATCGACGAGATCAGCGTCGATACGACAAGCGCCACGACCAGGCCGAACGCCGTGTTGGGGTAGTGTTGCATCATGTCGAGCACGAAGGTCAGGACTTGTCGCCCCACGGAGATGACCCGACCGCCAACTTCGGTGACAACTTCCAGAATGTCGTTGAGAACGGCCTTCGCGTCCGCAGAAATACTCAGCCGGTCGATCTGCGCTCGCAGATCCCGTCTGGTCGGCAAAGAGTCGAACAATGTCAGTCGAGCGTCATCTTGCATCTCGTCGCTCCATTCGCGCGTCTCATCACTCACATTGCAGACCTGGCGCACCCGCGTCATGCGCGGGGCAACGGCGCTGAAAAATGTCGGAACCATTGGCTCCATATTCATGACCGCAGGGGATGCAGCGGAGCACATAGATCAGCTGGTTGTGATCGTTGCCGAGTAGTTCGGTCTTTCGGAGAACCATCTGGTCGTTCCGATTCTTGTATCCGACCTGCGTCGTCCCCCGTGCCGCCATGTCCCCAGTCTCCAGTGCGTTTGATGATACTTCTGGCATCGTGCCTGCGGTGGCGTCCATCTATTTCGGGGACGGCGTCCTTCACGCCGCGGAGCAAGGGTGAGGATGCTGGAGTTGGACGTGGTACGCGAAAAGCTGGCAGAGACACTCGAGTTTACCGACCAATTGCACCCCACCCGATTCAACACACGATATATGCGATGATGCTGGCAGAGGCAGCGCGTCGAAACTGAGCATTTACGGATTAGCGTCTACCATCGGGGTCATGATGCACGGCCCGACAGATATGTGGAATGACGACAATGCCATCTACGAAGATGGCGAATGGATCACATGGACCGAAATCAACTCTCATCTTGAACGGCTCGAGTTCCAAGCGCGCTTTCCGAACCTCGACGTCGATCTGGTGCCGATTTTCCAACGCCTGCTCGAAGCCGCTGCGGATTATCATGAACTGACCGGGCGCCATCTTCAGGTCTACGGCGACCTTGGCGAACTTTATGGCGCGATCGCCTATGGCATCAAACCTCACCGGATTTACGCGCAGGGCTCCGACGGCAAACTCGGAAATGACTTTGTAGAAGTGAAGACGATCACGCCGTTCAAGACGACTGAGACCGTAACTCTCAATCTTAAGGGCAATTTCAACAAGGTGTTGATTGTGAAGATCGACGCCAATTTCGAGGTCGAAGGCAAGCTTATCGATCGCAAAGCCCTGCCCCGGACAAAGCGCGACATTCTGTGCCTCGAGTGGGCGGATTTTCCATCTTCGCCCCGCCGTTTGCCAACTGCGCGATCCTAACCTCAAAGCTGTCGAGGATGATGAGACAGCGATGGGCGGGCGACTTCCTAACAGGATGAACCGCTCGCGCGGCGCGGTTCTACAATTTGCTCAGCATTATCGCGCTGACAGGCCTCAGGTCGCCAAGCGCCTCTACCGGTTCCGCGCGGTGCAGCGGGCGATCGACAAAGTGTTTCCGGTCGAGTTCCGCCAGTTGATCGATCGGCCGCGGGTAGAAGCGACATGCTAATAATGCTGCAGTTGAACATCGTTCGCGAAAAACTGGCCGAGACACGCGAGTTTATCGACCGATTGCACGCCGCCGATTCAGCGCACGCATAACCGGTGTAGAGATTTGCTGTCCGGTTGGAAGGGATCAGTATCGACGCTCGAAACGTCTTCATGTTAGACCGCTGTACCATAAACGTCAGACGGGGGATGTAGATGACCAGATTGAAACTAATGTCGGTCGCTGTCGCGGTCATCGCTTGCAATAGCTGGGCGTTCGCGCAGCCAACCTATGGCGCTTACAATGTACCTGGAACATCGGCGATCGCCTACATCAATGCCAATGCCTTCGGCAGTGATGGAAAGGCTGACAATAGGGGTTCTGCGGCGGTTGAGGGTGGGGCATACGCAATTGTCCGATACGACGTCAGCCTGACCCGCAACTATGCCGGCATTGCGGGCGATCTCGCTACGTGCAAGAAATTGGAAGCCGTCGTCGTCCAGCACGCCAAGTCAATTCTAGGCGCAAACTTTCCCGAGATTAAACCTGAACGCTTGAAGCCCGTCCCAATCCCCGACTCGATCTATTCGACGCTTGCAGCGTCAAACAGCGTGTCCGTCGCGAAGCTAATTATTGGCACCACTGCGCCCAACCTCAAATGCGTGCTCAGGGCCCAAACTCCCGCTTATCAGGGGATTCCGCTGAAACTTGAGGTAATAGCAGCCTATAAGTTGTAGGTCCGCTCACCGTTGAGGAACGGCAACCGGAGCATGCGCGGCGCGGACGGAAATTACCGATCAATATCCGTTCCAGCGAGAAGCGGAATATTTTAGCGCCCAGAATGACGTTCGCTATCACCGTCGGGGACTGTGGGCGTCAATCAATATAGTGGCGGCGCTCAGCGCGAGCGAGAGCGTGCTTCCAGAATGTTATGAAATTACAATCTGCGTACTTCCTGTATGCTTACAGGTTGTGTCGGCACCTGCTTCCAGATTTCCCCGCGGGGAAACTTTTCACGGAAATCAAAGGGGATACTGGTTGCGGGAGTAGGATTTGAACCTACGACCTTCAGGTTATGAGCCTGACGAGCTACCGGGCTGCTCCATCCCGCGTCAACCAGAGCGCGGCGCCGATCG
>JGI26528J50254_1000564_pt1 | contig 25879 bp, 20 predicted proteins | sample ThiBiot_300_plan_FD_50254 | JGI IMG/M metagenome (IMG submission 50254)
CTATCGGATCCTAACAATCCGAAAAGCTTGATCCTCACAATCCGAGGGATCAAATCCTCACAATCCGAAACTAGAGCCTGCGGTAAAGACCAGCTAAATCAAGCGATTGCTCAAGAGGCACTTGCACAAAACCGGCACGCCGTTGCGAGGTGCCACTAAACGAAGTCGGCTTCGGCGCTGTCGTACCTAGCCCCGTGGCCCAGCGAACCAATCACGGTGCCGCAACGAAGGTTGTATACATCGTCCCCGAACTTGCGGCGAAAAAGGGGGCGATGTGTACAGCTGCTTAGCGCTGTCACCCCGAACCGCGGCCAGCGCCTGCCTTGCTTGGCGCCTTGAAACTTACTCACTTGCCACCTCATCCTAACGGCGGATGTGCCGCCGCCCACTCAGCGCCTAACCTACTAGCCAAGGAGGCCAACGTGGACGCGAACGAAAACAACCAAGGGGCCGAGCAGCACAACAGTAACTCCAGCACGCACACCAAGTCCGGCCGCACCACCACCGAGGAGTTCAGGCTCTCGGGCGAGGCCGTGGTTTCCAAGGTCAAGGAACTCGTGCGCGAGGGCAACGTGCGCCGCATCGCGATCAAGAACGACGACGGCAAGACCCTCATCGAGATCCCCCTGACCCTCGGCGTGATCGGCACGGTGCTCCTGCCAGTGTGGGCTGCCGTCGGCGCCATCGCCGCCATGGTCGCCAACCTCACCATCACGGTTGACCGCGTCGTCAAAGACGACGATCAGTCGCACGTCTGAAGCGCGACTGGCGCGCATCGCGTTCGCCTCGCCCACCAAGAGCCAACCGGCCGGTAGGTGAGGCGAACGCCGTTGGGGTCGTTATAACGGTGTAAGAGGGCCTAGGTAAGCTGGCCTAGATGGAGTCATGGCTGCTCGACGACCTGACGGGGGCACGCACCAGGGCGCACTTAGCGCCCGCCCTGGAGGCGCTGGCGCGGAACCGCCAGGAAACGGCTGAACACTACGCGCTNGCCGTGATAGACGTAGACCACCTCAAGTCACTTAACGACGTCTACGGCCACGCGACGGGCGACGCCGCCCTACGCGCGGTGGCCGAGCGCACCCTCAAGGGCCTGCGCGGCAACGACCAGCTCTNCCGCTTCGGNGGCGANGAGTTCGTNGTCCTGCTTCCTGACACGAACCGCGCGGAGGCGGAGGCCATCTTGCGCCGGGTGCACGACCAAGTCACCTCCAACCCCGTCGAGGGCGCGGTGTGGGTGTCGATCAGCGCCAGCGTTGGCGTGGCTGCCACCGACGAGGACGACGACCGCGACCTGTTCGAGCGCGCAGACGAACGCGTGCGCCTCGCCAAACGCGGTGGGCGCAGTTCCGTCATGGCTCATGACCGCAGCGAGCAGCAGCATTCCAAGACCCTGCAGGAGGTGAGGCTGGAGGGGCGCGACGCGCACCTCGCCGCCGCCACCGCGTTCCTGGCGGCAACTGGCGCGAACGTGCTGCGCGTCAACGCCGCCCCCGGCGCGGGCGTGACGCGCTTCCTCGCGGAGGTCGCGGTGCGCGCCCGTCAAGCTGGCCGCGTCGTCAGGCAGCTAACGGCGCAGGAGACTCGTAGGGGCCTTCACCTGTGGGCGCTCGGGGCTGTTTACGCGGGCGACGTCGAGGGTGAGCCCGTCGAGCACGACTTGCGCACCCTCCTCCGCAACGACGCGGACGCCCACGGCCTCGTCGTGTTGCTGACGGGCGGCGATCGCCTCGACCCGGGCAGCGCTGAACTCCTCGCCGAGCGCCTTCAACAGGGCGGCACGCAGGTCGTCGAGGTCGTGATGGACGGCGCAGGCGGCGCGTTCGCAGCCGACCAGCAAGTCGTACTCGACCCATTGACGCCTGCCCAGGTTGGTGCCTGGTTGAGCGCCGCGCTCGGAGGCCCGCTAGCGCGCGAGGTGGCCGACGAACTCGCTGCCAGCGGCGGCGGACTGCCAGGCCCCACTTCACGACTGACGCTGAAGCTCGTGGAGGACGGCGTGCTGAAGCGCAGAGGCGGCGCCTGGAGCGCGGACGTTGGCGCGGTGAAGCGCAGCATCGCCGGGGCCCTTGAACAGCGCTCGCGGCCGCCCGTAGTGCTGCCGACTTGGGAGCGGCCACTCGTTGGGCGCCGCGCCTGGCTTGAGGCGGCCGCCGCAGTCGTACGCGAACGCCAACTCGTTGTCCTTGTCGGAGCGGGCGGCACAGGCAAGTCGCGCTTGGCCGCCCAGCTCGCCCTCGAACTAGCCCACGCACAAGATGGCGGAGCCGACGACGGCACTTACTGGGTCGACTTGCGCAACCTGAGTTCGGCCGCCTCCCTGCCCGGTCTTGTCGCCGAGGCCCTCGGCTTCGACCGCGTTGACGACGTCGACGCCTTAGTCGAGCGCTTGGGAGCCAGGCGCGTGCGGGTAGTGCTAGACAACGCCGACGCCGGTGCCGAGCAGGCTGGCGTGCTGACGGGTCTGTTGCGGCGAGCACCTGGCCTGCGGCTGCTTGTCACGGCCCGCATGCCCCTACGCTTGGAGCGCGAACGCGTNCTGGTCGTACCGGAGCTAAGCGCGGAGGCGGCGCGTGAACTCTTCCGCCAAGGCATGCAGCGCGTGGGCGCCGCCGAGGACGTCGACGACGACGAGCTGGACGAAGTGCTCACGCGCGTCGGCCGCGAGCCGTTGGCGTTGGAGTTGGCCGCGGCCTGGACGCGCATCCTCGCCCTGCATGAGCTGATCGAACAACTCGATCGCCAACCCGAGTCACTGATGGCCGTGCCAGGGTCGCAGCCCCTGACCACACGCTTCATCGAGGTCGCGCGGCAACTCATGAGCGCCGAGGAGCAAGAAGCCCTCGGNACCCTCGCCCTGATCCGCGGCGGGTTCAGGGCTGAGGAGGGGCGCGCGGCAAGCAGCGCCTCACCGTTCTTCCTCCTCGCGCTCCTCGAACGCTCACTGCTAAGGCGCGAAGGTGAGCGCTACACCGTCCACGAGTCCGTCGCCGAGCGCTTCCGTGACGCCCTGCTCGACGCGCCCGCCGCGAATGGCCGCGTGGCGAGGGCGTACTCCGACCTTGCGCGGCAACTGAACGAGCTGCCCGTCCACGAACGCAGCGAGCACGGCTTCAAGGTGGCCGACGCGGAACGCGCCAACCTAGAGGTCGCGCTCCGTTGGCTGGCAAGTAGTGGCGACGGGCCAGCGCTCTGGCACCTCGTGAAGTTCATGCGCGGCTACCTCGACGTGCGCGGCCGCGCACGCCAAGGGCTCGAGCTCTTCCGCGCGGTAGACGCTGCCATCTCCGAACATGCCGACCTCGAGTTGCGCGCTTGGGTGAGGGAGTCAGTTGGTTTGTTCCACTGGCAAAGGGGTGAGAACAAGGCGGCCGCTGCGCGCGTCGCGGAAGCGCTCGAGATGCTCGCTGCTCTAGGGCCGAACGAAACGCACGCGCTGGCGTTGAACACAGCGGCATCGTGGCTGGCTCGGTGGGCGGAGACGACGGCGATAGCGCTGCCCTGGCGCACTTTGCGGCGTCCGCCAGCATGCGCGCGGAGTTGGGCGATCACCTGGGCGAGGCCCAGGCACGCGGCAACATGGCGCTCGTGCTTGCCTCGAAGCAGCGGCACGAGGAGGCGTTCGCGGCGCTGCAGGAAGCGCGCGCCAACTACGCGGCAGTCAAGCATTACAGCGGCCTAGCCCTCACGTTGGCGAGCCTCGCCCAAGTGGCAACCAAAGGCGAGCTCTTGCCGCCAGGCGAGGCGCTTGACTTGGCGCGCGAGTGCGTCTCGCTGAGCGAACGCATCGGTTACGCGTACGGCGCGCGCCTTGGCGCAGCCAACATGGGCGACATCCTCACGGACAGCGGTAGGAGCGCCGAGGCGGCGGCGGCTTACGAGCGCGCCAGCCATTGGGCGCGTATCGAGGACCGCCCGGAACTCGAGAGCGCTTTCCTTAGGAAGATGGAGGAGGCGCTGAGCGCGGCGGAGGCCAAGTACGCACGCGACCCACAGGGCGCGGTGTACAGCCTCTAGCCAGGCACGGCCACCCGCGCCGCCACTGCGGCCGCCTGCAGCACGTCCGCCACGAGGTCATCCGCCGCCTCGATGCCGACTGACAACCGCACGAGCCCGTCGGTAACGCCCTCGGCCTCCAACATCTCGCGGGGGAGGAGCTGGTGCGTGGTTGACGCCGGGTGGCAGGCGAGCGACGCCACGTCGCCTAACGAGACTGCGTGGTCGAAGAGGCGCAGCGCTTCTAGGAAAGCCGCCGCTGCCGGCAGCCCGCCATCGAGTTCAAGTGACACCATGCCGCCGAAGCCGCTCATCTGGCTGGCCGCCAATGCATGGCCTGCGTGCTCGGGGAAGCCAGGGTAGTGGACCTTGGCAACGCCAGGCTGGCCGCGCAGCGCGTGCGCTACGGCGCTGGCGTTGGCGCAGTGCGCCTCCATGCGCAGGTGGAGCGTGCGCACGCCGCGCAGGAGGAGGTAAGCAGCATGCGGGTCGAGGCTGGCGCCGAGGTGCCGCAGGCCCTCCATGCGGACCTCGTGCAGCAGGTCGGCTGGGCCGGCGACGACGCCAGCCAAGAGGTCGCCGTGACCGCTCAAGTACTTGGTGGCCGAGTGCAGCACGATGCTGATGCCGAACTCGCTTGGCCTACTCAGGTATGGCGTTGCGAAGGTGTTGTCTGCCACGCTGATGATCCCGTGCTCCCGCGCCACCCTGCCAACTAGGGCGAGGTCATGTATGCGCAGGTCGGGGTTGGTTGGCGACTCCACGTAGATCATGCGCGTGCGCGGCCCCACGGCCGCTGGGAGTTCCGCCTCGTTCACGGCCCGCGCCGTGACCCCGAAGCGCGGCAGCAGGTCCTCGAGCAGGCCCCGCGTGCCGCCGTAAAGCGGTCCTAGGATCAGCACCTCGTCGCCCTGCCGCAGGAGGCTGAGGAACACGGCCGCGATGCCGCCCATGCCCGACGCGAAAGCCACGGCCTCCTCGGTGCCCTCGAGGGCGGCGATCTTCTCCTCGACGGCCCTGACGGTCGGGTTGCCGATGCGCGAGTAGACGTTGCCGCTAGCCGCGCCAGCGAAGAGGTCAGCGCCGCGCGCCATGCTGCCAAGCACGAACGTGCTCGTCTGGTAGATGGGTGTGGCGTGCGCGAGGGTCTCCGGGTCGTGCTGCTGCCCGGAGCGCACCGCGCGAGTTGCGAAGCCGCTCAGCTTGTTCTCTGCCATGGCCCAAGTCTAGAGGCTGGTTGGCGGCAGTGGGCCCTTGTACTCCGTGCAGAAGTGCACGGGCCGTGCGGCTCATAAGGGTGAGGAAGTCCCATGCGCAACGCGTTCTTTGCCAGCAGGTCGACCTTAGGCGTAGAATGCGCCTACCGAAAATCGGTCGCGGCAAGTAGCCGCGCGCCTTCATATCTACTTCGCAGGGACGGTGGACCTAAGATGATCGAAACAGCTCAAGACCTTCTCAACTACGTGGGCGGCAAGTGGCAGCCCTCGCGCTCAGGGGTGCACAACGAAGTGCACAACCCCGCTACTGCCGCGACCATCGCGCGCGTGCCCATGAGCGTGAAGGACGAGGTGGACGAAGCGGTGAAGGCCGGTGTCGCCGCCTTCAAGGAGTGGCGCGAGACGCCCGTGGTCGACCGCATCAAGCCGCTGTTCAAGCTCCGCGAGCTTCTCACTGCGAACCTCGACGAACTTGCCAGGACCATCACCAACGAGGCGGGCAAGACGTACGGCGAGGCAGCTGCCGAGATGGCGCGCGGCATCGAGAACGTGGAAGTAGCTTGCGGCGCGCCGTTCATGATGCAGGGCACCAACAACGAGGACATCGCGCACGGCATCGACGAGCACATGATCAGGCAGCCGCTCGGGGTGGTGGCGGCCATCACGCCGTTCAACTTCCCAGGCATGATCCCCCTCTGGTACCTGCCTTACGCCGTGGCTACCGGCAACTGCTTCCTGCTGAAGCCGAGCGAGAAAGTGCCGATGACCACGCAGCTCCTCTACCGCCTCCTCGAGGAGGCCGGCTTCCCGTCGGGCGTGGTCGGCTTGATCAACGGCGGCAAGGAGACGGTCGACGCCATCCTCGATCACCCGGACGTCAAGGCCATCTCGTTCGTCGGTTCTACGCCCGTTGCGCGTTACATCTACTCGCGCGCCGCGCAGAACGGCAAGCGCGCGCAGTGCCAAGGGGGCGCCAAGAACCCGGCGGTCATCCTGCCTGACGCCGACATGGAGATGGCGACGCGCATCCTCACGGACTCGGCGTTCGGTTGCGCTGGTCAGCGGTGCCTGGCCACCTCAGTAGCCATCACCGTCGGTGGCGCGCGCGGCGAGTTCACCGAGCGCATGGTCGCCGCCGCCTCCAAGCGCAAGGTCGGTTACGGCCTTGACAAGGGCGTCGAGATGGGCCCGGTCATCTCCGGCGAGTCGAAGGACCGCATCCGCGGGCTCATCGAGAAGGGCGTAAGCCAAGGCGCGCGCGTCCTCACCGGTGGCGTGGACGCCGAGGTCGACGGCTTCCGTAACGGCTACTTCGTGCACCCGACGCTCATCGATGACGTCGCCCCGAAAAGCGAGCTCGCCAAGACCGAAGTCTTCGGGCCGGTGCTCTCACTCATGCACGCTTCGAGCCTCGAGGAGGCCATCGAGTGGGTCAACGACCGCGCCTTCGGCAACCAGGCATCGATCTTCACGAACTCGGGTAGCGCGGCACGGCAGTTCCGCCACCAGGCGATCGCAGGCAACATCGGCGTCAACCTGGGCGTCGCGGCACCCATGGCATTCTTCCCGTTCAGCGGCTGGNNNGACAGCTTCTTCGGCGACCTGCACGCGCAGGGCGCACACGGCATCGAGTTCTTCACGCAGACCAAGATCGTCATCGAGCGCTGGCCCCAGAACTGGAGCCGCACCTTCTAAGCCAGGCCGCGCTCGCGGNCGCCGTAGGGAGGCGGCCGCGAGCGCTAGTTATCTCATAGTCGGCCCCATCAGCACCCCGCGAACCCCCTACGCAGTAGCGGAGTCCCAGGAGGAGCATGGAGCAACACGAGTTGTCACTGGCGCAGCTGCAGGACTCTTTCTCCGAGACCTATCCGCGCTACACGAAGAACGAAGCTACGGTGGAGGCCGATCGCTGCCTTTACTGCTTCGACGCACCCTGCATCAAGGCGTGCCCGACTAGCATCGACGTGCCAACGTTCATCCGCCAGATCGCCAACGACAACCTGCTCGGCGCCGCCACGACCATCCTCGAGTCGAACCTCATGGGTCACTCGTGCGGTCGGGTCTGCCCGGTAGACGAGTTGTGCGTCGGCGCCTGCGTGCTCGGCAAGGAGCATCGGCCGATCGCCATCGGGCGCCTGCAGCGTTACGCCACGGATCACGTGTTCGACAACGACCTGCCGGTCTTCGAACCGGCGCCCGCCACTGGCAAGAGCGTGGCCGTCATCGGCGCGGGTCCGGCTGGGCTTAGCGCAGCCGGCGAACTCGCCAAGCGCGGCGTGAAGGCGACCGTGTTCGAGCGCCAGGACCTCGCGGGCGGGCTCTCGACCTACGGGATCGTGGTGTTCCGCGAACCGACGCGGGTCGCGCTTGAAGAGGTCGAGTTCGTCAAGCGGCTCGGCGTCGAAGTGCATACGGGCGTCGAGGTCGGGCGCGACATCACGCCAGCTCAGCTCCTCAACGATTACGACGCCGTGGTGCTAGCCGCAGGTACTGGCCGAGTGCCGGACCTTGGCATCCCGGGGGAGGACCTAGGGGGCGTCGTCGAGGCGCTGCCGTTCATCGCCGCCACCAAGATGGCGGACAAGGACGACCTAACCGACCTAGCCAGGATCCCCGTTGGCAACGAGGTCATCGTCGTCGGAGCCGGCAACACGGCCATCGACGCCGCCACCATCGCCAAGCGACTCGGCGCAGAGCGCGTGACCATGCTGTACCGCCGCGGGCGCGACGAGATGACCGCCTACGACTTCGAGGTCGACTTCGTGCGCAGCGAGGGCGTTGACATCCGACTCCTCACGCAGCCGGTCGAGTTCATCGGCGAGGGCGGCAAGCTGACGGCAGTGCGCTGCGTGCGCATGCGCCTCGGTGAGCCAGACGCCGGCGGGCGCCGCCGGCCGGAACCCGTGCCTGGCAGCGAGTTCGTGCTCCCAGCCGACCAGGTCATAAAGGCCATCGGGCAGGAGAAGCTCATCCAGCTCTACGACGCCATCGGCGTCGAACACACAGGCGGTTACGTGACGACGGACCCTGAACTGCGCACGAGCAACCCCAAGGTGTTCGGCGCGGGCGACTGCGTGCGCGCCAGCGGCCACGCCCTCACCGTCACTGCTGCCGAGGACGGCAAGATCGTTGCGCGCGCCATAGCCAACCAACTCGGCGTCGCCGAACCAGCGCCTGCACCGGGCTCGACCCGCGGCCGCTTCCTCCACACCACCGTCAACGAGTTCGGGAGGATCCATGGCTGACCTAACCACTGACTTCGCGGGCATCAAGAGCCCGAACCCGTTCTGGCTAGCGTCGGCACCGCCAACCAACTCCGCTTACCAGATCAACAAGGCGTTCGAGTACGGCTGGGGCGGCGCCGTATGGAAGACCATCGGCGACCCGGTCCTCAACGTTTGCAACCGCTACGGCGCCTTCGAGTACGCTGGCAACCGCCTCGTGGCCATCAACAACGTGGAACTCATCTCCGACCGGCCCATCGAGGTCAACCTCCGCGAGATCCGCGAAGTCAAGAAGCTGTGGCCTGACCGCGCCGTCATCGTGTCCGCCATGGTCTCTAGCAACGAGGCCGCCTGGAAGCAGGTCGTGCAGCAGATAGAAGACACCGGCGCGGACGGCATAGAACTCAACTACGGCTGCCCGCACGGCATGAGCGAGCGCGGCATGGGCGCCGCTGTCGGGCAGGTGCCCGAGTACTGCGAGATGATCACGAACTGGGTGACGGCGGCCGCCAGCATCCCGGTCATCGTCAAGCTGACGCCGAACGTGACGAACATCGTCCCGCCAGCGCACGCGGCCATCAACGCCCGCGCTAACGGCATCTCCCTCATCAACACCATCAACTCGATAGCTGGCGTCGACCTCGACAGCTTCGAGCTCCGCCCCAACGTAGGCGGCAAGGGCAGCCACGGCGGTTACGCGGGGCCAGCCGCGCGGCCAATCGCGCTGCACCTGCTCTCGCAAGTCGCCGCCGACCCCAAGTACCAGAGCGCCGGCATCCCCATCTCCGGCATGGGCGGCATCGAGACGTGGCGCGACGCGGCAGAGTTCCTCCTCCTCGGCGCCACCAGCCTGCAGGTCTGCACGGCCGTCATGCATTACGGGTTCCGCATCATCCACGAGCTGTGCGACGGGCTCTCGAACTGGCTAGACGAGAAGGGCGCAGCCTCCATCAACGAGGTCGTCGGCGCTTCCGTAAGCAGGATAGGCAACTTCGGCGACTTCGATCTCTCGTTCCGCTCAGTAGCCGTCATCGACGAGGAGAAGTGCATCCAGTGCAACCTCTGCTACGTCGCTTGCGACGAGGGCGCGCACCAGTGCATCGACTTCACGGCAGACGGCCTGCGCGTCGACCCAGAGACCTACACTGGCAGCGCCACCCTGCAGCCGAAAGTCCGCGAGGAAGACTGCGTTGGCTGCGACCTCTGCAGCCTCGTGTGCCCGGTAGATGCCTGCATCGTCATGGAGGAGCGCCCGCCCCTGCGGCCAAGCGTCACGTGGAACGAGTTGACACGCACGCGCCCAGAGGTGACCACCGATTGGGACGCCATGATCGCCTACCGCAAGGAAGTCGGCATAGAGATTCATTAACGGCCGTGTGTGGCGGGACCTAGGTCCCGCCACCGATGCCGAATGCGCGAAAGGACGAACGTGAGCCTGCTCATCAAGAACGGCGAGATAGTCACGGCAGCATCCCGCATGCGTGCGGACATATATTGCGAAGGCGAGACCATCACCCGCATTGGCACCGACCTGGACGTGCCCGCTGGCACCGAGATCGTCGACGCAGCTGGCAAGTATGTCTTTCCCGGCTTCATCGACCCGCACGTGCACATCCACTTGCCGTTCATGGGCACCGTCACCAAGGACACGCACACGACCGGCAGCCAGGCCGCGCTCGTTGGCGGCACGACGACCTACATCGAGATGCTCGCGCCCGCGCGGCAGGAAGACCTCATGGCCGGCTACCGCCACTGGAACGAGCTGGCTGCCGGCAATAGCGCCTGCGACTACACCTTCCACATCGGGGTCTCGAAGTTCGACGCCAAGACGGAAGCGCAACTCCGTGAGATCGTCGCGGACGGCATGACCTCCTTCAAGGTCTTCCTCTCTTACAAGGGCTTCTTCGGCATCAACGACGAGGAGCTCTTCCGTACCCTCACCCTCGCCAAGGAACTAGGCGTGATCGTGGCGGCGCACTGCGAGAACGACGAACTCGTCGCGCAACTGCAGGCGCAGCTCCTGGCGGCGGGCAAGACGGGGCCGGAGTGGCACGAGCCGTCGCGGCCGGAACGCGTCGAGGCCGACGGCACCAACCACTTCGCGACCTTCCTCGAGATAACCGGCGCGCGCGGCTACGTCGTGCACCTGAGTTGCGAGCCGGCGCTCGAGGCGGCCCTAGCCGCCAAGGAGCGCGGGGTGCAGCTCGCCATCGAGTGCGTCGTGCCGCACTTGGTGCTTGACAAGAGCTACGCGGAACGACCGGACTTCGAGGGCGCCAAGTACGTGATGTCGCCGCCGCTGCGCGACAAGCGCAACCAGAAGCCGCTGTGGGACGCGCTTAACGCCGGGCTCATCGACACGGTGGCTACCGATCACGCGCCGTTCGACTTCACAGGCCAGAAAGAGCTCGGCAGGGAAGACTTCACCAAGATCCCGAACGGCATTCCCACCATCGAGGACCGCGTCAACCTCCTCTACACGTACGGCGTCAGCCGCGGCCACCTCTCGCTAGAGCGCTTCGTTAACGCCGCCAGCACGCGCGCGGCGCAACTCTTCGGGCTTTACCCACGCAAGGGCACCATCGCCGTCGGCGCAGACGCCGACCTCGTGGTCTACGACCCCAACTACCGCGGTCGCATCAGCGCCACCACGCAGGCGATGAACGTCGATTACTCAGGGTTCGAGGGCGTAGAGATCGACGGGCGCCCGTCCGTCGTCACCGTGCGCGGTCAAGTGGCCGTGCGAGACGGCAAGTTCGTTGGCGACCCAGGCCGCGGCCGCCTCCTCAGGCGCACGCGGGCAGAGTAGGCGGCCTCAGTGTCTGATGCCCCCGTCATCATCGACGTTCAAGGAGTCTCGAAGCTTTTCCGTGTCGGCAAGACCGACGCCATCGCGTTGCAGGACGCCAACCTTCAGGTAACGGAAGGCCAGTTCGTCAGCCTCATCGGTCCATCCGGCTGCGGCAAGACCACCCTCATGCGCCTCGTCGCCGACCTCATCGAGCCGACGAGCGGCCGCATCACGGTGGCGGGCAAGACCCCGAAGGAAGCGCGGGCGGCGCGCGAGTACGGTTACGTCTTCCAGGCGCCAGCCCTCTACGACTGGCGCAACGTCATCAACAACGTCATGTTGCCGCTCGAGATCATGGGGTACTCGAAGGCGGAGCGGCGCACGCGGGCGGAAGAGATGCTGCAGATGGTCGGCCTCGAGAACTTCCACCGCTCGTACCCATGGCAACTGAGCGGCGGCATGCAGCAGCGCGTGTCCATCGCCAGGGCCTTGGCGTTCGACCCGAAGCTCCTCCTCATGGACGAACCGTTCGGCGCCCTCGACGAGATCACGCGCGAGACCATGAACTTCGAACTCCTGCGCCTGTGGCGCCAGACGGGCAAGACGGTCGTGTTCGTGACTCACTCCATCGCAGAGGCCGTGTTCCTCTCGTCTCACATCGTGGTCATGACGGCGCGGCCAGGCAAGATCCGGGAAGTCATAGAGGTCGACCTGCCGTACCCACGCGATTCCGAGACGCGGGAGACGGAAGGGTTCTTCGAGTTGACGACTCGGGTGCGCGAGGCGCTGCGCGTAGGCAAGGATGAGGGGCCAGCGTCCGCACCACGCACGCGTCCATTAGCCAAGGTCGGGTACTGAGTGGCGGCGTCGCGGCCCCGCGTGCTCGTGCCGCTCAAGCGGAGGTTGGTGGCTGCGCTGCCCGTTGTCGTGGTCCTCGCGATCGCGTTCGTGCTCATGTACCCGATCGCCCTGTGGTTAGGGCTGCCCCTCGCCAAGCTGCGCATGGACAACGTCGCGAACTGGGTGACGGTGACGACGGCGCCGCACGCCTTGGCGGAAGCGCCGGCCGACCCGACCGCTGGCGCGGCGGCGGGTGCGAGCCTGGCGTTCGGCGGCGCGCCAGCGAACTTGAGTAGCGAGCGCGCCGTGCTCACCTACGGCGGCCAACCGCTAGCTGCACGCTTCGGGCTGGAGGACGGCGTTGCGGTCCTGCGAAGCGCCATCCCTGGCCCGCTGTTCGCCTGGGGCGCTGAGTTGACTGGCCCGCTAGACGCTGGGCCACGTGTACGTGCTTCCGGAAGGCACTGACCCCGGCGCGGCGCTATACCTCGCGGACCGGCTGTTGCTTCCCGGCGCCACGGAGGCCGTTGAGCGGCCAGACGGCGTGCAGACCGTGTTCTCCTTCCCTGACGACGCCGGTGGTCCCGTGATCGTTGGTCACACCGTCCTGCTCGAAGGTGATGGGTTCGTGGCCGACGACCGCCTGGTCACGCTCAGCGCTCCCGCTCCCTTCAACTCCGTAGTGCGGCGCGTTAGCGGCGATTACGCCGTCGTCGACGCGGCGAGTGGCACGGTGGCGTTGGCCGTAGCCAGCTCCGCGGCCCCACGTGCGGCGGCAGCGAGCCTCGCCATCGCCGAGCTCCTGGTCGGTGAGGTTGACGGAGTCAACCGCAAGTTCCAGTTGCAGCATGCGCCGCTCGTCGAATCCGACGCGCAGCGCCGCATCATGCTTGACGGCACGGAGCTATCCGCCGCGGCCGAGCGGCCACTAGAGCGCGTGGACGGTGGGCGCGCGACCTTCACCTTCGCTGGCGAGCGCGGCGTGGTGACGATCAACGGCGCCGAGGTGGAGGAGGGGAGCGGCTTCTCGCGCTCCGGCAACACCATCACCTTCGCCACCCCACCCGTGCGCAACGCGGCCATCAGGCAGTACGCCGACTACTTGGTCAGCGACTCGACGACGGGAACGATCACGCTGGCCGTCGCGCCGCCAGCGGGCAGCAGCCTGTGGGCGCCGACCTACACGTACTACGACCATCCCGCGTGCGGTGCCACCGAACTCGAGTGCTTCTTGAGCATGCCGCAGCACCCCATGCCGTTCCCGAACTGGATCGCCAAGCGGCTGGGGCCGTTCTTCGGCGCGTACGCCCTCTCTGACTCGCGTAACGTGGTGCGGGCAACGCTCTACACGGCGGGCGGCACCCTCACGGCGCTCCTGCTCGGCGGCATCTTCGGCGTGCTGCTCGCCATCCTGTTCGTGGCCGTCAGGCCGCTCGAGCAGGCGCTCCTCCCATGGGTCATCGCTTCGCAGACGGTGCCGATCATCGCCCTCGTGCCCGTGCTGCTGCTGCTACTCGGTAACGTTGGGGTGACGGTGCAGACGAGCCTCGTGCCCGCCGCGCTCATCGGCGCCTACATCGCGTTCTTCCCAGTTACGGTCGGTACCGTGACCGGGCTGCGTTCGGTCGACCCCCTGTCGCTCGACCTCATGAAGAGCTACGCCGCCTCGCCCGTTCAGCTCTTCTGGAAGGTGAGGTTCCCGGCTGCCGTGCCTTACCTCTTCGTGAGCCTCAAGCTTGGCGCCGCCGCCGCCCTCGTTGGCGCCCTGGTGGCCGAGACGGAGTCGAACAACCGCCTTGGCCTCGGATACGCCATCGTCGGGCAGGTCCAGGCCGGCAACGTGTCAGACGTCTGGATTCTGCTCTTCATCTCGGCCATCCTCGGGATCGGCCTCGTGTCCATCGTTGGCCTGCTGCAGCGCTTCATCGCGCCGTGGGAGCGGAGGTGATGGGCATGGAAGTCGACGCCCTTGGCGCCGCTGAAGTCACGCGCCGCACGCAGTGGCGGCCGCACTGGCCGACCCTCGCGCTGCTCATGGTCGCGCTCGCAGGACTGGCTGGGCCGTTCGAGACGGGCGGCCAAGCGTACTTGGTCGCCGGCGGCGCTGCCCCGCTGACCAGCGGCTTGGCGCTCCTGCTCCTGCTCGGGGCGGCCGTCCTACCCACCGTGTGGGGCAGCCCNTGGGTCGTGCCTGCCGCCACCCCGCTCGCCCTNNNGGCCGCGTTCGGTGCGATCNACGCCCAGCGCTCGCTTGCTGGCAGCGCGGGTTGGGGCTACTGGCTCGTGCTCCTAGGCGGGCTTGCCGCGGCNGCTACCGCCGCCGGACGCATAAGCGTCATCGAACTCGAGAGTGACGCGCCGCGCTGGCAGCACCGCATGCAGCGCAGCGTGCCAGCGGCGACGGTAGCGTTCCTTGTGCTGCTCGCCTGGGAGGGGCTCGTGGTCGGCTCGCGGGTTCCAAAGGGCATCTTCCCGCGCGTGTCGCACATCTGGGCCGCCTTCCTCGGGTCGTGGCGCGTGCTGCTGGCGGACGCCTACCTCACGTTCGTAAAGGAAGTCCTCTTCGGTTTCGCCGTCGGGCTGACTGGCGGTTTCCTCGTGGGCAGCGCCATCGCGTTCAGCCGCTTCCTGCAACGCGGCTTCCTGCCCCTCGCCACCGCCTTCGGCGCGGTGCCCATCGTAGGCCTCGCGCCGGTCTTGGGGCGCGCGCTGGGCGTCGACTGGGAGTCGAAGGCGGCCGTTGTCGTCATCGTCACGTTCTTCCCGGTGGTTCTCAACACCGTGCAGGGCCTCACCCTCGTCGACCCGTTGAAGCTCGAGCTACTGCGGTCGTACGCCGCCAGGCCGCTCAAGGTCTTCTTCTCCCTGCGCGTGCCCAACGCGTTGCCTTACCTCTTCAACGCCCTCAAGGTCGCCGTGGTGGTCGGCGTGGTCAGCGTGATCGTCGCGGAGTTCCTCATTCCCGGCCCGCCGACAGGCTTAGGGCAGCGCATCAGCCTCTCTGCGCACCGCGGCGCGTTCGACATCGTGTTCGCGGCTATCATGGTCTCAAGCCTGATCTCGATGGCCTTGTACGCGGTCATCATCTTCCTGGAGCGCATGTTCACCGCTTGGCACCCGATGTCGAGGGGGTCATGAGTATGTGAACCTTGANGGCTCGCCCCCGCGTACGACTAGCAGCTCAGCTGTAACTCCAACGGAGGTAACGCATGAAACGCACACTGTATGCCCTATTCGCCCTGCTCCTACTCGCCGTGCCAGTCGGGATGGCGCAGAACCTCATTCCCGTCAACTTCCAATCCAAGTGGTTCCCGCAGGCGCAGTTCGCGGGTTACTTCGTGGCGCAGGATAAGGGCTTCTACGCCGAGGAAGGTCTCGTCGTGACCGTGCTGGACGGCGGTAACGTCAACCCGACCGTGGCGGTGGCGTCCGGTAACGCAGACTTCGGCACGGACTGGGTGGCGAACATCCTCACCCAACGTGATCAGGGCCTGAACGTCGTGAACATCGCGCAGATGTACCAGACCTCCGGTTACCGCCTGGTCGCTCTCAAGAGCAGCGGCATCGAGACCATCGCTGACATGGCCGGCCGCAAGGTGGGCGTGTGGGCGTTCGGTAACGAGTTCGCGGCTGAGGCCGTGTTCTCCGCCGCTGGCCTCACCTCCAACCTCGACCCGACCGTGACCAACCCGGACGTCGACGCCGTGGTCTACGCCTTCGACCCGTCGCTCGTGTTCCCCAACGAGGTGGACGTGGCCAGCGCCATGACCTACAACGAGCTCGACCAGATCGTCGGCTTGGGCTACGACCTCTCGACCTTGAGCATCCTCAACCCGGCCGACATCGGCGCCGACCTCCTCGAGGACAGCGTCTTCGCCACGCCAGCCACGCTAGCCACCACGAACTTCAAGGGCTCGGGCCTCTCCGGCGCCGAAGTGGCGCAGCGCTTCCTGCGCGCCTCCATCCGCGGTTGGGAGTACGCCATCGCCAACCAAGAGGAGGCCGTCCAGATCGTGCTCGCCAGCTGCGGTGACACCTGCGCAGGCTCCGGCAGCCGCCAGAGCCCGCTCATCCACCAGACCTGGCAGATGGCAGAGGTCGCCAAGCTCGTCAAGCCAACGGCAGACACCGCCGTCGGCGCCCTCGACCAGGCGGCCTTCGAGCGCTCCGTCAAGCTTCTCGTCGACGTCGGCCTCATCAACAGGGCCTACACCTGGGAAGAGGCCGTAGACCCGAGCATCTACGCTGCCATCCAGTAGCGTCATCAAGTAGTCAGCGGCGTGGCAGCCACCATCGCGGGGCTGCCACGCCGCTTTACGTTCGGCGTCCGCCGTCGACGCGCGCACACTGCCCACAACATAGGCAACGCGCTATACTCCCTCCTCGCGCACCCGTTCGTTCCCGCGAACGCGCGCATGGAGGACCGTGACCCAAGCAACTGCTACTGTCAAGCAACCGGCTACTGACAGCCATAAGGCGCAACCAAGCGCGCCGCGCTTCAGCGCCCGCGAACGCAACCTCACATTCGCGGGCCTCTTGGTGGTCTTCCTCCTCGGCGCTCTCGACCAGACCATCGTGTCGACGGCCATGCCGCGCATCATCGAGCACCTGGGCGGTCTGAACCTCTACACCTGGGTCACGACGGCCTACTTGCTGGCCTCGACGGTCATGGTGCCGATCTACGGCAAGCTCTCCGACGATTTCGGCCGCAAGCCGATCCTCGTCGTTGGGGTGATCATCTTCCTGATCGGTTCGGCGTTGAGCGGGCTGGCTGGCGAGTTCGGCGACCTACCCATCCTCGGCGGCGGTATGACTTCAGCTCATCGCCTTCAGGGCGTTGCAGGGGTTGGGTGGCGCCGCGCTCTTCTCGAGCGCGTTCGCCATCATCGCAGACATGATCCCGGCCGCCGAACGCGGCAAGTACCAGGGGCTGTTCGGCGGCGTGTTCGGCATCGCCGCCGTGCTTGGGCCGCTTGTCGGCGGGTTCTTCACGGACATGGGCGACACGAACCTGCTCGGCATGACCATCGCCGGGTGGCGGTGGGTGTTCTACGTGAACTTGCCCATCGGGTTGCTCGCGCTGTTCATGATCGCGCGCGTCATGCCGTCGTTGCCAGCAGCCGGGCGTAAGGGCAACCTCGACCTCGTTGGCGCCGCGCTTATCGTCACGACCTTCGTGCCGATGCTCCTCGCACTCACGTGGGCGGGCACGACCTACCCGTGGTCCTCGCCGATCATCATCGGCATGCTCGCGTTCTCGGCGGTGTCGCTGGTCGCGTTCATCTTCGTGGAGCGCCGCGTTTCGGACCCCATGCTGCCGCTCGCCCTGTTCAAGATCCGCGTGTTCACGATGGCGAACCTCGCTTCGTTCGTCATCAACGTGGCGTTCCTCGGCATCGTGATGTTCCTCCCGCTCTTCATGCAGCTCGTACTCGGCGTTTCCGCCACGAACTCGGGCTTCACGCTCCTCCCCCTGATGAGCGGCATGATCGTCAGTTCGTTCCTTGCGGGCCTGCTCGTCACGAAGACGGGACGCTACAAGCCGATCATGATCGGCGGCTCCGTCATCCTGCTTATCGGGGCGGCGCTGCTGACTGGCATCAGCCTCGACTCGACCCTGTTCGGCCTCGGGTGGCGCATGGTCATCATCGGTGTCGGCCTCGGGCCGGCGCAGAGCCTGTTCACCCTCGCCGTGCAGAACTCCGTGCCGTTCGCTGCCATGGGTGTCGCGACGAGCGCTAGCCAGTTCTTCCGCCAGATCGGGTCCGTCATCGGCCTAGCCATCTTCGGCACGCTCCTGACGATCGGCGTGCAGCGCGAGGTTCCGAAGTACGTGCCTACTATCGCCGGGGTGAGCCAAGAGTTCGACCTCAACTCGTTAGGCGTCGCCGGCGAAGCGGGCGCTGGCGCACCGAGCGGCCTCCAAAGCGAGCTGACCGCAGCGTTCGGCGCCCTGCAGCAGCAAGTCGCTGCCACCGTTGCGGGCGACCAGGCCGCCGCGCTGGCGCTGGCATCCAACCCCGACCTGCCAGAGGCCGTGCGCACGTTCGGTGAACAGGCGCCGAGCCTCACGCTGGCCGAGCGCGAGAGCCAAGCGCCTGCGGTCTTCGGCGAGGTGCAAAGTTACGTCCAGGGACTAGGTGAGCGCTTCCAGCACGGCATCAAGACGGGCTTCGCCGTCGCCATCCGCCTGCTGTTCCAGGTGAGCTTCGTCATCCTGCTGCTCGGCTCCGCCATCATTCCGTTCATCCCAGGCCTGCCGCTCCGCAAGGTCGCCGCCATCGACGCAACGCGCTCGAGAGCGCACGCCGACTAGGCGGAGTTGCTCACGAGCTGACTGCGCTCCTCAGGAAACGCTCACGTTCCGCGCCCGAGTGTTCTAGAGTTAGGTGCTCTCAACGCGCGGAGGTACCTACCATGGGCGACGACACAGTCTCAGCCCGGTTGCGGCCCCGCCGTTAACGGCGCCGATCACTTGGAGGTAAACGCGATGGAAAGCTGGTTACCCGTAATCATTCAGATCGTTGCTGGCCTCATCGGTGGCAACCTCGCCGGCTCGGCTAACAAGAAGGGCGGCCTCGGCGGGCTGCTCGGCTCGCTCGTCGGAGCGGTAGGCGGCCTGGGCGGCGGTCAGCTTCTTGGCGCCCTCGGCGTCGGGGGGAGCTCCTCGACCGACCTCATGTCGATCATCAGCGACGTGGTGGGCGGCGGTGCTGGCGGCGCGATCCTCGCCGGCGTAGTTTCGATGCTCAAGGGTGGCAGCGCCAAGAAGGCGTAAGCAACGGCGGAACCTGAACACGGGCGCCGCGGCTACGCGGCGCCTTCACTTTTGAGCAGCTCCTCTACGCGCGGCCTGACTGCTTGCGCTGCCTGGCTGTCGAGGAACCCGAGGCGTGTACGGCGCTCGAGCACGTCGTCCGCCGTGTGCGCGAACTCGTTGTCTCGCGCGTAAACGACCTCAGCCTCGAGGTAGGGGAGGTCAGGGGCAAGGCGCTCACCAAGGCCGGCCGCCGCAAGACGCGCAACGTGCGGAGCGCAGTCGCCGTACGAGCTGTTGAGGTGTGCGGCCACGTCCGGCGCCAAGCCGAACTCGGTAACGAGCCGCGCGCCGCCATCGGCGACGTGACCGGTAGCGCCAACTAGCTTGAGGGTCTCGGTCACGCTGCCGCGTAGCGGTGCTAGTTGGGCGTGGCTAACGGCCACGTCGACCGCGTCCTCCGCCATGCGTCTGTAAGTCGTCCACTTGCCGCCAGTGATGCTGATGAGGCCGCTGCCGCTCACGAGGATGGTGTGGTCGCGCGAGATGCGCGCGGTGCCGTGAGCGGTGCTCACCGTGCGTTTGACGCCGTGGTGGGTCGTGTCCTCGTCAGTCAACTGTCCAACCACCTCCTGCTGCACTAGCGGGCGGAGGCCAGACCAGGACGCGAGCACGTCGCTGCGCTCAACCGGCAAGTCGAAGTAGTGCTGCACGTGGCGGAGGATATAGGCGACGTCGACCTCGGACGCTTTCGGATCCTCCTCGACTGGCGCCGGGTTGTCGGTCGTGCCAACCAACGTGCGCCCGAGCCAGGGGAGCAAGAAGAGCACCCTGCCGTCCTCCGTCTTGGGAATGAGGAGGCCCGTGTCTGGCGGGCTGAAACGTGCTGGGAGCACGACGTGCACGCCTGAGCTCGTCTTGAGGATCTCTTGAGTGCCAGGGTCGTCGAGCTTGCGCAACGCGTCAACGAACGGCCCGGTGGCGTTGATGACGGCCTTGGCCTTCACCTCCACCTGCCCGCCGTCCCCTGGCAGGCTGCCGATCGCGCTCACGCCCGTCACGTGGCCGGCCTGCTTGAGGAGTTCGGTGACGCCGACGTAGTTGAGCACGACGGCGCCCTCGCGCGCGGCCGTCAGCGCCAGCGTCACGTTCATGCGTGCGTCATCGAACTGCCCGTCGTGGTACTCGACCGCGCCGCGCAGGCCCTCATGGCGCAACATCGGGAAGCGCTCAGTTGCCTGATCGCGGTTGATGAGCCGGCTCGGCTTGAGGTTGGCGCGGCCTGCGAGCATGTCGTAAAGCTTGAGGCCCGTGAAGTAGTAAGGCAGCTCGAGAGCGCCGTAGATGGGGGTGAGGAGCGGGAGCGGGTGCGCCAGGTGCGGAGCGTTGTGTAGTAGGACGGCGCGCTCCTTCAGCGCCTCGCGCACGAGGTGGAACTGGGAGCGGTCAGCGTGCTTGACGGCCTGTTCGAGGTAGCGCACGCCGCCATGCACGAGCTTGGTGCTGCGGCTGCTGGTGCCAGATGAGAAGTCGTGGCGTTCGAGGAGCACAGTTTTGAGGCCGCGAGTGGCGGCCTCTAGCGCGATGCCCGTGCCGGTAGCTCCGCCACCGACGACGACCACGTCGAACTCCTCGCGCCTGAGGCGGTCGAATGCTGTTGTGCGCTGGCTGCTCAACGTGCCCCTCTCCCCTGATCGTAGTGCGGCGAGCCGCCGCAACTGAAAGGTGTAGGTATCGAGCCTAGCAAGTCGACGCCAAGCGCGCCAGAGTGACGAGCGGCAGCATGGCAGCGTGACCAGTGCCACAAACCCCTCGAGCAGTCGGACTTAACGTGTCGTAAGTACCGCGCCGACCAGCCAGGATGGCGCGGCCCAGAGGTGCGTGGACGCCACGCTCCGACAGGCAACTGGACCGCGGTCAGCCGGGCTCCCTAGCGGCGCAGCTTTGGAGGAGCGTTATGGGCACCGTCGTCTTGGCAATCGGCTCCGGCATGTTGATCGGCTCAGCGTTGCTGCTGTATTGGTTCTTCGCGCGGCCAGGGGTGAAGGTGCCCGCTGGCGTTTCTTCGCTCGAGATCGCCGACTACCCGCGAGTGGCTGGCCTCTTCGAAGGCATGATGATGTTCGCCTTCGGGGCGTTCCTCTTCATCTTCGGTTTGACCTGGCTCATCTCGGGCGGCGCGACCGGCTGAAGTTCGGCACGTAGCTGGCGACTACCCGCAGCCAACTTAGGCTCCGGTAAGATTCGGTGTGGCAGTTACGCGTCGGCGAGGGAAGCTCCGCACCGTCTTGGTGGCGGTTGCCGGTGTCACTGTGCTGGTGCTGCTGTGGTTCCTCTTCCAGCCAGCTGCCACGCACGCCAGGGGCCTGCCCGACGTGACCCTCGAACGGCTGAGCGGCGGCACCGTCTCGTTAGCCGAAGCCACTGGCCAGCCCGTTGTGGTGAACCTGTGGGCCACCTGGTGCCCACCTTGCCGCCGGGAGTTGCCGATGATGAGTGGCGCCGCGCGCGGCAACCCGCAGGTGCAGTTCTACTTCGCCGATCAGGGTGAGGACCGCGCCACCGTCCAGGCTTACCTTGACGAGCGCCCAGAACTAGTGCTCGAGCACGTCCTGCTCGACGAGGCAAGCGAGCTCTCCAACAGCTTCGAGGCGATGGGCTTGCCGGTGACGTTGTTCTTCGACGCCAGCGGCAATCACGTGCTCACGCACGTCGGAGAGGTCAGCGAGATCGAGATGCTCAACTACCTGACCGACCTCAAACGCGGCACGCTGTAACTGACAGGCGCCCAGCGGACGCCCGTCAGCTCCTAACCTCAGAAGTTCTTGCGCCTGAAAGTCCATAACCCAAGCGCGACCGGGGCAACGACCCAAGCGAGTAGGGCGGCTACCGCGACCATGGCGCCCGTTGCGCTGCCGAGGAACGTGCGGAACAGCGCGCCCGTGTAGCCCATGAGCGCCGCGGTGTCGAGCTGCAGGAGCACGAGGATGCGCGAGAGGTCGATGGGGTTGAGGATGCTAAGCAGCATGACGGCGCCCTCGATGGGGTAGGCCTGCGCCACGACGATGAAGTAGAGGACGAGCCCATCGTAGACGACGGTCAGGCCGAGCCACACGGCGAGCGCTATGCCGAGCGCCCTAGCGCGCTCNTCGTTGGCCAGGCCCATCCAGAAGGCCAGCGCGGTGAACACGAGGCTGATCAGCGCCCCGGCAACGAGCAGGCTGACGACCATGCCGGCATCGAGCTGCCTCGAGAAGCCGAACAAGGCGAACGGAACTCCGGTGCCGATCACGAAGGCGCCGGCTAGCGGCAGGGCCACCCCCGCGTACTGGCCGATGAAAACGCTTGGGCGCGAGACTGGCTGCGTGAGGATCAGCTGCACGAAATCGCGCGTGTAGTAGTAGTGGTTCATGCCGAGCATCAGCGACACGAGCGGGATGACGAGGAGCACGAGGTTTAGGGAGCTGAGGGCTGCCTGCGCCGCGTCGTCGCCGAAGTAGAGGAGCCCGCCAGTAGCGATCAGGAAGAAGAGCGTGTAGATCAGGATCCAGCGGCTACGCATGAGGTCGAAGAAGGCGTACTTCATGACCTTTAGGGTCGTGTTCATGCGGCTCCCTCTCTCACGGGCGCGGTTGGCAGGTGCGCGCTGGCGGCGTCCAGGTTGACCTCGCCCGTCATGACCTTCGCTATGGCGCGCTCGAGGCGCTTCTCGCCCGTCGCGGTCCTGATGGCGTCGAGGCTTCCGCGGTAACGCACGGTGCCTTCCAGGAGGAAGAGGACCTCGTCAGTCAACTCCTCCAGCTCGCTCATGACGTGCGAGGTGAGGATGACGGTGGCGCCCCGCTCGCGCTCCTCCAAGATGCGGTCCTTCAAGCGGCTGCTGGCCACCGGGTCGAGGCCGGCGCTCGGCTCGTCGAGGAGCAGAACCTTCGGGCGGAAGAGGAACGTGAGGACGGCGCTCGCTTTCTGCTTCGTGCCGCCTGACAGGACCCGCAGCGGCTTGTTGAGGTGCGGCTTGAGTTCGAAGAGCGCGATGAGAGCGTCGAGGCCCTCGGGGCGAACGCCGCGCAGGTCTTGGATGAAGGCGAAGAGCTCGCTCACCTTCAGGTTGTCAGGGAAGCGCGGCTCTTGCGGCATGTAACCGACCTCGCGGCGCGAAGCTGGGTTGTTGCGCGTCGGTTCTCCACCGACGGTGACGCTGCCAGCGTCTGGCAGCACGAGGCCGAGGATCGACTTGATCAGTGTCGTCTTCCCTGAGGCGTTCGGACCGATGATGGACGTAACGCGGCCCGGCTCGAAGGTGGCGCTGACGTTGTCTAGCACCTTTAGCCGGCCGAAGCTCTTGCTTAGACCGTCTACGACTACCATCGGATCCTCCCCATGAGCGGCCGGTCGTCTTCGATGGCCTTCGGTGTGATTATCGGCAGAAGTCTCTCAGCGTAATCCATCAGTTGCGAGAGCGGGCTGCGCAGCAGGATCATCGACTGCGGGAAGCCTTGGACGGTCATCGCGAACAGCCTAACGGGCCTGAACGGCACGTCGCCGATGCCGTCGCGGTCGAGGTCGTAGCCTTCGTACGCGTCCCAGTAGTTCTCGAGGAAGGCGTTGTACGAGCGGTTGGAGTTCGTGATCACGTCGAAGGTGTTCCCTATGAAGTTGTTGTACATGACCCTAACGCCCATCGAGTTCGATAGCACGCGCAGCGCGTAACCGTTGCGGATGAAGTCGTTGCGGTCAAGGTCGGTGCGGTTGGAGCCGTCTATGTAGACGGCAGCGGAGTTGTCCTCGAAGGTGTTGCGCGAAACGACTGAGTCGTTGATGTCCTTGAGAAGTAGGCCGTATGCCGCCGCCCCCCAGTTGTCGACGAAGTGGTTGCCGATCATGTCGATCTGCTTGGAGTACATGACGGCCACCCCCGCGCCGTTGTTGCGGAAGGTGTTGTTCTCGAACTGCGACTCGTTGGAGAACATGAAGTGCAGACCGTAGCGCAGGTTGTTCTCGCTGACATTGTTGCTGACGTGCGTGTTGCGGGCGAACTCTAGATAGATGCCGTCGCGGTGACCGCTGACGTAGTTGCCTTCGATTGAGATATGGAACGCGTTCCACAGCTGGATGGCGTTGCCCGTGTAGGCCTCGAGCTCGCCTTCGCTGGTGACGCGGTTGCCGCGGACGGTGCAACCGAGCGACTTGGCGAGGTAGATGCCGAAGAAGGCGTTCTCGACGCGGTTGTTCTCGATGAGGCAGTTCTCGACCTCCTCGACCCGGATGGCGGCTATGTCGACCAAGTGGGAGCGGCCCGCGTCTCTCAGGACCAGGCCGCGCACGACGACGTCGTTGGCCGCCACGGTGAGGATGCCGTGCTGCAGCTCGCCGTCTAGGACGGGCCAATCTACGCCCTCAAGCGTGATCCGCTTGTCGATGACGAGGGGGCCTTCGCGGTACGTGCCGCCATGCACGAGCACCGTGTCGCCGTCCACTGCCGCCGCTAGCGCCGTGCCAACGCTGCTGAACGCGCAACTACCGCCGCAGACCTCGAGGGTGCGCGCCTGCGCGAGTGCGGGAGCGCTGCTCAGGGTCATGGCCGCAGCCGCGCAGACGACGGCGACCATAGCCCTGACTGTGGATGGTAGGCGCCAGTTCACTAGTTCGCTCCGGCACCATCGGAACCGTGCGGTTCGTCCGGCATCTGGTCATGGGGCATGTCCATCGACTGGTGGCCGTGGCCGCCTCCCGAGTTGATCTTCTCGATCATGCCTGCCTCGATGACTATGCCTGCCAGGTCTACGTAACGGCGCTCGACGCCGTTAGCTTCGGCGCGCACGTTCTCGAGCTCGCCAAGCGTCTTGAAGGCGGAGAGGTTGAGGCCCATCGGGCTTCGCACCTTAACGCTTTGCAGGTAGCGGGCGTCCTCCGCCTTGAGCCACGTGCCGGGGTTCAGGTAGTCGCTTACCCACGCCGAGTGGATCTGGTCCTTGGGGACCGTGCCGTCGACGAGGAAGGCCACCATGCACTCGATCGAGTCGAACTTGTACGCCTTGCCTGTCTTGGTGACGACCTGGGTAGCGAAGCGGGCGTCCGAGATGACCATGTTGCACATGGCGCACGAGTCCTGGCCGATGACGACCTTGGCTGGCTTAGGCGCCGAGCAACCCGAGAGGAGGAGCGCGACCACGAGGGCGGCGACCGTGGCGCCAGCGACGCGGCGGTGCTTGGTGCGCCCGCGGGCCCACATGACCACGTAGAGCCCGAGGCCGACTACGAAGCCACCGGCCAAGGCCACGGCGCCCCAGCCTGGCCAAGCCGTGATGTAGAAGTTCATGAAGATGCTAGTGCCAACCATCGGCGGGGTGTAACCCTCCATCGTGATGGCGGCCTTCGGGTCGACGGTGTGCCCGAACTGGTAGAGCCAGCGCGCGAAGTCGGACATGCCGAGGGCGGCGAACACGCCGTAGAACCAGAGCCAGGCCTGGAAGAGGCGCTTGCGCCCGACGACGGCGGCTACGATGCCAGTGAGCGAGACGAGCACGATGAGGATGGGGAGGACCTTGAGTTCCCAGAAGTCGGCGGGGTCTAGGTGCATGAAACCGACGTAGTGGTTGAGGCCGTTGATGAGGTCGACGCGGCCAGTCAACTTGTTCGCCCAGATCTGCATGGCTAGGCCCTCTGGATACTGCGGCGCTTCGAAGTAATAGTGCCACAGCGGCCACACGAAGGTGAGCAGGGGGTGAGTGCGGCCAGTGCTATCAGTGCGCTTAACGGCCAAGCTAGCTCGCGTGTGCGTGAGCGCATTCTAGCTTCCTTTCTCGTATGCCAGTGGCGCGGCTTGTCGCGCCCGTGCTGGTGGGTTCGGGTCGGGTCCCGTGTGGGAACCCGACCCGAACTGAGGTACCCGTCCGGCGCTTACTGCCCAGGATGGTGGCGGACGGGGACTGGACCCCGCCGCACGCCCTTGAGCCGTGCGGCGAGGTCAGTCGGGTCAGAGGCCAAGACTCCAGGTGAGCGGCACGTCGGAGTCTGCTGGCGAGACGCGTACGTAACCCTGCATCTCCTGGTG
>JGI26528J50254_1000585_pt1 | contig 25182 bp, 24 predicted proteins | sample ThiBiot_300_plan_FD_50254 | JGI IMG/M metagenome (IMG submission 50254)
CCCCCGCCATTTTTATACCGGCGGGAAATGCTTCCAGTACACCGTATTTGGTTACCTGCAATTTCAAAACACCCATGCTGTCCAGATCTGAAATGGCACTTACCGGGTAAAAACCAATAGTGCCATCTTTGGTAACGGCGGTAGGTAACGTTAAAGTGTCTTTTCCCCTTAATACATTTACATGAACCGTTTGTTCCTTACTATTTTCCAGGATGTTTTTGAGTTCATCAAAAAACACTGCAGGCGCCGAATTCACCGCTATTATCTGATCTCCGCTTTGCAAACCCGCTTTAGCGGCATTGCTGGAATCAGCTACTTCATTAACCACCACGGGGATGCGTGGCTCCAGCAAAGGCAGGCGGCTTCTTTTCTTTTCTACCAATTTACCTATAAGGTCTACAGGAAGAGTAACTGTTTCCAGCTTCCCGTCTCTTTCTATACTCACCTCGTTTCCGAGGATCAGTTTTTTAACGATATCGGTATAGTCTTCTACCGGCTGATCGTTTACCGCCAATATTTTATCGCCGTTCTTAAATCCTAAATCAAACATCAGGCTGTCTCTGAATGCCAGCCCGTACTTCATAGAATTTACCGGCACTTTTTTTTCTCCCCAAACCAGCAATATCATGCTGTATATGAAAAACGCGAGGAGGATATTCATGGTAACGCCGGCAACCATGATTATCAAACGCTGCCAGGCTGGTTTGCTTCTGAACTCCCAGGGTTCCGCAGGCTTCTTCATCTGCTCTTTGTCCATGCTCTCATCAATCATGCCTGCTATTTTAACATACCCGCCCAATGGCAACCAGCCAATGCCATACTCTGTTTCGCCTATCTTCTTTTTAAACAAAGAAAACCACGGATCAAAAAACAAATAGAATTTCTCTACCCTGCATTTGAACCATTTGGCGGTAAGATAATGCCCTAACTCATGTACCACAACCAAAATGGAAAGCGACAGAATCAATTGCCCTGCCTGTAAACCCACTGATGCCCAGTTTATCGCTAATAATGTTATCATTAAATGTATTGACTTTTTTTGTTGGTGAAAGTTGAAACGACAACGATGAAACTTCTTTTTTTACTTCCCACTTTCAGGATTGTGATTGTTATATATTGTTATATATGGATTAAAGAAGCGGCAAAATTACGTGCCTCCGCATCGCTCTCAAAATATTCTTCCAAAGAAGGGTTCTCTATATAAGGAATTTTCTCCATAGCTCTTTCCACCATTTCCATCATATCTAAAAAACCTATCCTGTTGCGCAGGAAGCCATACACCGCAATTTCGTTTGCGGCATTGAGCACACAGGGCATATTGCCACCTTTATGTAGCGCCTCCCCGGCAAGCGCCAGGTTACGAAAAGTTTTAATATCAGGCTGCTCAAAATGCAGCGAAGAAGACCGCGTAAAATCATAACGGGGAAAGGTATTGGGTATGCGCACAGGGAAAGCAAGCGCATATTGTATGGGCAGTTTCATATCGGGTAAGCCCATTTGGGCTTTGATGCTGCCATCTTCAAACTGCACCATGGAATGTATAATGCTTTGCGGGTGCACAATTACCTGTATTTGCTCCGGCTGCAGGTTAAACAACCACCTTGCCTCAATCATTTCAAGTCCCTTATTCATCAATGTAGCGGAGTCAACCGAAATTTTAGCACCCATATTCCAGTTGGGATGCTGCAAAGCATGTTCCTTTTTTACATTAACCAAAAAATTGGGTTTTTTACCCAAAAAGGGACCTCCGGATGCCGTTAGTATTATTTTTTCTATTTTATTTCTTGTTTCTCCAATCAGGCATTGAAAGATAGCCGAGTGTTCGGAATCAACCGGTATTACAGGCACCCTTTTTTCTACCGCCCGCTGCATTACAATATCGCCGGCTACCACCAGCGTTTCTTTGTTGGCCAAAGCAATGGCTTTACCCGATTCAATGGCTTTTAGGGTAGATTTCAGCCCTGCAAATCCAACAATGGCGGCCACCATCATATCATAAGTATCAAACACGGCCACTTCTTCCAGCGCATTTTCCCCCGCAAAAACTTTTACACCGGTTGACGCCAAAGCTTCCTTTACCGGCGCATATTTGCTTTCATTTACGATTACAACCGCGTTGGGATTAAATTTTTTTGCCTGCTGTACCAGCAACTTATCATTGGAGTGGGCGGTTAAAATTTCTACTTCAAATTTATCGGGGTTAGAAGCAATCACTTCCAGCGCCTGTGTACCTATGGAACCTGTGGAACCAAATATAGCAATTCGTTTTTTCATTCAATTTTGTTGCGAACAATGCAGTTCATGTATTCAAGATACGGTATGTAAAAGCATTGGTAAAAATTATCTCATCCTTATTCAAATCATACATAGGCACTGGGGCTATGCATCCTGCAAATAGTGTTTTAATTCATCTGCTATTTTTCTGTCGTTGCTTAAGCGGGGAACCTTGTTTTGTCCGCCCAATTTGCCAACACTCTTCATATAATCTATGAAGCCATTTTTACGAACCGGGCGTATTTTTAAAGTTTGAAGAATATTACCGCTGATCAAATCGTCATAATAGATATTCTTCTCCCTTAAGTTCTGATCTACTGACATTGAAAAATCATGAATACTATGAGGTGTGTTTTCAAACTCTACAAACCACTCATGGTAACTTTTGCCTTTGCCCTGGTCTATCATGGGTGCAACCGTAAACTCTGTAATCTTCAATCCTTCTTTTTCAGCCGCTTTCATCAAACTGTATTCCACTTCTTCACCAATTACGTGTTCACCAAAGGCGGATATAAAATGTTTGATACGACCGGTAACTACAACGCGGTACGGTTCTGTTGAAACAAATTTTACAATATCTCCCAGGTTATAGCCCCATAGGCCGGCGTTGCTGTTGATGATGAGCGCATAGTTTTCGCCCACTTTTACATCTTTAAGTGAAAGACGTGTTGGATGGTCTGAAAATATCTCCTGTGCAGGCACAAATTCAAAAAAGATACCAAAGTCCGTATTGAGTAATAAACCTTCATGTTGCTGTGAATCCTGGAAAGCAAAAAATCCTTCCGATGCCGGAAAAGTCTCAATGGTGTCTATCTTTTTACCTATGCTTTCAAATAACCTGGCTTTGTACGGTTCAAAATTTACCCCACCCTGTACCATTACATTAAAATTAGGAAACAGGTCTTTTATCTTTTTACCACTGCGCGCCGTTAGCCGGTCAAAATACATTTGCATCCATGGTGGTATTCCGCTTATCATGGTCATGTCCTGGTCAATGGTTTCATCTACGATCTTTTCAAGCTTGGTTTCCCAGTCTTCAATGCAATTGGTTTCGTAACTGGGCAACTGGTTGGTACGCAGGTACCGGGGGATAAGGTGGTTGGAAATACCGCTTAACCGGCCGGTGGGTATGCCACCTACCCGTTCCAGCACAGGGCTACCGCTCAGAAAAATCATTTTGCCATTGGCTGAGGAGTAATTTCCTGTTTCAGACATATAACAAAAAAAAGCGTTACGGGCGGTTTCAAAATGGTTATCAACCGATTCTTTTGTTATAGGAATGTACTTCACTCCGCTGGTGGTACCGCTGGTTTTAGCAAAATAAATAGGCAATCCCTTCCACAAAACATTGTGTTTACCTTGCTTAATACGTTCAATATAAGGCTTAAAGGCTTCGTAGTCCCTCACAGGAACAGCTTGTCTGAATTCATCGTATGTACCTATTTCATTAAATAAGTGTTCTGCCCCGAATTCCGTTTTTTTGCCCGTTTTAACCAGGTCTTTTAAAATCTGTTCCTGGTCTGCCAGGGCCGTAAACATAGATTTTTTAACCTGCTTATGTATATATCCGGCAAACGGCTTTGCCAAAAAGGATTTTATCTTCATGTGCTTTCAGCAAGAATAGTTGAGACCGCAAAGATAGCTTTACGCCTGCAAAGAGGTACTTTAAGCTGCGAAGATTTTTTCTTTCATTTATTTGCCATGAACAAAATTAACCCTACCTTTGCACTCCTTAAATTTTGCCTCATGTTTGCAATAGTTAAAATAGCCGGTCAGCAGTTTAAAGTTCAGCAGGGACAGAACCTGTACGTTCCGCATTTAGATGGAAAAGCAGGTGATACAGTAGAGTTTACTGACGTATTACTAACTGATAATGGTGACACCTTATCAACCGGCGCCGATGTAAAACTAAAAGTTAAAGCCGAAATAGTTGGCGAAGTACAGGGTAATAAAGTGATCGCCTTTAAAATGAAAAGAAGAAAAGGCTTTCGCAAAAAACACGGACACCGTACTTTGTTTACGCAAATTAAAGTAACGGACATTGCATAACTGAAATCCGAACGTTGAAATTCGAATTTCGAAATTGTAACTTCTAAATTAAAAAACAATGGCACATAAAAAAGGCGAAGGCAGTGTAAAAAATGGCCGCGACTCGCAAAGCAAACGTTTGGGTGTAAAAATATTTGGCGGGCAACCTGCTATTGCAGGAAACATTATCGTTCGCCAGCGTGGCACTTCGTACCACCCCGGAAAAAATGTTGGAGTAGGAAGAGACTTTACATTGTTTGCATTGAACGATGGTATGGTTGAATTTAAAAAAGGCAAAAACAACAAAACCTACGTTTCTGTTGCCGCTGCTGAAGCAACAGCTTAAAAAAAAATTTTGCAGTTGGAAAAATGTTTTTACTTTTATGACGTTAATCCATTATTAACTAACCATTAAATTCTAAAAAACATGGCAACAGCAAAAAAAGCCGCTAAAAAAGCCGCTCCTAAAAAAGCTGCTAAGAAAGCTGCTCCTAAAAAAGCTGCAAAAAAAGCCGCTCCTAAAAAAGCTGCAAAAAAAGCCGCTCCTAAAAAAGCTGCTAAGAAAGCTGCTAAGAAAAAATAAGCTTAGCTTCTCTCTACAGAGCGAAAAATATAAAGTCCCGGTTTACGGGACTTTTTTTTATTGCCGCATATTCCAAAAACATTATTCTGTAATTTAATAGCCACTTTACCGATATGGACAATTCCCAGATAGCAGACGTTTTTTCTTTGCTTTCCAAACTCATGGATATTCATGGCGAAAACAGTTTCAAAGCGAAATCCTACGCCGTGGCGGCTTATACCATAGAAAAAATGCCTGTGGAGTTAGCTGAACTGCCCGGTGATAAGGTGTTTTCAATCAAAGGCATCGGCGATGCTATAGGTAAAAAAATCACAGAACTCAGGCAAACCGGAAAATTAAACATACTGGAAGAATACCTGCAAAAAACACCCGTGGGTATACTGGAAATGCTGAACATAAAAGGATTGGGACCAAAAAAGATAGCTGTGATATGGAAGGAAATGGGACTGGAAACGATCGGTGAGTTGCTGTATGCCTGCAACGAAAACAGGTTATTGCTGTTTAAAGGATTTGGAGAAAAGACCCAGCAAAATGTAAAAACCTATATCGAATTTTACCTGGCCAGCAAAGGAAGTTACTTATATGCTGAAATAGAATCTTATGCCCTGCAATTACACCAGCAACTTCAAAAACAATTTCCCCACCGCCAATTTGAACATACAGGCGCTTTTGCAAGACAATCGGAAACCATTGACATACTGGAATGGGTAAGCACTGCAGGCAACAGTGAACTGGAACAGTTTTTTTTAGCGCATTCATTTTCAGTTACTGAAAAAAATGAAACGGGTATTCGTTTTAAGGCAGAAAACAATGTTGCCATTATATTTTATACTGCCCATACTGAAAACTTCGGAAGTATTTTATTTTATACCAACTGCGCAGGCACATTTTTAAACGAGTGGGAAAAAAGATTTCCGGCCATGCAAACTTATGGCAGCGAAGAAGATGTTTTTAAAAGTGCAGGCATTCCTTATATCCTGCCCTGCCTCCGGGAAAAAGAAATGGTTATAGGCACTGCAATGAGCGGGCTTTTACCCGAGCTTATCCGGCCGGAAGATGTGAAAGGTGTTATTCACAGCCACAGCAACTGGAGCGATGGAAGACAAAGCGTGGAAGATATGGCAAATGCAGCCATTGAAAACGGATTTGAATACCTGGTGATCAGCGATCACAGCAAATCGGCCTTTTATGCCAATGGATTAAAAGAAGACAGGATAAAAGAGCAGCACCTCTATATTGACTCACTGAATGAAAAACTTTATCCTTTCAAAATATTTAAAAGTATTGAAGCTGATATTCTCAATGATGGTAACCTTGATTACCACAGTCCTGTATTAGCCACTTTTGATCTGGTGATTGCGTCCGTTCACTCCAATCTTAAAATGACGGAAGATAAGGCAATGCTGCGCTTACTCACAGCCATTCAAAATCCATACACAACTATACTGGGGCACATGACCGGAAGATTGCTGCTGAGCCGGGAAGGATACCCGGTAGATCATAAAAAAATCATTGATACCTGTGTGGATCATGATGTAGCGATAGAACTAAACGCTCATCCCCGGCGGTTAGACATAGACTGGCGCTGGATAGATTACGCATTAGAGAGCGGCGCCATTATTTCCATTGACCCCGACGCACACAATACAGAAGGATACAAAGATATTCGTTACGGGGTGCTTGCCGCCCAAAAAGCCGGACTCACAAAACAAAACAATCTCAGCAGCTATAGCCTGCCTGAGTTTGAGACGTTCTTAAGAAAAAGAAAGGAGAAAAAAGGCATTTGATGCAGGGTGCGAGTTACAAGGTGCAAGTAACAAGTTGCAGGGTGCAAGTTGCATAGACAAGCCCTGGCCTTGAACCCTGTACTCCCTGAAACCTGTAACCTGCCCCCTGAAACCTGCAACCCGGGTGCTCATCAGGACGCCGTACCATTTTCATACAGAGGCAGTTCCACATAAAATGTAGTTCCCCTTCCCTCTTCGGTATCAAACCATATGCTTCCCCGCGATTGCTCCACAATGCCTTTGCATATAGCCAGTCCTAAACCTGTACCGGAAGTTTTTGTAGTAAAATTAGGCGTGAAGATGTTGACAAGCATTGCTTTCGGAATACCTAAACCACTATCCGCAATACTGATGGTTACCTTATGCGCGTTTCGCTTTTCTTTTACCGTAACCGAACCATTTTGGTCTTCAGGAATAGCTTCTATAGCATTTTGCAAAAGATTGGTAAACAGCCTGTTGATCTGGGTTTTATCAGCATCAATCAATAAAGGCTCTTCGGCGGGTTCCCACTGAACAGTTACCCTTTCCTGCACATCATGAAGATATACCAGCGAATTTAAAAGTTTGTTCATATCAAAAACCTCGTTCCTGGCGTTTCCGATGTTAGCGAATTGAGAGAATTCGGAAGCTATCCTCGACAAATGATCTATCTGTTCAACAAGCGTTTGAGCTACATTTGAAGACAATTCCTTTACGTTGGGTGCATTATTATTAATGGCTTTTTGCAAATATTGAATACTCAACTTCATAGGTGTAAGCGGATTTTTAATTTCGTGCGCTACCTGCCTTGCCATTTCGCGCCACGCTCCTTCTCTTTCCGTTTTTGCCAATGCCGCCGCACTTTCTTCCAGCTTTTGAACCATTTTATTGTATTCTTTTACCAGTCCGCCAATCTCATCTTTTTTAGTCCAAACAATTTCCGCATTATGCTTCCCAAGATTCACGTCTTTCATCATTGCGCTAATAAGCGTAAATGAACCGGTTATTCTGTTGGTAAGGAACAGTGCAATGATTCCGGATAACAGAAAAATAAAGGCATTGAGGTTGATGATGGTAACCAGGAAACTCGATATCTCCTGTTTGAGCCGGTTCTGAGAATTGAAATAAGGAATATTGAGATATGCAACGGTTTTCCTGTTATCGGCCAACACAGGCACATAAATGCTGAGGTAGTTCATTTTACCATATTTTTCCTCCTGCACATACTGGATCTTCTTTTGCCGGTTAAGATTATAAAAGGCAAGCGGATCCATCATACGGCTTAATACTCCTTTGTTGTATACAAAAGGCTGGGAAGATATCTGGAGCGATCCGTCGGAGTTATAGAGATTTACATCTGCATTGTGCAGCTGAGCCATTTCGGTAATTTGCTGCCGTACCGATTTTCCATAAGCAGAATCATACACCTGCATTATATTATCCATTAACCTGTGATCGCTCACCTTATTCTTTAAAGCAGCAGATATATCCTGTATGGACCGGCTCAGCTTATCGCGGTTGTTCTTATTATAGGAGGCCGTAAAAAATAAGATAGTGGCTGCACCAACTACAATAAAAGAAAACACGCTTACAAAAATTACGGTGCCATATATCTGCGACCGGATATTAAAATCGGTGATTTCCCGTAAGGCCCGCCATCGGAAGCCCGACTGAATAATGATGCTTGCTACCTGGAACAGGGCTACCAGCAAAAGAAAAGAACAAAACAGGTATGCGAAAAGTGTAATGGCTTCCATAATGAAGCTGCTTCTCCGTGTTATAATAATTACTTTATTACCCGACTTGTACCACAGTTCACTATACCCGTTCACCATCTTTTCAAAAAAATCCTGCCTGGGAAGATCATTTTCCGTTAATGCAGTAGGAAAACTATAATCATTAACATATACCTGTAAAGCACCACTGTCGTAAATAGCATAGGCATAGTCCGGGGCATATTCAAATGAATAATCTTCGGCCTGCCTGAACAATTCGGGATACAAAGCTTCACTGCGATATCGCTTGGGATTGGACAGCATAAAAAAATAACACTTTGTAGCGTGGGTGCTATCCCTGATTTCTTTAAGATAGATATAGCTGAATTTATCGAACGCAGTCTCGTAATAGCGCAGTCCGGGTATTTTGGTGTCTTTACCCTGCACAGAGTAAATTGTATTTAATTCGTCAAAGGTTAATCTTTCACCACTGGGAATAGGCCGTTCTTCCGCATCATAAAAAAAAAGTTCTGTATCATATTTATTCAAATAGGGTGTAAAGTTGGCGTTAATAAGGCTGTCTTTAAATATAGCGCTCTGCACGGGATCATGAAGCCGGTCGAGATGGGCAAGAAAAAAATTATTACTGAAACTTTGTATGGCTATATTTAACAACCGCTCACTGGAAGGATCAGCCTGCATCACTAATTTCTCGGCCGTTCTTTTCCGTAATTCCAGTTCCCGCGACCGGTTTTGAAAAATAATAATAGACGCAATGGATGCAGAAAAAATAAACAACCAGAAAAGGGCATTCGCTACAAGGAAATTAGTCCTTTTCAAACTGAGCTCCACTTTGCTCATAAGGTATACATACAATATCAGCCAGCTTAGCATGCACAGTTCAAACAGTATATGAGGGCTGCCCATTCTTACACTCAGGCCCAATAATCCAATAACGGAAATGATCAATATGGGATTATAGCGCGACTTTCGGTTTAATATATTAATAGCCTTTAAGAGTGCCTGTGAAAAGATAAAATATCCCAGTGACACACAGCATAACACAATAAAACCAAATACACTATAAATGTTGAGACTGAAGAAATTGGTAACATCAAATGAAATTTGAGAATCGGCAACCAGGCTTCGTATTACATGCCCCCCAATGAACGTGGCTACCACCAGTACCAGTGCCAGGCCTATAATTGCCGCGCGCCGCCAGGCAATACTTTTTATTTGCAGGTGAATATTTTGTTTGGAAAACCGGATCCTTGCAAAAACCACTAACCAAAAAAAGAGTATGCTGTTGATCAGCAAGTCGCCTAAAGAACGGGATATGAAGCTCGAACCATATATAACGGGATCAAACAACTCGAACTGCCGGAAATTGGCCGGCACCGGAAAAAAATAACTCAATGCACGCAGGCCTATCATTAAAATCACCATAAACGATACGCCCGCAACAGCCCCGATGGATCTGGAAATAGCTACCGCCACATTATGAAAGAAGAAGAGCGTGAGTAAGGATCCCAATATTCTTAAGAGCATGGTTAGCCAGTCGTTATTGTGCTGGTCTATCAAAGACTTAGGCTGCAGATAAAAAAGTGTTGTACCGTTGATGCTTTGTATCGGGTATCGGGTAGGAGTAAATACAAGTGCATAGTTTTCTTCAATATTGGGATGATTAACAAACCCGTTCTTAAGATATTCACTTTCCAGTACATACTGCCGGCGAACAGGCAAAAGGTATAAAGCAATAATGGCCCGGCCCTGAGCAATAATTTTTTTTCGTATTACTTCATATTGCCCGTTAGCCAGGGAAGCGATATACCTTGGCTGTTCTTTCTGCAATAAATCATTCTCGGGTAAAACAGATTGTGTATTCCAGAATAAAAGATTGTAGATTCCGGGAGCTGCCTCATCATACAAAAAAACTTTGTATTCCTGCTGGGCGATGCGTTGCACTTCAGCTTCACTTTCCTTTTTATTAAGTATCCGTCCCAGCAACACCGTGTCTCTTAAAAATGAATCGAAATTCTTCTCATTCCGCCAGATGTATTTCTCCAGAGACTTTTTCACTCCGCCAGGTGAAGAAGTGTAAGACCAGTAATTACTGAAAATAAAAGATAAGGTAAAAAGCCATGCCGCTCCAATAAGCAGGTAACCATTGCTATACAGTATATCTGTCCAGAATTTTTTCAAGATTCAGTTTTTTGCTTTTTAATCTGGTTCCAGATTTTATCCATTTCTTCAAGCGACATTTCTGACAAATTTCTGCCCCCGGCTATTGCAGCCTGCTCCATACGGGTAAACCGGTCAATAAATTTTTTATTGGTTCGCTCCAGTGCATTTTCGGCGTCAACATGCAAAAATCGTGCATAGTTAATAAGTGAAAATACAAGATCGCCATATTCTTCTTCAATATTCCCGGCATTGCCGCCTTCTATGGCTTCCTGCAATTCCTGCATCTCTTCCTCCACTTTTTCCCAAACCTGTCCCCGGTTATCCCATTCAAACCCCACCTGTTTTGCTTTCTCCTGCAACCGCATGGCTTTTACTGTTGCAGGAAGCGCTGCCGGTACGCCTCCCAGAACGGATTTTTTTCCTTCTTTTAATTTTAATTTCTCCCAATTGCGTTTCACATCATCCTCATTCTTCACCTGCACATCGCCATAAATATGAGGATGCCGGAAGATCAGTTTTTCGCAAACGCCATTGATAACATCTTCTAATGAAAACTGCTTTTGCTCACCGGCTATTTTAGCGTAAAAAACAATATGGAGTAAAATATCTCCCAGTTCTTCCCTGATCTCCTTCCAGTTACCCTCCGTTATGGCATCTGCCAGTTCATATGTTTCTTCAATGGTAAGCGAACGCAATGTTTGTATCGTTTGTTTTTTATCCCACGGACATTGTGCTCTAAGCTCATCCATGATCTTTACCAATCGCAAAAAAGACGTTGCTGTTGTTTCCATATACTATTTTAAACGTTTTCTCTTTTCTTTCTTTAAATGAGACACTGTTCTAAATTTTGATAAAAATAATACTTTTGCCAGCTATGAAGCTTTACTTGATTCCGTTTCTGCGCAGTGTTACACTGTTAAATATAGCGATACTATCCGGCCAACAGGGTTTTGCCCAATATTATTATCACGATATTGTGTTAACTACTCAAAATCAGCAACAGCGGCAGTTATACAAAAAAAACAAGGTAGCCAGCGTAAACTTGCTCAGTTATGAAGCCACCGGACAGTTATCCGACGATTTTATTTGTGAAATAACCCCCAATAACAGCTACACCCAAATTAAAACGTTTACCCGGTCGGGTCTTACGGGAACGTCATCATCAACTGCTTTTTACAATTCCAGGGATCAGTTGTACCGTTCTGTTGACAGCAGCGGGGAATCGGTGAACAAATATGAATACAGCTATGATAGTGTGGGAAGGCTACTGGCTGCCACCAATGTATCAGAAGGATTTACCAGTAAAATCCAGCAGAAAGAAACCCACGAATGGAGATATAGCAACAACAACTGTCCCGAAAACATGTTCCGTATTAAAAATGGCGAAGACACTACGGTTGTACAATTTGTTTGCGATGAGCAGGGGAATGTAACAGAGGAAGAAAGCCGGCGTTACAACATATCAAACGAAAAAATATATTATTATTACGACAGCCTTCATCGTTTATCTGATGTTGTTCGGTATAACAACAGGCTGAACAAGCTGCTGCCGGATTATATGTTTGAATACAACGATGAAGGACAGCTTGTGCAAATGATAACCGTTCAGCAGGGAGGAAGCGATTATCTTACCTGGAGATATGAATATGCTGAAAATGGATTGAAGAGCAGGGAACTTTGTTTTAACAAGCAAAAAAGCCTGGTAGGAAAAATTGAGTACCAGTATATTTTCAAGAAATAGGTAGGTGGCATTCGGTAAGGCAACGGGCATTGTACAACAGATGCATTAATATATGTGCGAATAGTATCAATCCGGCAAAACTTCGCACGCCCAGCCCCGGGTTTGGCCGTATGTTGCAATTTCATCTGCTGTTTTATCGCACCCTTTTTCTTTTACATCACCCGCACTGTTTTTGCACTCGTAACACCTGTTTTTCATGCAGGAAAACCCCAGCAGTGACAATACCACAAATACATAAACTTTTTTCATATCGCTTGCATTAAAGTTTTCAACACTTCTTTACCATAAAAAAACTCAACATTGAATGTTTCGTTTTTGGATGGTGAAAGCTTTTCCGCTTTTATAATCTCACCTTCTGCCTGAGCCATATAGAAAGCAATACTATAACTGTTCTTCATTATGCCCCTTGAGACTACCATAAAAATGCAGCATAAATGAGACCAGAAATAAAAGCCCGATAGCAAGTGAAAGCAATTTTTTACAGATGTTTAGCCATATCCCGCCTTTTTTAACCGGTCATGGCGCATGCGGGCGAAGCTCCGGCTCCCGGTCCACTCTTCTTCCCTTCCATCTTCCTGGATTCGGAGGAGCCCAACTGCCGCAAGCTTTTACAAAAACTCACTCTCCCGGTTTTCAAAAGCGGATTGTATAAAACGTCCGCTCCGGCTATACTTAATTACAGACAACGCGGGTTTACCTTCTTCTTCCTTTTCTTGGTTCTTTGCTGCTCAGCCTGCTAAGAACAGGCGGTCCAAAAGACTATCATTAATCCCAGAAAGCTGGAAGAATTGCCCGCATTGTTGCGTGATGAAGCAAAAGTGGCCGTGCTCGAAAATCCCAAAAACAGGATGGTATAAGAACGGGGAAGGCGAGCTTTATGGCGTAAATCCTTCCTGTATTCACCTCGGTTTCGGGGTAAAATGGAATAATGCTGAAAACCGCGGGATTGCTCATGCCAGGCGCCCGGTATCATAACACCGGCAAAACGCTAACCGCGTAGAATTTCTCACTGAAAGCTAAATCTTTGTTTATCATCTGCAGGCGATGCATGATCTTTGGGAAAGTATGAAAACAATGAAGAAGTAAATCTGAAGCATTTAGCTGTATGATAGATGATATAAAATTGGTAATAAAAAAATCAACCCTTCCGCAAGCCGGTAAAGGATTGTTTACGAAATCTTTTATTCCGGCCGGAACACATATTGTTGAATACAAAGGCCGTGTTACAACATGGGATGAAGTAAAAGAGAAAGAGGCGGATAATGCCTACATTATGTATGTAAACCGCCATCATGTTATTAACGCGCTGCCCTATAAAAAAGCGCTGGCAAGATATGCCAACGATGCAAAAGGAATTGTCAAGATCAGGGGTTTGCGCAACAATGCCGTGTATGCCACCGTAAAAAAAAAGGTATACATTAAGGCCACCCGGGACATAAAAGCCGGTGAGGAAATTTTAGTTGACTACGGTAAATCCTATTGGCAAACAATAAAAGAAAACAAGCAAATTGATAAACAAAACGGGCAGGAAGTCAACCAGCCTAAATCATAACGAGGTGGGCTAAATATGCTTGTCGTTAAGCGCTGAAGCTTGCAAAAGCGCTAAAAAATGCGTATTTAATACCCCGCCCTAAGTCATTCACCGTTGTTCGATAAACACAGCCGTTTTAATACCCGTATGATTATACCGGCCTTTGAATGCGGTTTGTAACCATCTTTATACCTTCTGATGTTCTTGTTTTAATAGTACCAGACCAGTTTTTAACCGGATCGCCAGTTATGATTTTAATCGTTGACGACAAGCCTGAAAATATCTTTTCACTGAAATCTATACTCGAATTGCATTCTTTTCCTGTAGATGCTGCTTTAAATGGGGAAGAAGCGCTGAAAAAAACACTTAAGAACAATTACTCCCTTATTATATTAGACGTACAAATGCCGGGCATGGATGGTTTTGAAGTAGCCGAATATCTTTCCGGCAACAACAATACCAGGGATATACCGATCCTGTTTTTATCTGCGATGAATACAGAAAAAAAATTTATTACAAAAGGATACTCTTCCGGCGCTATTGATTATATCATAAAACCTATAGATCCCGATATCCTCCTGCTAAAAGTAAAAACTTTTCACCGCCTGTACGAGCAAAACCGGGAACTTAACCTGGCGCAGAAAAAGTTGCAGTTGGAAATTGAGTTCCGCAAGAGGGCACAACAGCAAATTCAGGATAAAGCACAGGAACTGAACAGCATTCTGGGTTCTATTCCGCAGGTTGCTTTTACAGCAGATGCCGGTGGATCCATTGATTTTGTAAATGATCATTGGTACCAGTACTCAAATTCGTTTGCCGGATTTCCAGAGGTACACCCCGATGATGCTTTCATTGTTACTGAATGGAAAAAGATATTATCATCAACAGAATCTATAGAACTGGAACTGCGCATTGCCAAGTTATATTCATCCAATTTCCGGTACCACCTGCTGAAGATGGTGCCGGTTAAGGAGAATGATGCTATCGTAAAATGGGTTGGTACTTTTACAGATATAGAAGAACAAAAGCAGGCCGTTAAAAGAAAAGACGAATTTTTGAGCATTGCAAGCCATGAACTGAAAACACCGCTCACCAGTATAAAGGCCTATGTGCAATTGCTGGGCAGGCTGGTAGCGGCAGATAGCCAGACAAAGGGGTTTGTTGACCGCACAATGGTACAGGTAAATAAGCTGGACAATCTTATTAATGACCTCTTAGATGTTTCAAAAATAGAGAATGGCAAACTAAAATTCGATTTGGGGAAAATAGATTTTGAACGGTTGCTGTGTGCAACGCTGGAAATGCTGAGACAAATTTACCCCGGCATCAACATTACGCGCACAGGAAATGCTGCCCCTTTTATACAGGGCAATGCAGAACGCCTTGAACAGGTTATCATCAACTTTATCAGCAATGCCGTAAAATATTCACCTGATAGTAAGGAGATAGAGTTGATCACAAAAATCACGGCTTCCAATGAATTGTATTTTGGAGTGAAAGATTCAGGGATCGGCATATCGCCGGAAAGCCATGAAAATATCTTTGGTAAGTTTTACCGGGTTGCAGAAGCATCGCGTCATGCACAGGGTCTCGGCATCGGACTGTATATTTGTTCCGAGATCTTAAAAAGGCACAATGCGGAATATGGTGTGATCAGTGAGTACGGCAAAGGATCCCTGTTTTACTTTACGATCCCCGTTGCCGGTAATTCCTGATTTTGGGCTCATTATAAATCAATCGTTGTATGAAATTGTCGCTCGAACGAAATCTCATGATCGGATTTGGTATCTCCCTGCTGATCCTTATTGCCAGCTCTGTAGTTTCTTTTTTAAGTATCCGCAATCTGCTTAACAGTTCGAGCCTGGTCAGGAACACCAATGAGGTGCTACAAAAGCTGGAACAAACATTTTCCATTGTAAAAGATGCAGAAGCAGGACAACGTGGATTTTTAATAACAGGCGATGAAGAATTTTTGGCGTCTTACAATGGCGCTTACCAGCAAGCAGAATCACTCATCGGCGAAATTGAAAAACTCACGCTCGATAACCCCATACAACAAAAAAATATATACAAACTGGATGAATTGATCGGCAAACGTTTTTTGCGACTGCAGGAATTAATTGATATAAAAAGACAAAACGGCTCCTCACCCTCCGGTGAAATGAAGGATGGAAAAATTTTTATGGACAGCGTAAGAGCGATGATAAACGAAATGAGCAGCCAGGAAAATCTGCTGCTGCAAACAAGAACTGAAAAGTTTGACCGCTTTTCTTCCTATACTCCCAAACTGATCATTATTGCCGCATTGCTGGCCATCCTCATTACAGTGCTCTTTTATATAAGAATGACTAAGGATGTCGGTGAGAAGTCGAAGCTCCAGGAAGAACTTGTTCGCAAAGATGCAGATACCAGAAATCGCATCAATATTATCCAGGGTATAGCGGAAAAAATATCAGCAGGTGATTATAGCGTACGGGTAAACAATAATGAAAGAGATGATCTTGGGAATATTTCGGTTGCACTCAATAAGATGGCCGACTCGCTTGAAAAATCTTTTACAGCACTCTCCCATAAAGAGTGGCTGAAGGCAGGTATCGCCGGGCTGAATGATGCGATTATTGGTGATGATAATATGCAAAGTGCAACAAAAAAATACTGGAGTTTACAGCAACCTACAGCAACAGCCAGGTAGGCGCTTTTTACGTCATGGAAAATGAGCATCAGCTTACACTCGAAAACAGCTATGCACTCAGGCAGGATGATGTAAGGAAAAAGATAACGGCCGGAGAAGGTATGGCAGGTGAATGTGCGGTAAGCAAGAAGCTGGTATTGACACAGGATATCCGGGAAGAAAGTTTTAATATCAATTTCGCATCGGCAAATATAAAACCTGTTAATATAATTGTGTTTCCCTTGTTGTTCGAAAATGAGGTAAAAGGCGTTATGGAGCTGGGGACCCTGTATCCTTATACCGAAAGAGAGATGGATTTTTTTAAAACCATATCTGAAAATATCGGCATAGCTGTTCATACCGTGCAGAACAGGCAGCGAATCCAGGAATTGCTGGAAGAAACACAGTCGCAGGCGGAAGAACTAATGTCCCAGCAATCTGCGCTCGAACAGATCAACACGGAACTGGAAGCACAGGCGCAGCAGTTGCAGACTTCCGAAGAGGAATTGAAAGTGCAGTCTGAAGAACTGATTGAAACGAATTCACTCCTCGAGGAAAGATCAGCCACCCTGGAACAACGCAACCAGCTTATCTCGCAAAAAAACAAAGAGATTGAAAAAAGAGCAGAAGACCTGGCATTATCAACAAAATATAAATCAGAGTTCCTTGCCAATATGTCGCATGAATTAAGAACGCCATTGAATTCTATACTGCTGCTGTCGAGGCTCATGTCTGAAAACAACGAAAAAAACCTTACTCCCGAACAGGTGCAGTATGCACAGGTAATTCAAAGTTCAGGCAATGGCCTGCTGCAATTGATTGATGAGATACTTGATCTTTCAAAGATAGAATCTGGTAAGATGACCATTGAATACCTGCCTGTGAAGATCAGCGACATTACAAATGGTTTGAATGCCATATTTGAACCTGTTGCAAAAGAACAGCAACTGCACTGGAACATCGTTACCGGCGCTGAAGTGCCCGAAACCATCGAAACAGATAAAATGCGGCTCGATCAGGCGCTGCACATGCTGAAACAACAAAAAGATATCGGTGCGGCACTGGTAGATATGATGATGCCGGAGATGGATGGCTATGAGCTAATATCCCTGATAAGGAAATTTCCCCTGCTGAACGATCTTTGGCTGATAGCCGTAACTGCTCAGGCCATGCCGGGGGATAAAGAAAAATGCCTGGCTGCCGGTGCGGATATTTATATTTCCAAACCCATTGACATAGATATACTGATGCAGGCACTCAATGATCCATTAAAGCAGCGGAAATGATAGCAACCGGTGAAATGGAGGAATTGCTGGACCAAATAGGCCGAAGGTATGGTTATGATTTTACGGGTTATTCCAGGGCATCGCTGATGAGAAGAATAGATTCTTTTTATGTAAAAAACAGTCACGTTTCATTTACTGACATGCTGAGCAGGCTCATAAAAGAAGCTGCCTATTTCATGTATTTTGTAGAAGAAATAACAGTAAATGTAACAGAGATGTTCAGGGATGCCGGTTTTTATAAAACACTCCGTGAACAGGTACTGCCGATGCTGGCAACCTATCCTTTTATCCGCATCTGGCATGCGGGTTGTTCTACCGGCGAAGAAGTGTATTCTATGGCTATATTATTAAAAGAAGCCGGACTGCTTCAAAAATCTATTTTGTATGCCACAGACCTTAACCAGGCCGTGCTGGAAAAAGCAAAAACAGGCATTTTCCCGGCAAGTACCATGCAGCAAAATTCGCAAAACTATATGAGGTCTGGAGGCAGGGAAGAATTTTCAACTTATTATACGGCTCATTATAACAATGCAAAGTTTGATAAAACTCTTGGCGAACGAATGATTTTTTCTACCCATAACCTTGTATAGGATTCTTCGTTCAATGAATTTCAGTTGATCCTGTGCCGCAATGTACTGATCTATTTCAACAGGGAATTGCAGGCAAGGGTGCTGCAATTGTTCGATACAAGTCTTGATTCGCTGGGTTTTCTGGCATTGGGCAGCAAAGAATCGCTACGGTTCTCAGCGCTGGCCGGTCATTACAAACAAGTAGATAATAATGAAAAAATATGGCGAAAAAACAGGTAGCCCATACTTCCCGGCTCATCGTTATCGGTGGCTCATCCGGCAGTTTAGACGCCTTGCTCGTTATTCTTCCGGAGCTTATCCGGGATTTTAAAATTCCCGTTTTGATCGTGTTGCACCGCAACAACAACGCCGATAACGGGCTCACAGACCTGCTTGCATCCAAAACATCAATGCCGGTAAAGGAAGCCGATGAAAAAGAATTGTTGCTTCCCGGCCGGATATACCTTGCACCTGCCGATTATCATATCCTCACCGAAGACGATGGCTCAGTTTCATTGGATATATCGGAGAAAGTACATTACTGCCGGCCAAGCATTGACGTAACTTTTGCAAGCGCGGCAACAGCATACAAGAAAAACCTTACAGCTATATTGCTTTCAGGAGCCAATGCAGATGGCGCCTATGGAATGGGTATCGTAAAGGAATATGGAGGAAGAAATATTGTACAGGATCCTGGCGATGCCCTTGTAAGCTATATGCCTGCACAGGCCATTCTTTTAACGGTTGTGGATGATATCCTCCCTGCGGCAGAGATAGGCCGCTTAATGAATCAGCTTGCTAAAGAATGAACCCGGCGCCCAACACAGAAACATTATACATTTACCGCCTTCTCTATCATTTGTTCCAGTTCAATAATGTCAAAAGGCTTTTTCAGCAGGCCATCCGCACCTGCTTCTTTGCTAAGCGCTTCCATATTGCTGTTTGCGCTGAAAAAAATAACCATTATGTTTTTAAATGCATCCTGGCTTTTTATGTATTGTATGGCTTTTACGCCACCCATATCGGGCAGCCAGTTGTCCATTAAAATAACCCTGTGGCTGAAAGTTGTTCAGGTCGTCATTCAAATTACGACAATGATCCCTGCACAAAACTTCATATCCTTTCATTTCCAGGATAGCGGTAGTTACCAAAAGAATATCCCTGTCATCATCGTAAATGAGTATTCTGTGGCCCATATTAAAGTTTTGCCGTTCAAAAGTAACAGAATATTTGATCGGAGCAATGAAGGAAACATATAAGGATGAAAAGATTAGTTCAGGAAAGCGTTGCCTGTTTTTCTTCTAAGCATTGTTATGGCAAGGATAAGCCTGCGTAGGACAATACTTTTAAAAAGAATCGAATTCATCCGCTTTTAAATATGCTTCCGGCTGGGGAGGCATCTGCACCAGGGGAAAAACCTTAGCTGGTACAAAGGCTGACGCCGGTGCAACAGGAGCAGGACTTTTACCAGGATAAAGCCTAATAATTTTAGGTGGTCGCGACCCTGCTCCCGGATTCTTCTTTTTCAAGACTTTTTTCATACAGGATAGTTGAGGTTTCACCACAAGTGCCATCAAAGTATATGCCATTGAACTGGCATTAGCAATTCCGGGAAAATGAAGAATTAGCCAGTCGCAAGTCTGATACGTACATTTTTAACAAGAATGCTGCCAGACACTAAAATAATGGATTTAAGGGGGTTAATATTGTGATGAGTTTTTCCCGGTATCTCCCGCATGGGCATTTTATTCCTCAAAGTATTTTTCCGGTTGGCATTGTTCCTTAACAACATTTTGTTAACAGGTTGTTTTTGTATTCGAAAAATTTTATCAGTACAAAAAATGCCTTACTTTAGCGGTTATAAACCCTGCAGATGCAACCCTTTAACATTAATCTTCCCAGCAAAAGGCTTGGGTACGTAATTAATAAACGTGTTGGGATAAGACGGCCCTTAAAATTCCTTTTCTTTAAATACAAAAACAAAGAGAGAATAATAGCCTATACTGTAATTGTTGAAGGGCTTTCAACCAAAAATGAATTTCTCGTTTTCAAAACGAAAAAGAAAGGAGAATGGCTTACTGGCGCACGAAAAAATGGCGAAGCCATTTCTGTAGAAGATGAAAAAGAAACTTCAACTGCTATAAAAAAGGCCATAGATGAATTTGAAAAAAAGCAGGGGGAAAAAGCATACCAGGAATTGTTTTAACGCTGAACCGTGAGCTTTGAGCCTGAGCGTACTAACGATGAACTGATGGTACATTTTCTCACCTCTCACTTCACTATTCACCATTCCGGCAATCAGCTATCGGCATTCAGCTATGGGCTAATGCAGGCAACCTTTCACCTCTCACTTTCACTTCTCCCCTCTCCCCTCTCCTATTCGACGTCTTCCCTTCACCATAGAAATTATCTATTTACAATAGATTTATAAAATAGCAATTAAAGTCTTTTTTGATATTCGAAAAGAGTAATATTGCCGTATAACCAGCAAATTTAAAAGCTATGGAAAATAATAAGAAATTAACAACCACCACCGGGAATCCCGTTCCCGACAACCAGAACATTCAAACCGCCGGCGCACGCGGTCCTGCCTTATTGCAGGATTTCTGGTTTTTGGAAAAAATGGCCCATTTTGATCGTGAAGTAATTCCCGAAAGGCGCATGCACGCCAAAGGATCTGGCGCCTATGGAACTTTTACCGTAACCCACGATATTACACAGTATACAAAAGCCGCCATTTTCTCTGAAATTGGCAAGAAAACAGATATGTTCGTACGGTTCTCTACCGTAGCCGGGGAACGTGGTGCGGCGGATGCGGAACGTGATATCCGCGGATTTGCAATGAAATTTTATACCTCCCAGGGGAACTGGGACTTAGTGGGCAACAATACGCCGGTCTTCTTCTTCAGGGACCCGATGAAATTTCCTGATTTGAACCACGCAGTTAAAAGAGATCCTAAAACGAATTTAAGAAGCGCTGACAACAATTGGGATTTCTGGACACTACTGCCCGAGGCCTTACACCAGGTAACCATAGTAATGAGCGACAGGGGTATTCCCAAATCATACCGGCATATGCATGGTTTTGGCAGTCATACTTTCAGTTTTATTAATGCGTCAAACATCCGGCATTGGGTTAAATTCCATTTCAGAACACAGCAGGGAATTGAAAACCTGTCGGATGAGGAAGCGGCTGCGCTGGTAGGCAACGACAGGGAAACACATCAAAGGGATCTTTTTGAAGCGATCGAAAGAGGAGATTTCCCAAGGTGGAAAATGTTTATACAAATCATGACGGAAGAAGAAGCCAACAACTCGCCGTTCCATCCTTTTGACCTAACGAAAATATGGCCCAAAGGAGATTATCCATTGATCCCGGTTGGTGAATTTGAATTGAACCGTAACCCCGAAAATTACTTTGCAGAAGTAGAACAGGCTGCTTTTAACCCCGCCAATATTGTTCCCGGTATCGGTTTTTCACCCGATAAAATGCTACAGGGCAGATTGTTTTCATACGGTGATGCACAACGCTACCGCCTGGGCGTAAACCACTACCAGATACCGGTTAATGCTTCTAAATGCCCGTATCACAGCTTCCACAGAGACGGTGCTATGCGGGTAGATGGTAATTACGGAGGTACAAAACATTATGAACCCAACAGCTTTAATGAATGGCAGGAACAGCCCGAATACAAAGAACCACCGCTGGCGCTTCATGGTGATGCTACCGCCTGGGATTACAGGGCAGACGACAATGATTATTATTCACAACCCGGTAACTTGTTCCGGTTGCTGACGGCTGATAAAAAGGAGCTGCTGTTTAAAAATACCGCTGCGCAGGTTGGTGGCGCTCAAAAATTTATACAGATCCGGCATATCCGCAATTGCTATAAGGCCGATCCTGCTTATGGGGAAGGTGTGGCAAAAGCATTGGGGTTAACAATGGATGAAGTGAACAGTTTTCAACTGGAGCGCTAAAACCAGTTCTTTATGATACCCAAAAGCCTTTTGCGTTCAAAACGCAAAAGGCTTTTTTGATTGCAGAATTAAATTATTGCTGAGACGGAGGCGGCACTTTAGTGCCCCAAGTCATATTGGGTTTACTTCCCATTGTAAATAAAAGTTTACCACCTTTCATCAGATCCTCCCTGTACATCCAGCAATTGTTCAACGGCTTTCCATTGAACCGGGCCGATTGTATATACATGTTTTCCTTTGCATTATTTTTCGTTTCAATGACCAGTGTTCTTTTATTGCCTAATGTGATAGAGGCTTTGTCAAACAAAGGACTTCCGAATTCTATAATTGGATTCGCATCAGTGAATCCTTTTACATCAAAAAGCCCAAGGGCGGCGAGTACATACCAGGAACCCAGTTGCCCCTGGTCTTCATCCTGCCCGTAACCATAGCCGTGAATGGATTCTGTTCCATAAAATTCATTGCAGATCAGCCGTGTCCACTTTTGGGTTAACCAGGGTTTACCTGAGAAATTAAAAAGCCAGCTAATGTGCAGGCAGGGCTGGTTGCCATGATTATACAATGATTTTATACCGGCAAAAGCGTCTATTTCTTTACCGCCACCAAATCCATCTTTTTGCGAAGTTCTAAAAATACTGTCTAAGCGCGTATTGAATTGCTCCTCCCCTATAGCGCTGATTAATGCAGCCGGATTGTGCGGCACGTAAAATGTATATTGCACCGCATTCCCCTCCTGGAAACCTCTCCATGCTTCAAGGGGATTAAAATTATCTATAAAAGAACCATCCGCCTTTTTAGGTTGCATGAGCTTATACTGCGGGTTAAAAATATTTTTCCAGCCATTTGCGTACCGGATAAGTGTTTGATAGTCTTTCTTTTTACCAAATGCTTTGGCCATTTGAGCGGCAGCAAAAGCGCTGAAACTATATTCAAGTGTATGTGACGCAGAAAAATGAGAACCACCTGAATCTGTTGTATTCTTTTCAAGATAAGGAACGAAGCCGTGTTCAACAAATGCTTTGGTATCCATCTTTCCTGATCCCACTTTCCTGTTGCGCCAGTTTAATTCGTTGGCTTTAACAGCTTCATAAGCCAGTGCAGTATCATAATTGCGTATCCCCGACTGGTAGGCGCCCGCAATGGCCAGCCCAACAAAATTTGTTCCTACACCCGACACGTATTCACTATTGGCAATACCATCACCAAACCATCCTTTGTCTTTGTAAATCTGCAGTTGCGTATTTACATAATTGCTATACCATTCGGGATAAGAGAGGGCCCATAACTGGGTGATGTTCCAAAAAGCTCCCCATATTGCATCAGTATTCATAAATTCAGGCTTTTCATGTCCATAAACAGTTTTTAGTTTGCCTGCCTGCCCTCCATGCATGGGATAAGCGCCATTAACATCGGTGGCGATACCTCTGCCCAGCAATGCATGAAACAATCCGGTATAAAATTTTATCCTGCTTTGCTCATCTCTTCCTTCCACTACAATTTTAGCAAGTTCCTGTTGCCAGGCGTTTTGCGCTTTTCTCCTGGCGTCATCAAAAGAAAGCTTATTCGCCTCTGTGTTCAGGTTTATTTTTGCATTCGCTGTTGATGTATAGGAAAGTCCCACCTTAATTTCTATTTTTTCATTTTCAGCGGTTTGATAATTTAAAAAAAGTCCGGCTCCTTTTCCATTGGCAGATAAAGTATTTTCGTGAATATTATTTTCGGTAAACGCTCCAACGCTTTCAGGCTTTTTACTGAGCGCTCCATAAAAATACATGGCTACTTTACCTTCGGGATCATACAAACGAAGATATTGGGGATAGGTTATCACAAAACCTTCAAAATGGGTATCATCAATCATATGTATACCAGCATCGGTTACTTCACCGCTTTCTCCCTGCCTGTTACCGATATCCAGTATAATATGCGACTGACTGCTTTGGGGAAAAGTATAACGGTGAAAACCTGCTCTTTTGGTAGCGGTTACCTCAGCCGTAATATTATAATCATCGAGCAATACTTTATAATAGCCCGGTTCAGCAACTTCATTCTTTCGGTTAAAACGCGAACGGTAACCACCGGACGGATCTTCTAACTTACCAGGCTTCACCTTTATCGTTCCTGTTGTTGGCATAAAGCTCACACCACCGATCTGCCATTCATGAAAATGAACAAACCCTTCAATGGAGTTTTGCCTGGTGTCGTATCCTACAGCTTCCCATCCCGACGCATTGCCATAATGCCCGTTGGTAGAAGGAGCCAGCTTGGCCATTCCGTAAGGTACCACCGCGGGTGTGTAAAAAAACCAGCGGCTGTGTGCGGTACCTATATTCGGGTCAACATACTTCAGCAGGTTTTGTGCGGGCGAACCGTACGACAAAAGCAACAGGAGAAGCGCGTGGTATCCGGGTAATATCTTCATACAAAAAAGGTTTACTATACTATAGAACCCATTAAGGCTGTGCCAAAACGCATAAAGGCCAGAACAATCTTACACAACCCGTTTAAAAAGAGTTTCAAAATAATTGGGAATGAATAAAAAAATTTCTACATTTGGTATGTATGGACATATAGACATAAATCTACGAAATTTTGTTAAATAGCCAGGCATCATTTTCATTCAAACCTGCAACGTGATATTGAATTACAGCTTTTGGAAAGGCAGTATGGGTTTTAACTGGTACAGTCAGGTGCAGAAGTACATTTTAACAATGAACGGAGTTGTTTTATTGCATAACGATTACCAGTGATCGTTTTCAGATAACGCGTGCAATCCTCCGGGTTGCTTTTTTGTTTTATACTCAGGTATAAACCTGGCAACAGGAATATGCAGAATACCCTGGTTATTATTCATTCACT